>ENA-OYWH01000520-OYWH01000520.1-human-gut-metagenome-genome-assembly--contig:-NODE-520-length-24058-cov-9.249052_pt1 | contig 24058 bp, 20 predicted proteins | sample MGYA00244168_ERZ653393 | MGnify/ENA primary metagenome ERZ653393 (study PRJEB26926, sample SAMN06165164) | human gut metagenome | biome: ENVO:00009003; feature: ENVO:2100002; material: ENVO:00002003...
GAGAACAACGACCTGAAGGCTTCCGGCACCGGCATCTATCAGGAAGTGTTCGATAACATCGACTACGGCGATCAGACCCCTGAAGAGGCTGTCGAGACTCTGCTGGACGGCATGGAGTCTGTCGGCTACACCATCGGCTAAGCTTACCTCTCTCTGACAGCGGTCAGAACCGGATATTCAGTATCTGAAATAAATAAGGGCATCTGCCGCCCGTACGACAGGTGCCCTTGTTTTATCGGTGAATGGTTATCAAACCTTGAAAGAATTGTTGCCGGTCTGTGACCTGCTGCACTGTCTGCTTCAAAATCCTGCAAAAGGAGGACTTCGGATGAAAAAAAGTAATGCGCTCGCAGGCGCACGAACTCCGTTCCAGAAATGGGTCGATAAGTATCAGGGTCTGTTTTACCTGATCCCCTGGATCATCGGCTTTCTCGTCTTTAAGGCGTTCCCCTTCGGTCAGTCGCTGTATTACAGCTTTACCGATATGAACTTCTTCAAGGACGGTACCAGCTTTGTTGGTCTGGCCAACTACATTACCGCATTCCACACCAAAAAGATCACCAAGGCGCTGATCATCACCTTCAAGTACGCCTTTATCACCGTGCCCCTGAAGCTGATCTTCGCGCTGTTCATCGCCTACATCCTGAACTTCAAGATCGCCTGCGTCAACCTGTTCCGCACCGTGTACTACATCCCCTCCATTCTGGGCGGCTCTGTGGCTATCGCCGTGCTGTGGAAGGCTGTGTTCAGCGTGGACGGTCTGCTGAACACCGTGGTCCGTGCTGTCACCTTTGGTGCGGTGCAGGGCCCCGAGTGGCTGTCTGACCCCAACTACGCACTGTGGATCATCTGCTTTTTGCGTATATGGCAGTTCGGCTCCGCCATGGTGCTGTTCCTTGCTGCACTGAAGGGTGTGCCCGCAGACCTGTACGAGGCTGCTACCATCGACGGTGCCGGCAAGTGGCGTCAGTTCTTCTCCATCACCGTTCCGATGATCACCCCCATCATCTTCTACAACCTGGTCACTCAGATCTGCCAGGCTTTCCAGGAGTTCAACGGCCCCTACATCATCACCAACGGTGGTCCCCGTGGTTCCACTACCCTGATCTCCCTGCTGGTTTACAACTACGCATTCAAGTCCTACGACATGGGCATGGCCTCTGCTCTGGCATGGATCATGTTCATCATCGTCTGCATCCTGACGATCATTGCGTTCACCAGCCAGAAGAAGTGGGTCTACTACTCGGATGAAAGGTAAGGTGACCAATATGGGAATGAAAGCATCGAATAAGATCGCAACCTTCTTTAAGTACTTCGTGCTGATCCTGGTTGGTGTCATCATGATCTATCCTCTGCTGTGGATGATCAGCGCTACCTTCAAGGATAACAGCGAGATCTTTGCAGGCATCAGCCTGTGGATCAAAAAGCCTACGCTGGATGGCTACCGCAACGCCCTGAACAACTTCGGCGGCTCCATCAACATCCTGCAGGCTATGCTCAACACTTACAGCTATGTCATCCCCAAGGTGATCTGCACTGTGGTGTCTGCCTGTATTGCCGCTTACGGCTTTGGCCGTTTCGACTTCCCCGGCCGCAAGCTGCTGTTCAACATCATGCTGGCCACCCTGTTCCTGCCGCAGGTCGTGCTGAACGTGCCCCAGTACCTGCTGTACAACAAGTTCGGCTGGGTGGACAGCCCCTTCTATCTGGCCATCTGGGTGCACTGCGCATTTGCTACCGAGACCTACTTCGTGTATCAGCTGGTGCAGTTCATGCGCAACGTCCCGCGTGATCTGGACGAGGCTGCCGCCATTGACGGCTGCTCCTCCTTCCAGACCCTGTACAAGGTCATCGTGCCCATGCTGGGACCCGCTCTGGTGTCCTGCGCACTGTTCCAGTTCATGTGGAGCTGCAACGACTTTATGGGCCCGCTGCTTTACGTCAGCACCCCCGGCAAATACCCCATGTCCCTGTTCGTCAAGCTGTCTATGGACGGTGATACCGGCTTTGCATGGAACAAGATCCTTGCACTGTCCCTCATCTCCATCCTGCCGCAGCTGATCGTATTCTTCTGTGCACAGGATCAGTTCGTTGAAGGTATCTCCGCAGGTGCCGTCAAGGGCTAATGCGCCATAAGAACATCTGACCAAGACCAACACCCCCTGTGCTGCTCCCAACGGATGGCACAGGGGGTGTTTTGGTTGATACATCATTTCGTCTGCTTCTTGCGGTACTGCAAAGGACTGATATCCATCACCTCGCGGAACACGCGGCGGAAGTGGGCGGCGCTGGCAAAACCGGTCTGCTCGGCAATCGCGCTGATGGAAAGCTCGGTGGTCTCCAGCAGCTTCTGCGCGGCCTCGATGCGGCGGTTGTTCAGGTAGTCCACGATGGACTGCCCGGTCACCCGCCGGAACAGGCGGCTGAGGTAGTAAGGGGAAAGGTAGAACCGCGCCGCCACCTCGGTAAGGGAGAACTTTTGCCGGTAGTTGGCGGCAAGGTAGGCACACACCTGCTCAATGGTCTCGTTGCGGGGGCGCGCTGCGGCGCTGCTCTCGGCAAGGCACTCCTGCTCTACATAGTGCAGGATCAGCAGCAGGTACAGCCCGCCGGGGTAGTCCTGCTCCGGCATGGCAGCGCGCATCATCTCCAGCAAGGTGCGCAGGCGGCGAACCCACGGCACCGGGCCGTACAGCACCGTTACCTCCCCGGGTACGAACAGCCGGGCAAAATCCCGCTGGGTGGCACTGCGCAGCTCGTGCAGGGCGCTGAGCGGGAACCGACAGCCCACCAGTTCCGGTACGGCTGCACCGGCGGCAGAGAGCACTGCGTCCCCCGCGCCCAGCAGCAGCGCGCTGCCGGGGTTTACCAGCAGGCTGTTTTCCCCCATTTGCAGGGTGCAGCTGCCCTCGCTTACCAGCAGAAAGGTGCACGTCTCCTCGTCTGCCGTCAGCTCCAGCTTGCTGCCGTTCAGCCGCACGGTGTCCGCTTTTACCTTTGCATGGATCTTTTCCCGTTCCGCTTTCATCTTGCGCATCCTTTCCGGAAACAGCCCTCCCGGTAGCCGGGAGAGCGCTTTTCCTCATGATACCACGTCTGCCCCGTGGGGGCAAGACAAACTCACAGGAGGTTATTTCGCATGAATCTGACCCTGATCCGTTCCATGACCCGCAGCGCCGTTTTCGAGCTGGAAAACGAACTGTGCTACCGTCCGGCACACCCCTTTACCGTTGCTCTGAACGGCAAGACGGTATACGAAGCCTGCAACACCAACGTGTTCTCCCTGTTCTCCCTGCTGCCCGGCACCGCCTATACGGTGGAGGTGCAGGCCGAGGGCGAGACCCTGAAGCTGGATTTCACCACCGAGGCCGAGACCTTCTTTGTGGATGCTGCCCGCTATGGTCTGGTGGCTGACGGCGAGACCGACAACACCGTGCGGCTGCAGGCGGCACTGTCAACCTGCCCCAAGGGCGGCACGGTGTATGTGCCCGCCGGCCGTTACCGCACCGCCAGCCTGTTCATGAAGAGCAACACCACGCTGTATCTGGAAAAGGGTGCTGTGCTGCTGGGCGATAACGACCGCACCCATTACCCCATTTTGCCCGGCGTGCTGCCCAGCGAGAACGAGGTGGACGAGTACTACCTGACCGGTTGGGAGGGCAACCCGCTGGACAGCTTTGCCGGCCTGTTGAACATCACGCAGGTGCATGACGTGGTGGTGACCGGCGAGGGCACGCTGGACTGCGACGCCCAGAACGGCGACTGGTGGGTGAACCCCAAGGTCAAGCGCATTGCATGGCGTCCCCGCGCCGTGGCTGCGGTGGACAGCGAGAACGTCTGCCTGCACGGCATCACGGTGCAGAACAGCTATTCGTGGACCATCCACCCCATCTTTGTCAAGCATCTCGACCTGCTCAACTTCAACATCAACAACCCCTACAACGCCCCCAACACGGACGGCATCGACCCCGAGAGCTGCGAGTATATCCGCATCATCGGCATGAACATCCATGTGGGTGACGACTGCATCGCCATGAAGGCCAGCAAGGTCTTTTTGGGCATGAAGCTGAAGCGCAGCTGCGAGCACACCGTCATCCGCAACTGCCTGCTGGACAAGGGTCACGGCGGCATCGTCATCGGCAGCGAGATGAGCGGCGGCGTCAAGGATATGGTGGTGACCCAGTGCCTGATGGACCACACCGACCGCGGCCTGCGGGTCAAGACCCGGCGCGGCCGCGGCAACACCGCCGTCATCGACGGGCTGGTGTTCCGCAATGTGGAGATGCGCGGCGTCAAGGCTCCCTTTGTCATCAACATGTTCTATTTCTGTGACCCGGACGGCCACAGCCCCTATGTCCAGTGCCGCGATGCCATGCCGGTGGATGAGTACACCCCCAAGCTGGGCAGCCTGACCATGGAGGATATCGTGGCCACCGACGCACAGTTCGCGGGCTGCTACTTCGACGGCCTGCCTGAGCAGCCCATCGAGCGCATCTCCATGAAGAATGTCACCATCACCTTTGACCCCAACGCCGAAGCCGGTCAGGCCGCCATGGCGGACAACCGCCCCAACGTGAAAAAGCTGGCCATCTACGCGGAAAACGTCAAGGAGATCGACCTGCACAACGTCAAGATCACCGGCTACGAGGGCGAGCGCCTGCGCTTTGCCAATGTCGGCCATTTCGAGGAGGACTGACCCATGACCCATGAAGAAATTCTCACCCTGCTGGGCGACTATGTGGACTACCTGATCGCCAATTCCAGTGCCGAGGCCCCCATGTGGAACATTGAAAAGGTGCGCAGCGGCAAGCCCAACAAGTGGAACTACATCGACGGCTGCATGATCACCGCCTGCCTGAGCCTGTACAAGACCACCGGCGACGAGAAGTATCTGGAGTTTTCCAAGGAGTTTATCGACTACTTTGTGCAGCCGGACGGCTCCATCAAGACCTACGACCCCAAGGAGTATAATCTGGACAACGTGAATCAGGGCAAGAACCTGTTCATCTTGTATGACATCTACGGGGACGAGAAGTACCGCAAGGCAATCGACACCATCCGCAGCCAGCTGCTCACCCAGCCCCGCACCAAGGAGGGCAACTTCTGGCACAAGGACATCTACCCGTGGCAGGTGTGGCTGGACGGCACCTATATGGCACAGCCCTTCTACATGGAGTACGAGACCCGCTTTAACAAGATGCAGGGCTGTATCGACAGCTACAAGCAGTTCATGAACATCAAAAAGCATATGCGGGACGAAAAGACCGGCCTATACTACCACGGCTACGACGAGAGCCGCCAGATGTACTGGGCAGACCCCGAGACCGGCTGCAGCCCCAACTTCTGGCTGCGCGCCATGGGCTGGTTCCTTGTGGCGATGGTGGACGTGCTGGAGCGCATGGACGAGCAGCTGTACAACGAGTACCGCGGCATCATGGCCATGCTCAAGCAGACCATTGAGGATGTGCACAAGTTCCAGGACGAGGAGACCGGCATGTTCTGGCAGGTGATGGATCACCCCGGCGTGGAGGGCAACTACCTTGAGACCAGCGGCACTGCCCTGTTCGCCTATGCGGTGCTCAAGGGCGTGCGCCTGGGCTACCTGCCCAAGCGGATGGCTGCCTGGGCTGAGAAAGCCTTCTACGGCACCTGTGACAGGTACCTCTCCAAGAACCCGGATGGCAGCCTGCAGCTGGATGGCATCTGCCTGGTGGCAGGTCTGGGCGGCAAGGACCACCGCGACGGCTCCCTGGCCTACTACTTCAGTGAGCCTGTGGTCTGCAACGATGCCAAGGGCGTAGGCCCCCTGGTGCTGGCCTATACCGAGATGATCGCCCGCAAGTAATACACGATACAGCAAAAAAACGAACCGCCATGGTGACAGATGCCATGGCGGTTCGCTCTTACACTTTTTTCTTCGAGCACCCATCGTCCGGGTGCACATTCAGTATACCCGGACAGGTGCCCCCTGTAAAAGGTATCTTTTGTATTGCTGTGATATGTTTTTTGTATGGCTCACACTTCCGTGTGGGAGGCCGCGCTGCTGTCCTCATTTTCCTCATCGAGGTCCGGGCCGGTGCCCTCGTCCAGATCAAGGCGCAGGCGGTCGCTTTCCGCATCGTTCAGGCCCCGCTCCTGCCGGGCATCGTATTCGATCCAGAACTTCTCCCGGTGCAGGGCAAAATCAAAGGCTGCCATCAGGCAGGCCCCGCCAAAGGCGCTGACCATCAGCACAATGCAGAGGAGCACCGAGAGAAAATCGTACTTCCAGCGCTGAGGCCTTGCGGCAAAATACAGCACCTCGCACCCCAGCAGGATCAGCCCTGCCGCCGGGGCGATCTTCAGCGCAAGCTCCCAGTTGAAATGCGGCACAAAGAAATAGCAGAGGAACAGCACGCCGCAGGCGATCAGGCAGACTCCCAGTGTCAGGGTGCCCACCCGGCGCACCGGGGCGTTTTCCGGGGCCTTGAAGGCCGGGGTCTCTGCTGTGTTATTCTTCTTCTCGTCCATCGTCCTCATCCTCCGGGTCAAGGGTCACCTCACCGGTCGCATCCGGCTCTGCCTTGCGGGCAAAGCGATCCAGCAGGCTGGGCATCTTCTTTTCAGGCTGATACTCCTGAAAATCGTTTTCCTCCGGTGCAGCTTCCGGAGCAGCCTTCTTTGCCCTGGGCCCACGCACCAGCCAGATGCCGCACAGGATCAGTGCCACGCAGAGCACCACCTCGGGCAGTTGATCCATCACCAGATAGATGGCCCGCCACACCGGAGCCTTCTGGCCCCAGCGCCACAGGATATCGCCCAGCGTGTTCATAATGATCTGCTCGTAGGCGATCAGCGCACCGATGGCGATCAGGCACCAGCCCACCAGCTTGTGGCTGTCCATCATCATCCGGGCAAGGCGCTTGTCCTGCGGGTCGAAGTGGACCAGATAATCGTCCTCCGGGGCGGTGCCCATGCTGATCTGGGCACGCAGGTTGAAGGTGTCGAAAAAGCTGTACATGAACACCACCAGCAGCGCAAACGCGACGGGCGGGATCAGCATGGCTGCCATGCCGATGGCAGCGGCCATCAGCACCAGCGAAAGGCCGCGCTTCATATATCCCTGATACATCTGGCCCGCGCCCGGGATAAAGGCGAACAGCAGGGTCAGGATGCCATTTTTCTTCATAATCGTTCCCTCATTTCTCTGTATTCGGGGTGTTACCCGCGATCTTATCGGTCACATCCGTGAGCAGCTTGTGGAGCAAAGAGGAGCCTTCGCCGGCATAGCGGCGGTCCTGTTTTGTCTCCACGGGTCTCCCCAGCTGTTCCGGCGCGGCCTGCGGCCGGTCGTCCTCAATGGGGCGGTATTGCGGGGTGTTCTCCGGGGCCGGGTCATTCCGGCCGGGTTCCCAGAGCTGGCTCTGGTCAGTTTCCAGCACGTTCTCCCGCCCGGCACCATACTGGATGATCTGCTGCAGCGCCCCGCTCCGCCACAGAGTCAGGGCCAGCACAGCGGCCACACCGGCCACAGCAGCCCTGCCATAGGTATTCTGCATCAGGCGGGCCCAGATCGTGCCCATCACCGCGCCCTGCACGCTCCTTGGCGGTGTTTCCAGTGCGTCGGCGGTCAAAAGGGCCGTGTATCGGTCCATGCACTGGTCACAATAGGAGAGGTGTTCGGCGGCTTCCAGCCTGCCCAGCTCATCCAGCCGACCATCCATCATGGCCCGGAAGCCCGCGTCGGTCATGCAGCCATCTTCACGAAACAATTCCATCTTCGCTCCTCCTTTCCTGACGGATCTGCTCCGCCAGCATTTTCTTTGCCCGGTAGATCTGCGCCTCCACCGTCTTTTGGGGCCTGCCGCAGAGGGCCGCCGCCTCGGCAGCGGTGCGGCCCTCCAGCAGCATCAGGCGGCAGGGGGTGCGGTACGGCTCCCGCATCCCCAGGATCTTCCCGGTCAGGGTCTCCTCGCTCATGGCATCCAGCACCTGCTGCTCCGGGTCGGAGCCGGGCGGCGCGCCTTCCAGCGCAAGGATATCATCTCCCGGGGTGTTCACCCGGCGCACCCACGCACTGCGCAGGTAGTCCTTGGCTTTGTTGGAAGCGATGCGCGCCAGCCACTGCTTTTCGTACCCGAGCGGGCAGCGGTCAATGGCCCGCCATGCGGCCAGAAAAGTCTCCTGTGCCAGATCCTGGGCATCGCCCTCGTCCGGCACCAGCTGGTGGCAGACCGTGTAGACCAGCCCCTGATACTGCCGCACCAGCGCATTGAATTCCAGTGTTGTCAACGGTCCGCATCCCTCCTTTCCTGCCGCTCTGTAAATGAATACGAAGCAGAGCGCGGTTTTCCTGCAAAAATTTTGAAAAAAACGGATAAACCTCTCCGTCATTGCTGCGCAATGCCACCTCTCCTGGTAGGAGAGGCAGGAAGCGCTGCTTGGCTCCCCTATTAGGGGAGCTGGCGCAAAGCGCCTGAGAGGTTCTTCTTTTGCAATGCCTCAAGTTATGCTATACTATTACTACTATAGCACAAGAAGGAGGCGGTTTCCATGGGGGGAAGCACCAAACAGGCCCTGCTGCAGGCGCTTTCGGCGGCAGAAGGAGCCTATATCTCAGGCCAGCAGCTGGCCGAAGCGCTGGGCGTGAGCCGCGCGGCTGTCCACAAGGCGGCACAGGCGCTTTTGGCCCAGGGATACGCGCTGGATTCCGCCCCGCGCCGGGGCTACCGGCTGGCAGGCGGTGACCCCTTCTGCGCCGAAGCAGTGGGCCCCTATCCCGCCCCCATTCACATCTACGACACACTGCAAAGTTCCAACCTGACGGCCAAGCAGCTGGCACTGGGCGGTGCGCCCCACGGCACGCTGGTGCTCACGGCCCACCAGAAGGCGGGGCGCGGGCGGCTGGGGCGGCGGTTTGAGAGCCCTGCCGGGAAGGGGGTCTACCTCTCCCTCATCCTGCGGCCCACCCTCTCTGCTGCCGATGCCCAGAGCGCGACCATCAGTGCAGCGGTGGCCGTGGCCCGGGCTGTCAAGGCCCTGTGCGGGCTGGAACTGGGCATCAAATGGGTGAACGACCTTTACTATCAGGGCCGCAAAGTCTGCGGCATCCTGACCGAAGCCGGAACCGACATGGAGAGCGGGCAGCTGGAATGGCTGGTGGTGGGCATCGGCCTCAACCTGACCACCTCCCCTGCCGACTGGCCCGAGGAGCTGGCCCGCACGGCAGGCAGCCTTTACCCCGGCGGCCCCGCACCCGTGAGCCGGGCGGTGCTGGCCGGGGCCATTGCCCGGGAGCTGCTCTCCCTCTGCCCGGCCTTCGACTGTCTGGACGAGTACCGGGCCCGCTGTTTTGTGCCGGGCCACTGGGTCACCGTCTGCACCGGGGCCGAGACCTATGCCGCAAAGGCCCTTTTCATTGACGATGCGGGCCGTCTGGTGGTGGAGCGCGAGGGCGGCAGGCAGATTGCCCTGCAGCACGGCGAGGTCAGCATCCGGCCGACAAGGACAGGGTGAGTCATTTTTCCGATTGTATTTTATCGATCGGATGTCTTTAACAGAAGTTTGCGCACTGCTGACCGTCATCATCGGTTTGCTGACGTTGATGGTCACCGTTGTCAAAGCCGCATTTGATGCTGGCCGGAAAATTTCTAACAAAGAACACGAAAAAAATTCCCCGTCAGGTGAAAGGATTCCTCATTTTTTGTATTATAGGAAGTAGAAGAGTATAAGACCCCGTACCACCCAGCCGGGAGACCGGCGCAAGGAAAGTGAGGAATCTCCTATGAAGAAACGACTACTCAGCCTGTTGGTGGCAATCAGTATGGTGCTGACGTTCCTGCCCGTGTCGGCATTGACCGCAGCAGCAGCGGAGGATAGCAGCAACGGCGAACTTAAAATCGGACAAGACTGTTATCCTGTTCTGAATAATATCCCTCACCAAACAGTCAACGAGCATGATATCTACACTGGTGATGGCTGGACTTACGATGCCGATGAAAATTGTAAAATTCTGACCCTGTGCCCCAGTGCGCCAACAAACTATGATTTTTTTGCCATACACACAGGGCACTCCATCACAACCGACTGTAACCTGGTAATTGGCGAAAATGCAACCGTTACGGATGGAAATTTTATAGCCTCTGTTACGAACAATGGCACTATCAAAGGCGGCATTTTTAAGGATGCTGTTACAAACCATAGCACAATAATCGGTGGCCGTTTTTTCTCTTCGGTCACCAATGAATTGGATGGCATTATTGAAAATGGTCAGTTTGGTGATTGGGCTTCTTCGTACACCGTTACAAACAATGGCGGCACGATCAACGGCGGCACTTTCAAAGAGATGTCAAGCATTCGCAGTACCGGTTCCGTAGCATCAGGTTATACCCTCGCAGCAGAAACGCCGTCCGTTTTTTCTTCTGTTTCGGTCAATGGGTATCACAATTCATGCTATATCATCCCGAATCAGGCATCCGTTTCTGTTGATATAAGCTATCGTTTTGATGATACTATGTACGATCTTCCACCCCTTGATGTAACCATTGATAATGCACCGCCTACGCTTCTTTCCGACTGGTGTGGGAGTGATTTCAAGATTGAGTTCGAGGATATCCGCGGAGTTTATGAAGTCACCTTTACCGCACCGCCTGCAAAAGGCTCAACCGTAACCATCAGCCCACTGACCTGGCTGGTGATTGACAAGGACGGTTACCCGGCCACTGCACAGGATTTGAACGGCAACCGGGCAAATTATACCGGCGACGGTTGGAAGTTTGAAAACAACAGCCTGATTTTGGAGCCTACCGCCGAGAAAAGCTATGACTTTAACAGCCCCGACCTGAACCCCCATGGGGTGGCAGTGAACTGCCCGGTTGCGGTGAACAGCAATGCCACCATCACCAACGGCATTTTCCTGAAAGAAGTTACCGGCAGCGCCCTGAACGGTGTGTTCCTGAACGTTCCCAATGGCTGTGAGAACAGCACCAAGAAAATTACCGTTTCTGATAACGGAAAAATCACTGCGCTGAAAATGAGCGGTGAAGCTACTGCGCTGGACAGCGCCGCCAATGAACTTTATGTGGTCGGTCAGCCCACCGGTACCCTGTATGTGACCCTGAGCAGCGGCAAGGTACGGGAAGTACAGCTGCCTCTTACGGCTGACCTTGAGCTGCGATTGAACGACCCGGCACCCAAACCCGAGCCGGAACCGGAGACCTACACCCTGAAAGTGGTGGGCGGCAGCTTTACGACCGGCGAAAGGGATGCGCTGACCAGCGGCACCGTGCCGGTGGATGCAGAAGCAAAGGTGACCCTTGACCCGGATGCCGTGCCGGAGGGCATGGTGTTCGACCAGTGGACCATCAGCGAGGAAAGCCTGCTGGGCAACCCCAATGTGGCCTACAACGCCGAAAGCTTTACCATCCCGGCCAATGCAGTGGAAAACGGCAAGACCGTTACCGTGGGAGCCCAGTACCGGGAAGCCAGCATCGAAGATGACGGCCCCGGCATTCTGGAAACGGCTGCCATGATCGGCGTTGCCGGTACTGGCGCTGCCGTGCTGGGCTACACCGGCTACATGATCGGCACCGAGCTGTACCTGAATACCGTTCTGCCTGCCGGTGCGGCCATCCCCAACAACGCTGGGGAGCTGGCCCTGCTGCTGTGGGAAGCCGCCGGGACCCCGGCCCCCGCTGCTCTTCTCCCTGCCGATGCTGCCCCGGTCCAGCAGGCCCTTGCATGGGCCATCGAGAACCAGCTCCTCGCCCCGGATGCGTCTGCGGAGGATTCCGTCAGCCGCTGGGAGGTTATTCGGAGCTGGAATCAGCTGAAGGGGTAAGTGGCGAACCCTCTCAGTCAAAGCTTTCGGCTTTGCCAGCTCCCCCAAAGGGGGAGCCAAGGGCAATCCCAGATTTAGCAGCATCTGCCCTCTGTGATGTCTTGCCTCTCCCTTCGGGAGAGGTGGCATTGCGCAAGCAATGACGGAGAGGGTGAGGATGCTAACTAAACAGCGAACCCCCCGGTGCGATCTGCACTAGGGGGTTCGCTGTTATTGTTGCTTCAGGAAATATGTACCGCTTCCAGCACCCTGATGCCCTCCTGCTCCATCACGTCGCGCAGGGCCTCGAGGTAGCCGGGCTTGTCCACCTTGTTCTCAATGCAGCAGGTCAGCACGTCGTGCAGGCTGGTGACCTCCATTGCAAGGGACGCGCCGTCCGGCAGCACCCAGGTCTGGAAATCGGTCAGGTACGCTTCCAGCTCCGGGCTGTGCGGCAGCAGCGGGCTGCCGATGTAGCTGACCCAGAAATCTGCCGGGAAGCCGCTGATGTACTCGCCCATCTGGAACACACGCTTCTTGATCTTGAGCGCGGCCTTCTGCCGGAACACCTGATACACCCAGCCCATCTGTTCGGCCATGCGGAACAGGCGGCGCTCCGGGGTCAGGCTTTCCCGGATCTCATGGTCGAGCCGCTTTGCAAAGCTGTGGAGCCGGGCCTGCGGTTCCAGCCGCAGGGACAGCTGAAAGGACGCAATGCAGTTGTACAGGGCATGCGGCACCCCCAGCGCCGCGCGGGTGTCGGCGGCATAGCTGTACACAAGGTCATTCTTTTCCAGATACCGCTGCGCTGCCTGGCAGGTCAGCCCCATGAGGGCGCTGAAGGGCTTCACGCCCTCCTTCTGCGCCAGATCCATAAGGCTTTTCCTGTCCAGCCGCAGCCGCTGAAAATGAGGCGTGCCCTCGTGGATCTGCAGCACGTCCTTCTGCATGTCGTTGGCCACCTGGCTCTCCGGGTAGCGGGCCAGCAGCTGTTCCACATCATAGGGCGGGTCAGAGGCAAGGGCCTCGCACACAAAACCAGCGTTGGAGCGCAGGTTGCAGTAGAGCTTGAGCAGCAGGGTGAAAAAGGGCGCGCTGCCCCGGCCATCGGCCAGGAAGTGGAACCAGTCCAGATAGACCGTGTTCCCCTCATAGCCCAGCGAGAAGAGATAATCGTTCGTCTCCTCGGGGATCTTTGGCTGGGTGCTGCCCTGCCGCACACGGCAGGGGGCAGTGTTGGGCTCCAGACGGGCCTCCCGCTTTTCCCACACCACATGGCAGAAATAATATTCTGCCAGCGGGCGGGCCGTATCCAGTGCCTGCTGCAGAAGGGCCGGGTCAACGGCCTCCTTCAGCGTGGCCTGATAGCGGCAGAGGACCTGATTTTCACGGTAGTAGTAGACGATGCCCTGAAACACCGCACGCTGCTCTGCATTCATCCGGAATTTACCCCGCGTTCTCGGTTAGATAATCGGCCAGATCGCCGATGGTCACAAAGTTGCGCAGCTCCTTTTCGGGGATGCGCAGACCAAAGGTCTCTTCCAGATCGGCCACGACGGTCAGGATCTCCATAGAGGACAGATCCAGATCATCCATCATCACGCTGTTTTCGTTGACATCCTCGGGCGAGATCTCTGCCACATCCTCCAGAATTGCCAGGATCTGAGACATGATTTCTGCTCTTTCCATCAAAAAATCTTCCTTTCCGTGAGGGATTTTTTATCGCCTGCAAGGGCGCAGTTTCAGTATGCCACGCGCCGGGCCGGTTTAGCCAGCCGGCGGGGCATTCCTGTGTTTTATAATACCTGTTTTATGGAGGAAATGCAACACACCGACCGCCCGGTTTTGCGCTTTTTTTACAATTTCCGCGCTTACCTGCGCAGCAGCTTGCCCATGGCGTTGCGGGGCAGAGGCTCGGTGCTGAACTCCACCGCCGTGATCCGCTGGCACAGCGGCAGGGTACGGTTCAACCCGGTGATAAAGGCCCGGACCTCTGCCTGCTTTTCCTCGGCACAGCAGATCAGCGCGCCGATCTTTTTGCCCATCTCCTTGACCACGCACTCCTGCACCTCAGGGCAGGCGTTGAGCTTTCTTTCCAGCTCCTCGGGGCTGACGTTCTCGCCGGTGCCCAGAATGATCAGGTTCTTCTTCCGGCCCACCATGTAGTAATAGCCGTCCTCGTCCTCACGGGCCAGGTCGCCGGTGTGGAGCCAGCCGTCTTTGTCGATGATCTCTGCAGTGGCCTCGGGATCCTTATAGTAGCCCAGCATCACACAGCCGCCCCGGATGCAGATCTCGCCGGTCTCATCCAGCTTGTACTCACAGTGGCCGTCCGGCTTGCCCAGCGCCCGGATATGGGGCTCTGCCTGGGCGTAGTTCACCAGACCATCGCCGCAGGTCTCGGTCATGCCGTAGCACTGGGTGATGTACATGCCGTTTTCCACCAGACCCAGCAGCAGCTCGCTGTCGAACATGGCAGAGCTGCCGCAGGGGTTCCACAGGCCGTTCAGCTTATCGGCGCGGCCGCGCTTGACATCCTTGTAGATGCTCTCCATCAGCACCGGGGCCACGGCAATGGAATCGCTGTGCATCAGCCCCAGATCCCGGTAGAAATTCCGCAGGTCACTGCAAAGGTTCAGGGCCCAGCCCTTGAAGGGCCAGGAGAACAGGCAGATAAAGGTGCCCAGATGGAACAGGGGCAGGATGGCAAAGTTGCTCAGGACATCGTTTTTGTCCTCGGGCAGCTGCCGGTGCTTGAAGTCCAGCATGTGGTCGCCCATGGCAACGTGCATCTGCATCACGGTAAAGAAGTTCCGCTCTGCCAGCATCACGGCCTTACTGCGGCCGGTGGTGCCGGAGGTGAACAGCATGACCATCAGGGCATTGGGGTCGATCTTCTTTTCCAGCCCGCCGGGCGCGGTGTCCTTCCAGACATCCATCGGCCGCAGGCGTTCCCCATACGCAGCCTCCAGCTGGTCACGGCAGCCGTAGTCCACCCCATCGTTCAGGATGAGGGCAGGCTCTGCCAGCTCCAGCTCCCAGCTCAGCTCATCCCAGGTCTTTTTCTGGTTCATCGTTACCAGAACAGCCCCGGCCAGCACAGCGCCAAAGGTATTCACGCCGTACTCATAGCAGTTCCGGCTCAGCAGGACCACCCGCTTGCCCTCCACCTCCGGGATGTTCCGGGCAAACCAGGCAGCAGCGCGGCGGATGTCCTGTGCATACTCGGCATAGGTCTTTTCCTTCACGGTGCCGGTGGCATCCTCTACCCAGCGGAAGGCCACCCGCCCGGGGAATTCCTGCTCCATTGTCCGGGTGACAAGATCATAGACATTGTTTACCATGGTCTGCTCCTTTTTCTCCCGTTTGGTTTTACTTGCGCAGCAGCTTGCCCAGCGCGTTGCGGGGCAGGGGCTCGGCGCTGCACTCCACCACGGAGATGCGCTTGTACATGGGCAGGGTGCGGTTCAGCTCGGTGACAAAAGCCTTCACCTGCTGCTGCTTGTCATCCTCACAGCAGACCACGGTGCCGATCTTCTTGCCCATCTCCTTGACGATGCACTCCTTGATGGCATCGCACTTGCCCAGCAGCTTTTCCAGCTCCTCGGGGCTGACGTTCTCGCCGCTGTCCAGAATGATGAGGTTCTTCTTGCGGCCGGTCATATAGTAGTAGCCTTCCTCGTCCACGCGGGCCAGGTCGCCGGTGTGGAGCCAGCCGTCCTTGTCGATGGTCTCGGCAGTGGCCTCGGGGTCCTTATAGTAGCCCAGCATCACGCAGCCGCCGCGGACGCAGATCTCGCCGGTCTCGTCCACCTTGACCTCACAGAAGCCGTCCGGCTTGCCCAGGGCACGCAGGTGGTCGCCCTCCTGGGTCACGTTCAGCAGGCCATAGCCGGCCAGCTCGGTCATGGAGTAGCACTGATTGATGTAGAAGCCATTCTTCACCAGATTGCTCAGGATGGCGGGGTCAAGGATGGCAGAGCTGCAGCTCAGGTTCCACAGCCCGTTCAGGCGGTCGGCATGGCCGCGCTTGACCTCGTTGCAGATCATCTCCACCAGCACCGGAGGGGTAGACATGGCATCACTGTGCATCAGGCTCATATCCCGGCGCAGGTCGCGGGCGTCACAGCAGAGATTCAGGGTCCAGCCCTGCACGCCATAGACAAAGTAGCAGATGAAACCGGCCAGATGGAACATAGGCACCAGCGTAAAGTGGCTGAAGGTCTGGTCGAGGTACTGGGGTACCAGCCGCTCCTCATAGTCAAGGACGGACTTCAGGCCATCGATGTACATCTGGCAGGCGGTGAAGTAGTTCTTCTCGCTCAGCATCACACCCTTGCTGCGGCCGGTGGTGCCGGAAGTGAACATCAGCATCAGCAGACCCTCGTGGTCGATGCGGTTGACCATCTCAGCCTCAGGGGCAGCGGTCCAGGCATCCATGGGGCGGAGCCGAGCGCCGTAGAGTGCTTCCAGCTGGGCGCGGTAGCCGTAATCGATGCCGTCATTGAAGATGAGATCCGGCTCCACCATGCCCAGCTCATATTCCAGCTCGGCCCAGGTCTTGCCCTGGTTCAGGGTCACGATGACAGCGCCTGCCATCATGGTGCCGAAAACGACCGCGCCGTACTCATAGTTGGTGCGGCTCAGGATAACGATCTTCTTGCCCTTGGGCTCGCCCAGCTCCTGCTGCAGGTAGCCGGTCGCTTTGCGGATATCCTGCACATACTGAGCGTAGGTCTTTTCCATCACCGTGTCCTTGCCCTCCACATAGCGGAACGCCACACGGTCAGCATACTTATTCTGCATCGCAGAGATCATATCAAAAACGGTCATCGGCATATTTGCCACGGTCACAACTTCGTTACAAGCCTTGTTTGCCATTATTTTGCACTCCCTGTTTATTTTTGTTAAATTATTCCCTTTTGTTTCCGCCAAATGGAATCTTCTGGGCACTCTAGCCTAGAGTATACCGCATAGAGGGCTTAAATGCAAGATTTAATTGCACAAATATGCAACTTAAACTTGCAGTCAATCTGTGCACCCGGATGTAAATCCTGCCTTTTGTTGCGGGCAGGCCGTGAGTGTGGTACACTTTTCCCGGTATCCGCCCACCGTGCTTTCTCCCTGCGTTTGATTGACAGCAAGGGCAAAAAGCATTATACTTATTATAAATATCTCTAATTTTTAACATGATGCGCCAAAAATCCGGCAATTCTGCCATCCCGGGGCGGGGTGCGGCGCAGAGGAGGACCTTTTTATGGAGGGAACCAAACGCCGTGCCGCAAATTCGCTGGGCATGTTCGATCTGCTCAAGGGTGTCGGCATGCTGACCATCGTCTTTGCCCACACCGGTGAGCTTTACCCCATGGGCGATGCCAGCCACATCAACCCGCTGACCTTTTGCATGTTCGCCTACCGCGAATCCCTGATGGCGGCCTTTTACATTGCCAGCGGCTACGGCTTCCGCAAGCGCTCCATCGGCAAGTGTATCGACCAGCAGTTCAAAACGCTGCTCAAGCCTTACATCTATACAGGCATTGCCACCACCGTGTTCCATTTTATCATCCATTACAGCCTGTTCGGCAGCCTGCACAACGCCACCTACGAGACCTACAAGGTGCTGGGCGGCTTTGCACTGGGCCTGCCCCACACGGCCACCTATTTCGGCCAGCTGTTCTTCTCCTGCGGCCCCATGTGGTATCTGCTCTCGCTGATGATCGCATGGATCCTGCTGGATCTCATCCTGAATATCTTCCCGGAGCAGTACATAAACTGGGCGGTGCTGGGTACCATGCTGTTAGGCTGGGGCATCTGCATCACCTGGGAGGCCCCTTTTTGCATCGGCCAGGGCATGGTCACTGTTCCGGCTCTGTATGTGGGACACCTTGCCAAGAAGTATAAGATCTTTGAACAGCCTCTCTCGCCCCGTCTGCGCGGCGGGATGATCGCGGCGGCGCTGGCTGTGGCCGCACTGGTGCTTCTTACCAAGAGCACCGACTGCGTCTCGATGGCCGAGTGGACCCTCGGCCCCGTGAGCATCCTGCTGGATGCCGTGACGGGCCTGGGCATCCTTTCCATCGTCATCTGGTTCCAGCGCAGGGTGGAGAACGTTGTCACCCACGCCATCCAGGCCATTGGCCGCCGTTCGCTGTTCATCTTCTGCGTCCACACCGTGGAGCTCACGGCCATTCCCTGGTACCTGATGCCCCAGAAGTTTGCGGCTCACCCGGTGCTGGGCATGGTGCTGCAGTTCACCCTTTCGCTGGGCTCCACCCTGCTCATCTGCGAGCTGCTGGTGCGCCGCCGGGACCTGAAGTTCTGGCTCACCTCCTGCCGGGAGCAGAAGGCGGCGGAAGTGCCCCGCCGGCGCAGCGCCCGCGCCGAAGCGCCTGAGCGTCATTTTGCGGCAAAACACTGATTTTTTGCGGAGGGGCTCCCTCTGCTGAAGTGAAATAATATTATGAGGAGAATCCGGTTATGAACAACGCAGCTCCTGAGAACACTGCGGCTCTGCAGGAAAAGATCGCCGAGCTGGAACAGCAGCTCAAGCTTTCGGACGAAGGTGCTTCCCATCTGGCAGAGCGCTGCCTTACCCTGGAACAGAAGGTGCAGTCCTACCTTGCGGCACACCCCCAGCGCGAGATGCACACTGACTCGCCCACTCTGCTGCAGCCGCTGCTCTATTATGATGCAGGCTTCGGCTTTTCGGAAAAGGACACCCTGACCGCGCCCGACTGCACCACCGACGAGCTGACCGGTGCTGTGACCGCGACCTTTGAGCTGCCGGTAGCCGTGCAGGCCCTGCGGTTCGACCCGGGTGAGCTGCCCTGCTGCATCACCAACCTGATCTTTTCAGACGACCGCATCATCTGCGTGCCCACCAATGGCCTGAACCTTTCCGGTGGAAGCACCCTGTTCCTGGGCGATGACCCCAACTACCGGCTGGAGGGCACCACCCACTACCCCGCCGGGATGAAGCTGGTGGTGAGCTACGGCTACTTCCCGCTGGAGACCCTGACGGACGAGCCTTTGTTCTGCGCCGTGCTGCAGGGCGTGCAGCAGCTCCAGCTGCGCAAGGACAGCGAAAAGCAGCATATCCAGCAGCTGGAGCAGAATGCCGCGGCCCAGCAGCAGATGGTGGCCGCCCTGCAGCAGGAGATCGCACAGCTGCACCAGAAAAACGCCGATCTGCAGGCCCGGAGCACTGCCTACGAGACCTCGCTGGAAAGCGTGTTTTCCAGTAAAAGCTGGAAGCTCACTGCTCCCATCCGCAGCCTGATGCGCCTGTTCCACCGTGGAAACTGAGAAGCGGAACGGAGGAACAGCCATGTACAACAATTACACCCCCCTGCAGCAGCGTCAGCTGGCCCTGCAGGAGTACAGCAACACCCAGAGCACCTATCTGCTGGTCTGCGCATCGGCCCGCAGCACGGCCCTGAAAGCCACCCTGACTGACCAGCTCCACCGCAAGTTCCGGTTGGTGGACCGGCTGGACGGGGAACTGACCGCAAGCGTGGACGGCGTGCTTCTGGCCGCCGAGGACGTGGAGCTGATGTCCACCGCCCTGATGTACTTTGCCAAAGCCCTGCAGGATGGGGCGGATTACGTCGTCTGCAACGCTGTGTTCGGCTTTGGCGGGGCGACTGCCCTCTATCAGAGCCAGCCGCTGCAGGCGCAGAACCGCTGCGCCGTGGTCAGCCGCACCCTGTTGGAGCGCTGCCGCGCCGCCGCCCATGACCCCGAAAATGTGCCCGAGCTGCTGGCGCTGGCCGCGCAGCTCTGCACTAAGCCCACTCTCATCCCGCAGGCTCTGCTCCACTACGAGCGCGGCATCTGCGCCGAGGATGCGTTTTCGGCCCACGGCAAACGTGCCTTTATTATGAGCCATGTGCTGGATATGACCGGCGCACCCATCGTGCTGGTGAGTGCCGTGCCGGTGCTGCGCAGCATGGGGTATGAGGTACTTGTGCTGGGCCCCAGTGACGGCGGCTCCCTGCATCTCTTCCTGGATGCCGGGGCCTCGGTCATCACCCGGTCGTCCTGCCGCAATGTCTCCGATGCCTGGGGCATGGCTCTCTGTGCCGACTTCGTCATCGCCAACACAGTGGTCATGGCCCGAGCTGTCCGTGCCCTGAGCGGCACCGCCGTGCCAGTGCTGTGGTGGCTCCACGATGCCTTTGCAGGCTATCCCCACATTGCCCACCAGATCCCCACCCAGCTGGGAGAGAATGTCCGGGTCTACTCGGTTGGCAGCCACGCCGCCAACGCCATGCGCGCCGTGCGGCCCGAGTTCGAGATCCGGCCGCTCATCTACGGCCTGCCCGATTACGCGGCAGAGAACTTTGTCCGCACCGATCTGGGCTACAACCGCGGCCGCCCGCTGTTTGCCACGGTGGGCTCCTTTGAGCGCCGCAAGGGCCACGATATCTTCTGCAAGGCCATCCGCCTGCTGCCGCCCGAGGTACGGGAGAAGGCCTCCTTCCTCTTTGTGGGCCAGGCCGCTGACAAGGAGATGATGGACTCCGTCCGCGCCCTGACCGCAGACTACCCGGAAAACGTGTACTACTGCAAGCGGCTCACCCGTGACGAGATCAAGAGCCTGATGGAGCAGTGCACCGGTTTGGTCTGTGCTTCCCGCGATGATCCCATGCCCACCTTTGTCACCGAGGGTCTGATCTTCGGCAAGCCGTCCATCGTATCGGAGCACACCGGCACCGCCGGGCTCATCTCCGAGGGGCGGAACGGCTTCGTTTACCACAACGACGACCCGCAGCAGCTGGCTGTCCTGCTGGAGCACGCCATTGAACACCCGGAAGAGCTGGCTTCCATGCGGACAGAATGCCGTAAAATGTACGAGCAGTATTATTCCAAGGAAGCTTTTGAGCAGACGCTCCGGGCTGCTGTGGAAGATCTGACAGCGAAAAAGTAACACAGAACCTCTCCGTCATTGCTTCGCAATGCCACCTCTCCTACTAGGGGCAACAGCAACAGCCGCCGCCAGTGGCGGATAAAGGGCGTTGCTGTTGGGGCCGCGGCCAGCAAGACACAAGTGTTGTTTCCAACACGAAGTGGATGCTGGGAGCCGCAACCCGAACCTGGCGAACGAAGTAAGCCTGAGAGGTTCTTTTTTATCATATCCCACAAAGTGACGAGAAAAATTTTGTTTCAGTTCACAAAAACAAGGTTCCGCTGTGTTATACTGCAAGCAGTATCGTGAAAGGAGCCTTGTCCCATGGAACAGACCAACACCCCCCAGCAGCCCTCCCGCAAAAAGGCGATCCTTTCTCTGCTGGTGCTGCTGGCGCTGACCTGTGTAGTGGTTTTCATCTTCAGCAGCCACTGGGCCGAGATCTCGACCGCGCTGACCCAGCTCTCCTTCTGGCAGGTGCTGCTGGTGCTGGCCATCGGCCTGACATACCCCCTGCTTGAGGGAATCGTCTGCTGGCTCATCATCCGCTGCCGCCTGCCGGGCTTCACCCTGCGGCGCGGCATGGATGCCGCCTTTGTGGGCATCTTTGGCAACGTGGTCGGCCTGGGTGCCGGGGCTGTGCCCATGGAGTCCTACTATCTCTACCATTGCGGCCTGCCGCTGGGCCCCGGTGTGGGCCTGATGACCCTGCAATATGTATTCCACAAGACTACCGTTCTGCTCTATGCCACTGTGATGCTCCTGCTGCAGCACCGGTGGCTCGCCGCCAACACCTCCGGCGTGATGCACTATCTGCCCGCCGCCTACTGCGTGGTGGCGCTGGTCATCGTGACGCTGGTGCTGCTCTGTGTCTCGCCGCTGGTGCAGCGGCTGGCCCGCTGGGCCATGGGCTTTCTGCCCAAAACAGAACCGTGGCAGACCCGCCGGGAAAAGTGGCTGGAGCAGCTGGACACTCTGGCCACCGAGAGCCGCCTCCTGCTGGCCGACAAAGGCCGCTGTGCCCGTATCCTTGCCGTGCAGACCCTCAAGCTGTTTCTGATGTTCACCCTGCCGTGGTTCTGCATCCGCTTCATGGGGCTTTCCTGCGGGCTGAGCTTCTGGCAGGTACAGCTGCTCACCAGCCTGATGCTCTTCCTTTCCAACGCCCTGCCCAATGTGGCAGGCATGGGCTCCATTGAAACAGCCTTTCTGCTGGTGTTCAGCAGCTTTATGACCAGCGGCGAGGCCATGAGCACCCTGATGCTCTTCCGCATCGCAAGCTACTATTTTGTGTTTGCCGCCAGCGCCGCAGGCACCTTTGCGGCGCAGAAGCATCTGGAGAACAGTTGACATCCTGCGCATTCCGGCACTATAATGAAAGCGTACTCTTTGAAGATCTCTGGCCGCCCAGCTGGGCGGCCCGCCAAAGGAGAACGCCTTATGGAAAACAAAAGTCTCCGTTTTTATGCCATCATGGCCCTCTGGGTCGTGTTGTTCGTGATGTTGTTCGTATCCAACCGCCGCGTTGACCTGAAAACTGATATCAATAAAAGCACTTCTGTCTCCGTCAGCGTGGAGGATACCGTCAGCCTGAGCCCCTCTGTGGTCACCACCCGTGCCTATTCTGCGGGCGATGATACTTATCAGGCATTTTTCGAGATCCTGCAAAACGCGAGCTGTTACCAAAAGTTCAACCAGAATGTCCGCTCCTACTCCCACGACTACGAAGCGCATTCCATCACCCTGCGCTTTGCAGACGATGCCAGCCAGAACCTGCTCTTCACCGTCTATTCAGACGGAGTCTGTCAGGTAAACGGAAAATTCGTCTTCCTCCGCTCCCCCGATGGAAACGCGGGGGCGATCTACCAGCTGCTGCGGGATGCGGTGGTGTAAAGAATGTCGTCCGCTCCCCGGGATGCGGCTGATCAACGACCGGGACAAAACAAAAATCGGGGCACTCAGGTGGTCAAGCTGAGTGTCCCGTTTTTGTTTTCATCTGCGCACAGTGCCGTACCAGAGCCCTGTGTGCCGCGCAGCGGATGCAGAGCAAACCAGAATGCTGCATCCTGCCAAGAAAAAGAGAGTATGGAATGGAGGAATGGAACGGAGCGCTTGCAGACGCTCCTTTTTTTGGTGCATCGTGGTTAGAATTAGCTAACCGCCGCTGCGAGAACAGAATACCATAGACGGTTAGTCTTGTCAACCCTCAATTTGCAATTTTTCCCGAAAAAGGTGTGTGTCGCCGGGGTTTTAGCTTTTTTTCTACATTCTGCCCAAAGAATCCCCCTTGCTTTGGAAGAAAACCCACTTGTTTTCTATTGCTTTTTAAAGTGGTTCTTGTTATTATAGTAACGCAAGATTTTGTGGGCAGGTTTTCATTTTTGTCTACACCTTGTAGTTAGAACTGCCGCAGACGGCAGTTCAAGACCGTTTCGCCCCCAGAAAGCCGCCTATACAGTGCGGTTTTTCAAAGGCTCAATAGTTAGAATGCGCTAACCCGCGCATGGAATGGAGCAAGGAGGTTCCAATGATCAATTTTGAACAGTGGGAAGGCTTTGAGGGCCGCATCTGGAAAGAGGAAGTCAATGTCCGCGACTTCATCCAGAAGAACTACACCCCGTACGACGGCGACGAAAGCTTTCTGGCTGGTCCCACCGAGGCGACCGATAAGCTGTGGGGTGCCCTGCAGAAGCTGCAGAAGGAAGAGCGCGCCAAGGGCGGCGTGCTGGACATGGAGACCGAAGTCGTCAGCAGCCTGACCGCTTACGGCCCCGGCTATATCGACGAGACCCTGAAGGATCTGGAGCAGATCGTCGGCCTGCAGACCGACAAGCCCCTGAAGCGTGCATTCATGCCCTACGGCGGCATCAAGATGGCAGAGCAGGCCTGCACCACCTACGGCTATCAGCCCAGCGAGGAGCTGCACAAGATCTTTACCGACTATACCCGCACCCACAACCAGGCTGTGTTCGATGCCTACACCCCTGAGATGAAGGCTGCCCGCCACACCCACATCATCACCGGCCTGCCCGACACCTACGGCCGCGGCCGCATCGTGGGCGACTACCGCCGCGTGGCCCTGTACGGCATCGATGCCCTGATCAAGTTCAAGCAGGAAGATTTCGCCAACTGCGGCGACGGCACCATGACCGATGACGTGATCCGCCTGCGCGAGGAGATCGCACGCCAGATCAGCGCCCTGAAGGGCATGAAGAAGATGGCCGAGGCCTACGGCTGCGATATCTCCCAGCCCGCCAAGAACGCCAAGGAAGCCTGCCAGTGGCTGTACTTCGGCTACCTGGCCGCCATCAAGACCCAGAACGGCGCTGCCATGAGCGTGGGCCGCATCTCCA
>ENA-OYWH01000571-OYWH01000571.1-human-gut-metagenome-genome-assembly--contig:-NODE-571-length-22529-cov-7.483759_pt1 | contig 22529 bp, 16 predicted proteins | sample MGYA00244168_ERZ653393 | MGnify/ENA primary metagenome ERZ653393 (study PRJEB26926, sample SAMN06165164) | human gut metagenome | biome: ENVO:00009003; feature: ENVO:2100002; material: ENVO:00002003...
CCTTAGTCTCTGCAGATGTTATATCCATATCATCAAGTTCAATCGTGACATTAATGTAATCATCCGGCTTTTGTTTCAGTTGGGACAAAAGAACAACCGTCTCCACATGCACAGTCATCCCGAACTGGTCCACACCACGGACTTTTCGGATCTCATAGCCTCCATCGCAGAGGATCTTCAGGTCTCTGGCGAGGGTGGCGGAGTCACAGCTGACATATACGATGCGTTCGGGCTGCATGCGGAGCATGGTGTTTAAGCAGGCATCGTCACAGCCTTTTCTTGGCGGATCCACGACGATGACATCCGGGTGGAGCATTTCGTCGGAAGATACCTCTTTCATTGCCTTTTCGTAGAATTCCGGCAGGACTTCCTCTGCTTTTCCCACGAAAAACTCAGCATTTTCAATATGGTTTCTCTTTGCATTCTCTCTGGCATCGTCGATGGCCTGGGGGATGATTTCCACACCGCATACCTTTTTGGCTTTGCCTGCCAGGAAGAGAGAGATGGTTCCGATACCACAGTAGAGATCCCAAACGGTCTCTTTTCCGGTCAGTCCCGCATATTCCAGAGCCAGACTGTAAAGCTTCTCTGTCTGTACGGGATTCACCTGATAGAAGGAGAGGGGAGATATCTTGAAGGTCAGGGCATCTCCGGTATAAGGGTAATTTTCTTTCTGCATGTCTCTTACGTGGATCGTATCCTCAATGGTACTTTCTCCCCAAAGGTTATGAATCTCGGTACCCATGATCACATTGGTTTTCTCGGTATTGATACTGACTGACACACTTGTCATACCTTGGATTTCTGCCAGTGCAGCCAGTAATTCTCCCTGATTTGGTAAAAACTCATTCGTATTCTTCTGTACTCCGGCAGTAGGGTATGACATTTTTGTCATTTTCTTGTTAATGACCAGACATACCATCAACTGTCCACTGGTGAAGCCTTTCCTGATCAATACATGACGTACCAGACCCTTGCCAGTGACTTCGTCATAGGCAGTTACTTTATTTTTCCGCATATAGGAGAGTATGGTTTCGAGGATCTGCTGATTCTCAGAAGCACCAAGGGCGCAGTCTGTATTGGCAATGATGGTATGGGTGCGTCCGGCATAGAAACCGGCGATAACATTACCGTCTCTATCAGTTCCTATGGGGTACTGCGCTTTATTACGATAGTGGAAGGGTTCCTCCATGCCTACAATAGGCTGCATGCGTTCATCAATGTATTCCGCATCGAACCCACCGATCCGGATCAGATTATTGCGAATCTTCTGTTCCTTGAAATGCAGCTGCTCAGAGTAGGAGAGTCCCTGCAGCTGGCAGCCGCCGCACTGTCTGTGGTATGCACATTTCGGTTCTACACGAAAAGGAGAAGGCTGTAACACCTTCTCTAATCTGGCATAAGCGTAGTGCTTTTTACTTTTTATGATCTTGGCTTCCACCTGATCACCGATAACGGCATCTTTGATAAAGAGGGTAAAACCGTCTACTTTACCGATTCCTTCTCCGTCACTTCCCATATCCTCTATGGTCAGCGTTACACGATCGTTTTTCTTATATTCCATAAATATCCTTATGCCTTTCCGTAGCCTACAAATTTTCCGGTACTTCAGTACCGTGTACTTCCAGTATCGCTTACATCAGTCCCTCGTACTTTGGTACACTGTGCAGGCACAAATTTACGTGTGAAAAACTTTCTCAGGAAAGCTCCTCTGCCAGCTTCCCGATTTCTTCTTTGTTCTGCGCATTCATAGCCGACTTGATGCTTACTTTTGTCTCCGTAAATGTCAGATTTTTACTCTTTTCAAACATTCCCAGAATCAACTTGCCTGCCATGGGTGCCCAGGTGCCGTTCTCAATAATTGCCACCTTACGATTCTGGTAATTACGCTCGGTCAGACCTTCGATAAAACTGCGCATGCAGGGGAAGAGGTCTCCATTATAAGTAATCCCCGCCAGCACCAGTCTGTCATAACGGAAAGCATCGGCAACAGCTTTTGCTTTATCGCATCTTGCCAGGTCATACAGTACTGTTTTCTGTCCTTTTTCCTGTAAAACATCCGCCAGATACTCCGCAGCATTTCTGGTATTGCCATAGACAGAAGCATAAGCAATTACCACTCCGGATTCTTCCGGCTGATAGGAAGACCACTTATCATATTTTTCCAGATAGAATCCCAGATTCTCCTTAAGTACCGGACCGTGAAGAGAGCAGATGGTCTGAATGTCCAGTCCTGCCGCTTTTTTCAGAACCGCCTGTACCTGTGGACCGTATTTTCCGACGATGCCGATATAGTAACGCCGCGCCTCATCGGTCCATTCTTCCTCTACGTCCAAAGCACCGAATTTACCGAAACCATCTGCCGCAAACAGTATTTTCTCGGTTGCTTCATAAGTCATCATAACCTCCGGCCAATGCACCATGGGAGCATAGACAAAATGCAGGCTGTGCTGTCCAAGCTCCAGGACTCCATCATTCGCCGCAACGATGCGTTGTTCCGCAGGTAATCCCTGACCGGCGAAAAACTCCGGGAAAAACTGTTCCATGAACTGAAATCCCTTAGCTGTGGATACCACTGTGGCTTTGGGATATTTTTTCAGAAAAGCCGGAATACTGGCGGAATGATCCGGTTCCATATGCTGAATCACAAGATAATCCGGTGTTTTTCCGGAAAGTACCTGTTCTACATTGTTCAGCCATTCTTCGGTAAAAAATCCATCCACCGTATCCATTACGGCGATTTTCTCATCCAGGATCACATAGGAATTGTAAGACATTCCATTCGGAACCTTATACTGTCCCTCGAACAAATCCACCTGATGGTCGTTTACACCCACATATTTTACACATGTACTGATCTCCATATTCTTCCTCTCTTTCCTGTCTGTTCACAGAATTTATAGTATTTATCCTGTCATTTACTCCATTCTGGTAGCGCGCAGATTGGATTCAAACAATCTGTTGTAACCCAGCCAGCCACTGTTTTCACTGTTATTTTCCAAAATTTCCTTAAAGGTCTCCATCTTGGCATCGGTATCATCCGCATAATTCAGAGCCACTGCCTCGATCAGCGCCGGCACCTTGGGAGATCCGTATTCCAATTTACCATGATGTGCCAGAATGCAGTGCTGTAATTCTGCCAGGAGATTGTGCGGGAAGCCGTCGATCTTAGCGGCACGTTCCCCAACCATCTGTGCGCCCATCACGATATGTCCCAATAACTGTCCGTCATCTGTATAATCGTTTACCGGAAAAGCGGAAATCTCTTTTACCTTTCCGATATCATGGCACATAGCCGCCGTCAGAAGCAGATCTCTCTGTAAAATAGGATAAGCAGAGCAGTAGTAGTCACACAACTTGGTAACTCCTAAGGTATGCTCCAGCAATCCGCCCACGAAACCATGATGCACTGTCTTGGCTGCGGAAGAATTACAGAACTTCTTCACGAAATCGGCATCCTCGATAAACAGATCCTGCAACAGCTGATGCAGATAAGTATTCTTAATGCTTCCGATCAAAGTCTTTAACTCATTATACATCGTGTCGATGCCCTTGGAACTCACCGGCAGATAATCGGAAGGATTGTATTCTCCCTCGCGGCAGACACGGATCCGCTTCACGCTGATCTGTAACTGTCCCTGGAAATTCGTCACATCACCGTATACTTCTATGTAATCCAGATCATCATAATCTCCGATGCCCGGATTGTTCGGCTCCCATACCTTGGCATCAATGGTTCCGGTCTTATCCTGCAGAATCACGCTTTCATAGGGTTTACCGTTTTTGGTTACAGCCTCCTGCTTATGCTTGCACAGATAAATATCAAATACTCTGTCGCCTTCTTTTAACTCTTTAATGAATTTCATATTGTTGTCCAAACCTTTCTGTCAATCTATTTCAACACCGTTAATGTGATGTCGAATTTCATCTCTTTATATTCCTGCTGTGACTGCCGCATAATCGTCAGTTCTACACTATCTCCCGGTTTCATACTGAGCAGAGAGTTCGTATACTCGTCAAAGCTGACGATCACACGTTCACCGAATCCTGTGATGACATCTCCCTGCTGGATTCCCGCCAGCATTGCAGGAGAGTCCATTTCTACCTCTGTAATATAAGCACCGTAGGGAACTCCCAGTTCACTGTTGGCTTCTTCGGTGACACCCACACCCTTCAGACCCAGATATGCAAATTTTTCCCCGTTTGACATTTTCTCAATATGGCGCTTTAATTCCGTAATACCGTAAGCACATACCATATTCTTCATATCTGTGGCAGATTTGCCATTGGTAATGATACCAATGACCTGTCCCTGAAGATTGAATAATACGCCGCCTGCATTCTGACTTCCTACAATATTCGTCTGCAGAATCCGATAAGTGGTATCCGATGCCGCCGACTCACTGGCGGAAGAAGTAATGATGCCATATCCCAGTGAGCCGTTCGTACCCATGGGGCGTCCCAAAGCCACCACCGGAAGTCCGGCAATATCTTTGATATTAGAAGATCCAAAAGTAGCGATCGTAATATCATTCTTCAGAAAATCTTCATTCAGAGTATCCAGTTCTACAGCAATCACAGCCAGACCTATAGTCTCATCTTTTTCCTTCAAAGATGCATCTGCCTGGGTGCCCTCGTTGAATGTGACAATGATGTCATCTGCTTGTTTTACCGGAGAATAATCGGTTAAAATCAGTAATTGCTTTCCATTTTGCGCTATGATCACACCGGATGACTGATTTTTGCTCTCATTTACATTATTGAACCAGTCCACACCGGATGACACTCCTGTCACAGTGACCATGGAGCGATTCATCTCTGCTACATACTGGGCAAGAGCACTGTAAATCTGTTTGTAATTGTCCAGATTCAATATGATCCCGGATAACAGTTCCCGGATCTGTTCCTGTTCCATGACTTCACTGGGAGCAGAAGAGGACTGGCTACTCTGGTTCTCCTGCTGCATATTCTCCGCTAACATCTGTTCCGGAGACATTTCGTCCTGATCTTCCGGGAATACCACGACCTGCGGTTCCTCCTCCGGATACAGCCAGTTACTGATTACCGGTTCCAATACCAGAAATGTGAAACATGCTACCAGACCGAAAATCACTGCCATAGAAGCCGTGATCAAAGTCCTGCGCAACAGCTTTTTCTTATTTACCGGACGTTCCTTGATTTTTTCTATCATAAATTTTTTCTCAGAAACGTCATTTTGTTCCTTCTGCTTATTTTCTTGGGAATCCGCCATAAATATGCCTCCTCTGCTGCCTACAGATACCTCGGCTTTTCCTTAGGACTCTAATATCTCAATTATACAAAACTGTACCCAAAAACGCAACTGAATGGTATAATGAGATATAATAAGCTCATCCATAGTGACCATGCATGACTGCTTGCAGGCAAGGCATGGTCACTATGAGAGGAGCAAACAGACATGAGCAAGAAGGGCGATAGCCCGGATTGCGAATGGATGTAACGATTTCGAGAGTGCGCAGCACGGAGAATCGTGTTATTGTAAGTTCGGCAGTGAGCTTATATTGCGAATATTTTATTTAAGGAGTCCCATATGAACACAAAAGTACTCACTACTTTAGAATATACGAAAATCATCGACCTTCTCACAGAGAAGGCCGACTCCGAGCCCGGTAAAAAACTATGCAGAGAGCTGGTGCCTTCTACCGACCTTTCCGCCATCAGAACAGCCCAGCGGGAGACCAAAGATGCCTTGGCCCGTCTCTTCCGTATTGGAAGCACCTCTTTTGGCAGCAACAGAGATCTAGGATTTTCGATCCGTTCTCTGGAAATCGGCAGTTCTCTGTCTATGTCCGAACTGCTGAAGCTGGCATCTTTTCTGGACAACGTCAACCGAATCAAGACCTACGGGAAAAAAGAGCGTGAAGACCTCCCAAATGACAGTCTGGATGCCTACTTTGAAGGCCTTACTCCTATGACACAGCTGGCTAACGAAATCAACCGCTGTATCCTGTCGGAAGAAGAGATGGCTGATGATGCCAGCCCAAGATTAAAGAGTATCCGTCGTTCCAAGCTGTCCACCAACGAAAAGATCCACAGCCAGCTGACCTCTATGGTAAATGGCGCTTACCGTACCTTTTTACAGGATGCAGTCATTACCATGCGTGATAACCGCTACTGTATCCCCGTAAAAGCCGAATATAAGAGCCAGGTGAGCGGTATGGTGCATGACCAGTCCTCCACCGGTTCCACCTTTTTCATCGAGCCGGCTGCTGTCGTGAATCTGAACAACCAGTTAAAAGAACTGGATCTGCAGGAGCAGGAGGAGATTGAAGTTATTCTTGGTGATCTGAGCAGTCAGGCTGCTGTTCATACCTCAGAGCTTGCTGCGGATCAGAAGATCATGACTACGCTGGACTTTATTTTTGCCAAGGCAAAACTCGCCATGGAACAGAATGCCACAGAGCCTATTTTCAACACTGAGCATTACATCCAGATCCGTAAGGGCCGTCATCCACTGTTGGATAAGAAAAAGGCTGTTCCCATTGATGTCCGTCTGGGGAAAGATTTTGACCTGTTGGTGATCACAGGTCCCAATACCGGTGGTAAGACCGTGTCTCTGAAGACAGTGGGACTTTTTACTCTGATGGGACAGGCGGGACTGCATATTCCAGCACTGGATCGTTCCGAACTGTCCATTTTCTCGGAAGTTTATGCAGATATCGGGGATGAGCAGAGTATTGAGCAGAGTTTGTCCACATTTTCTTCTCATATGACCAGAGTTGTCCACATTTTGCAGCACGCAGATGCGGATTCCCTGTGTTTATTTGATGAACTCGGTGCTGGAACAGATCCTACGGAGGGTGCCGCTCTGGCAATTGCTATTTTAAATTATCTGCATGACCGTGGCATCCGCACTATGGCTACCACGCATTACAGCGAGCTGAAAATCTATGCACTTTCCACTAATTTTGTAGAAAATGCCTGCTGTGAATTTGATGTGGAGACCCTTCGCCCCACCTACCGTCTGCTCATCGGTATTCCCGGTAAAAGTAATGCTTTCGCCATTTCTTCCAAGCTGGGACTGTCCGATGAGATCATCAATGCCGCGAAAGAACAGATCAGCAAAGAAGACGAAAGCTTTGAAGACGTCATCGCAGATCTGGAACAGAGCCGCGTAACCATTGAAAAAGAACAGCAGGAGATTGCAGAATATAAGGAACGGATCCGCACGTTACAGGAACAGTTACAGAAGAAAAACGAGAAAATCGATCAGGCAAAGGATAAGATTCTGCGGGATGCCAATGAAAAAGCAAGAGCCATCCTTCAGGAAGCAAAGGATGTAGCTGACGAAACCATCCGTGATTTCAATAAAGTAGGTGCTTCCGCCGACATCAAGGAACTAGAGAAAAAGAGACAGAAGGTCCGTGACAAGATCAACGAAAAGAACGGAAAATTGGCTCTTGGTAATAACCAAAAGAAGCCGGCCAACCAGAAGACCGTGGATCCCAAGAAACTGAAAAAAGGAGATTCCGTAAAGATCATTTCCATGAATCTGAAAGGAATTGTGAATACACTGCCGGATGCCAGGGGCAACCTCTTCGTACAATGCGGAATTATGAGAATGCAGACGAATATTAACGATCTCGTACCGGTAAAAGAAGAGACCATTACAGCACCTGCCCTGCAGCGTACCAACACCGGCAAGTTGAAAATGTCCAAGTCCTTCTCCGTGTCCTCCGAGATCAACCTTTTGGGATGTACGGTAGATGAAGCCATTGCAAAACTGGATAAATACCTGGATGACGCTTATCTGGCTCATCTCCCCAGTGTGAGAGTCGTGCACGGAAAAGGCACCGGTGCCCTGCGCAGTGCCGTACAGTCTCACTTAAAACGTCTGAAATACGTCAAAGAATACCGGTTGGGTGAATACGGTGAAGGCGATGCCGGCGTAACCATTGTTACTTTTAAATAATAACTGACAGGAGGTCTATACTACATGGTAAGTAAACAGAAAATTCTCATTGTAGATGATGATAATAATATTGCGGAACTGATCTCCCTATATCTGACGAAGGAATGTTTTGATACCATGATCGTCAATGACGGAGAATCCGTGATGCCGGCTATGGAGACCTTTGCTCCGAATCTGATTCTGTTGGATCTGATGCTTCCCGGCATTGATGGTTATCAGGTGTGCAGAGAGGTCAGGGCACAATACTCCGTTCCCATCATCATGCTCTCCGCAAAAGGTGAAGTCTTCGACAAAGTATTGGGACTGGAGCTGGGTGCGGATGATTATATGGAAAAACCTTTTGACTCCAAGGAACTGGTGGCACGTGCCAAAGCAGTCCTCAGACGTTATAAGTCCTCCAATGCCCCCACAGAAACTTCCAACGACAAGTGCGTGGAATATGCGGATCTGACCATTAATCTGACCAATTATTCCGTCATTTATATGGGACATACTGTGGAAATGCCGCCGAAAGAACTGGAACTTCTCTACTTTTTAGCATCCTCACCGAATCATGTATTCACCAGAGAACAGCTTCTGGATCAGATCTGGGGCTATGAATATATCGGTGATACCCGTACCGTGGATGTGCACATCAAACGTCTCCGTGAGAAGATCAAGGATCATGCCAACTGGAAGATCAGTACCATCTGGGGCATCGGCTATAAATTCGAAGTACGTAATTAAGTCATACCAAAAGCAGGATTTGTTATGAAAAAAACACTTTATCTAAAATTTATACTTGCATATTTTATTTTTGGTGTATTTGGTTTCATCATTGTTACAACTTTTGTTCCCAATATGACCAAAGAACACCTGATCCGGGAAAAGGCAGAAAGTCTCTATTCCGAAGCAACCCTGATCGCTGGAACCTATGCCGGCGGATTGTACACCAGTGAAACAACTTTGGAGACTGTTAAAATGCAGCTGGACTCCCTGGCGGTCTACCTGAATTCCGAGATTCGCATCATCAATCCCTCCGGACGACTGGTACTGGATACCAATAGTCCCTTAGATGTGGAGAATGTGGTAGTCATCGAGAATTTTGATTCGACCGTAACCAGCGGCTCTTATTACATTGTTGGTGATTTCTTCGGTAATTTTGATTCGGATGTACTTACTGTATTTGCTCCCATTACCTCCAACTACAAGGTAAAAGGCTATGTAGTCATCCATACCGATATGAATGATATTCAGAAATCCTGTAACAGCCTGCTGAATATTTCCTATATCACCCTGGCAATCCTGTTCCTGCTATCCCTGATCATTCTGATCTTTTTCACTGAGATCGTATATATTCCTCTGAGGAAGATCACTCATGCCACAGAGCAGTATGCTGCCGGTAATATGCATTATGAATTTCAGGTGGATAGTGAGGATGAAATCGGTTATCTGGCTTCCTGTCTGAATTATATGGCAAGCGAAATTGCCCGTTCCGAGGATGATCAGAAAAAGTTTGTAGCCAATGTATCACACGATTTCCGTTCCCCTCTGACCTCTATAAGAGGATATCTGGAAGCCATGCTGGATGGCACGATTCCACCGGAAATGCACGAAAAATACATTACTATCGTATTGAATGAAACAGAACGACTGACGAAGCTGACCAACAGCCTGCTGACTCTGAATAATCTGAACACCAAAGGAATGCTCTTAGATAAAACAGATTTTGATATCAATCAAGTGATCCGTAATACTGCAAGCACCTTTGAAGGCACCTGTCATAACAAATCTATTGCTATTGAGATGATCCTGACCGGCAATGAAATGTATGTCCATGCAGATATGGGCAAAATCCAGCAGGTACTCTATAATCTCATGGACAATGCCATTAAGTTCAGCCACCATGATTCTGTGATCCACATTGAGACCTCGGAGAAGAAAAATAAATTGTTTGTCTCCGTAAAAGACACAGGAATTGGTATCCCGAAAGAAGATCTGAAGCTGATCTGGGACAGATTTTATAAGTCCGACCTATCCCGAGGCAAGGATAAAAAAGGAACCGGGCTGGGTCTTTCCATTGTAAAAGAAATTATCAATGCTCACAATGAGCATATCAATGTGATCAGTACTCCCGGCGTGGGAAGTGAATTTATTTTCTCCCTGCCGAAATCCCATCAGGAAGACGAAGAGGATTAAGCCATACGACTTAATCCTCTTTTTTCATCTATATATCTATATATCCATGACACGATATAAATAACTGTTTCCCTGTTTTCCGATTCGTTCCACCGTTCCCATTTCCAACAGAATATTCAATACGGTCTGAGACAGTGAGAGAGGGATGTGGGCGGCTTTTGCAAAATCTTTACTGTGAAAAGGTTCTTCCAGCTCATAGGGCACAAATTGCAGATAATCCTCCGGTTGTCTGATTTCCACCTCTTCGATCAGATCCGTAGGAATCCTGTCATACCGTGTGGAGCCCTTTTTCTTATCATGGCTCCAGCCGTTCAACAGCCGGTATTCCTCCATATTCACCAATACGAACTTAAATCGGATATTCGGATCCTTCAGGAACATTTTGATCTTATATAGTTCCTTAAAAGCCTGATAGGTGCAGCCTTTTTTCGGTGATTTCCGTTTTTTACTCAGTTCTCCGCTGTCTTCATCGATCCAGATCAGCCATTTTTCATAAGGGATCGGATAGACAATAGTCACAGGATATAAAGGAAGAAAGGTCTGCAATTTTCCCCGCATCCGGTTAAACTGTCTCGTCTGAATCTCTATGATCTCTCCATCCCTATAAATATCCGCTACATAATTCTCTATGGGAATCTCCTGATGATCCTCGTCCGGCTCATAATAGTCCTTAAAAATAGCATGAACCGTCTTCTCTGAGAGAGTTCCGATTCCCAGTCTCTGACGGTCCACGCCTATTATTTTTCTCTTAGCTTCTTCAAAACGCTTCTGATCCATATGATCCATATTTTTTAATCAATCTCGGCATGCTTCGTATACAGAATCTTAAGCAGGATAGGAGTGGAGATACTGGATACAATGATCAGCAGAATGACTGCTGTAAAGTATTCCGCACCGATCATTCCCACAGACAATCCCTTCTGTGCTACGATCAGGGCAACCTCGCCTCTGGTCATCATACCGACACCGATTTTCAAGGCATCCGGTCCTTTGAATCTGCAGATTCTCGCCATCAGACCACAACCGATGATCTTGCACAGCAGAGCAACAATAACAAATCCGATAGAGAACAGTACAAATTCTCCGTTCAAATGGTCAAAGCTGGTCTTAAGTCCGATACTTGCGAAGAAAATCGGCCCGAAGATCATATAAGAATTGATATCCATCTTCTCGGCAATGTATTCTGAATCCCGAATGGAGCACAGGATAATACCTGCCACGTAAGCACCTGTAATATCCGCAATACCGAAGAATACTTCCGCTACATAAGCGAAAATAAAACAGAGCGCCAGACCTAAAATAGGAATACGTCTTGTATGCGGATATTTGTTATCCAGATACTGGAATACCTTGAACAATACAAATCCGACACCAATTGCAAACAGGAAGAACAGAAGAGTAGAAATTACTACACTTCCTGGATTGGAATCCGGATTTTTAAATCCGATGACAAAAGTAAGTACAATAATACCAATGACATCATCGATAATAGCGGCACTCATGATTGTTGTGCCGACTTTACCTTTCAGTTTTCCCAGTTCTTTCAGAGACTGCACGGTAATACTTACACTGGTAGCCGTCATAATGACACCAATAAATACAGCTTCATAGAATTTCTCAGAGCCCCAGGGTGCCACTCCGTAAAATCCCATGTACAACAATGTTCCTCCTACCAAAGGAACAAATACACCAAAGCATGCGATCAGAAATGCCACAAATCCCGTCTTCATGAGATCCCTCAGATTCGTCTCCAGTCCGGCGGAGAACATCAGCAGGATAACACCGATTTCTGCCATCTGGATCAGAAAATCCGATTGCTGCACCAGTCCCAGTACACTGGGTCCGATCAACAGACCGGCAATGATCTCACCTACCACCTGTGGTGCCTTACATTTTCTCGCAATGATACCAAACACCTTGGCAAATATAATAATGATTGCCAGATCTCTGAAAATACTATAAGATTCCATTTTTCATACCCCTCTTTTTCATTTAAGTTATTACATTATAACTTCACGAATTCGTGCTATTGCATTTTACATCCTGCTTTGCAGGATATTCGTTCACTTGTGAGCCTATAAAAACAAATATCTGCTTCGCAGCCGCTTGCTTTTATCTGTGTCTCACTAAATTGAGCACTTTTGTTATATCACATATATATCTTTTTCTGCAATATAAAAAGTGCTCAACTTAATCATTAACTCTTATTTATTCATCATCTTCAGAATCCTCGGTAGGGAAAATCAGATTTTCTTCTGCTTCGTCCTCATCCTCAGAAACAGCTTCCTGTGCTACTTCTTCCATGGCTTCCTCAAGATTGTCGAATTCATGGTCTCCGTTGGAAAGCTTCTCACGTACCTTGGCAATCTGTGCTACCTTTACGCCGTTATCCAGATTGATCAGCTTTACACCTGATGTAATTCTGCTCAAAGTGGAGATATCCTGCACACGCAGCTGAATAATAATTCCTTCGGTAGTGATCATCATGATCTCGTTATCATCATTTACAGCCTTGGCACCTACCACATCACCTGTCTTTTCTACGATCTTGTAGCATTTTACACCCTTACCGCCACGTTTCTGTACGGTAAATTCATCCATATTGGTACGTTTGCCCATACCGTTCTCGGATACGATCAGCAGATCGCTGCCCTGGGTCTGTAACTGCATGCCGATGATCTCATCCCCGGGAGAGAGATTCATACCGATGACACCCATGGACGCTCGGCCGGTGGCCCGGACATCTGTCTCCTGGAAGCGGATACACATACCCTGTTTGGTTACCAGGAAGATCTCGCTGTTGCTGTCGGTGATCTTCACCTCGATCAGTTCATCCTCTTCTCTGAGGTTGATAGCGGTCAGTCCGTTCTTTCTGACATTGGAGAACTCCATCAGAGGCGTCTTCTTCACGATACCGGTCTTGGTCACCATAAATAGATTCTTGTCATCACTGTATTCACGGATAGGAATCATTGCGGTGATCTTTTCACCGGGTGCCAGCTGCAAGAGGTTCACGATAGCAGTACCTCTTGCGGTACGGCCTGCCTCCGGGATCTCATATGCTTTTAATCTGTATACTCTTCCCATATTGGTGAAGAAGTTCAGATAATGATGAGTCGTCGTCATCAACAGATCCTCAATGTAATCCTCATCGATGGTCTGCATTCCCTTGATACCTCGGCCGCCGCGGTTCTGTGCTTTGAAATTATCTACGGTCATACGTTTGATATAACCGAGACTGGTCATGGCAATAATAGTATTTTCCCTCGGAATCAGATCCTCCATGGAGATATCCAGTTCGTCATAACCGATCTTACTGCGTCTGTCATCGCCGTATTTCTCAGCGATAGCACTCATTTCTGTCTTAATAACACCTAATAACAGCTTTTCATCTGCCAAAATAGCCTTCAACTCCGCAATTTTTGCTACCAGATCCTGATGCTCGTTTTCCAGCTTCTCTCTTTCCAGACCTGTCAGAGCACGCAGACGCATATCCACAATAGCCTGTGCCTGTACATCAGAAAGTTCAAATCTCTCCATCAAACGTTCTTTTGCAATCTGGGCATTCTGACTGCCACGGATAATAGTAATAACTTCGTCAATGAAGTCCAGAGCCTTTAACAATCCCTGTAAAATATGATCTCTTTCCTCAGCCTTGTTCAGATCATATTTGGTTCTTCTGGTAACCACATCCTCCTGATGTTTCAGGTAATAAGTCAGCATATCCAGCAGATTCATGACCTTAGGCTGATTGTTGATCAGCGCCAGCATGATCACACCAAAAGTATCCTGAAGCTGTGTATGCTTGTACAGCTGATTCAGAATAACATTGGCATTGGCATCCTTACGAAGCTCAATAACCACGCGGACACCTTCACGGTTGGATTCATCACGGATATCTGTGATACCGTCGATCTTTTTCAGTTTTACCAGCTCAGCAATCTTGATGATCAGATTGGCCTTATTGACCATATATGGCAGTTCGGTGGCAATGATCTGGCTCTTACCGTTAGGCAGTGTCTCGATATTGGTCACTGCACGGACTCTGATCTTACCACGGCCGGTACGGTAAGCTTCCTCACAGCCTCTGGTACCCAGAATCAGTCCTCCGGTAGGAAAATCGGGAGCTTTCACAATGGGAAGAATCTCATCGATCGTAGTATCTCTGTCTTCTTCTACACGATTATCAATAATTTTAACAACAGCCTGTACCACTTCACGAAGGTTGTGAGGTGGAATATTGGTAGCCATACCTACGGCAATACCGGTAGTACCGTTGACTAGCAGGTTTGGATAACGGCTGGGCAGTACGACAGGTTCTTTTTCAGTATCATCAAAGTTCGGTACAAAATCTACGGTATTCTTACCGATATCTGCCAGAAGCTCCATGGAAATCTTGGAAAGTCTTGCCTCGGTATAACGCATTGCTGCAGCACCGTCACCATCCATGGAACCGAAGTTACCGTGGCCATCTACCAGAGGATAACGGGTAGACCAGTCCTGTGCCATATTAACCAATGCACCGTAGATGGAGCTGTCACCATGAGGATGATATTTACCCATGGTATCACCGACAATGCGGGCACTCTTACGATGCGGCTTGTCGGGACCATTGTTCAGTTCGATCATGGAATAGAGTACACGTCTCTGTACCGGCTTCAGACCATCCCTCACATCCGGAAGCGCACGGGATGCGATAACACTCATGGCATAGTCGATATAGAAAGTTTCCATTTTTTCTTTCAGATCGACTTCATGGATTTTATCAATCTCAGCCTCCGAAGGCTTATCAAAAATATCGTCGTTCATGTTTCCTCACAATCTGTCGTAAAATACGACTCTCTATTATTAAATACCGTAACTATTCAGAGCCTGATAACGGCTCTGAATAGTTATTAGATGTCCAGATTCTTAACAAACTGAGCATTTTCTTCGATGAATTCTCTTCTGGGTTCTACCTTGTCACCCATCAGTGTGGTAAAGGTCAGATCCAGTTCGGATTCAGTCTCTTCATCGTAGTTTACTCTGAGCAGAATACGTCTCTCCGGATCCATGGTGGTCTCCCAGAGCTGTTCCGCATCCATCTCACCCAGACCTTTGTAACGCTGGATCTTGTTGTTCTGGTCACGACCTACTTCAGAGAGAATGCTGTCCAGTTCTTCATCACTGTAGGCATACCATACCTTCTTGTTCTTCTCCAGCTTATACAGAGGCGGCTTCGCCAGGAATACATGTCCCTGCTTGATCAGCTCCGGCATAAACCGATAGATGAAAGTCAGCAGAAGAGTACTGATATGCGCACCGTCTACATCGGCATCGGTCATCAGAATGATCTTGTTGTAACGAAGCTTGGAAATATCAAAATCCTCATGGATTCCGGTACCAAAAGCAGTAATCATTGCCTTGATCTCAGCATTGGCATAAATCTTATCCAGTCTTGCCTTTTCTACATTCAGTATCTTACCACGCAGGGGCAGGATAGCCTGTGTTGCACGGGAACGTGCTGTCTTCGCACTTCCTCCTGCGGAGTCTCCCTCAACGATATAAATCTCGCAGTTCTTCGGATCCTTATCGGAACAGTCTGCCAGCTTACCGGGCAGAGCCATGGTATCCAGAGCGGTCTTTCTCCTGGTGAGGTCTCTTGCCTTTCTGGCTGCCTCTCTGGCACGCTGTGCCAGAATCGACTTCTCACAGATGGACTTTGCAATCTGCGGATTCTGCTCTAAGAAATAAGTCAGCTGCTCACTGACAATATTGTCAACAGCGCCTCTTGCCTCACTGTTACCCAGTTTCTGCTTGGTCTGTCCTTCGAACTGAGGATCCTCGATTTTGACACTGACAATGGCAGTCAGGCCCTCACGGATATCTTCACCGGACAGATTCGGCTCACTGTCTTTTAACAGCTTTGCGCTTCTTGCGTAATCGTTAAATGTCTTCGTAATGGCATTACGGAAGCCCTGTAAATGAGTACCTCCCTCGGGAGTATTGATGTTATTTACAAAGCTGAATACGCTCTCGTTATAAGAATCATTGTGCTGGAAGGATACTTCCACGTACACATTATTCTTCTCACCCTCAAAATACAGAATGTTTTCGTATAAAGGCTCCTTACTTTTGTTCAGGTAAGCAACAAATTCCTTGATACCACCTTCATAGTAGAACTCAACGACTTTCTGCTTCTTACCATTTTCCAGAGTAATGGTATGTATCTTACCGATCTTGCCGCCGGTATGGGCTTTGGTGGATTCCTCGGACGTAGCAAAAGCATCTGCAAATGCTTCAGAGTCATTTGCTGTATCCGCAGAAGCTGAAGTTTCTTTGGAAGTCATTGCTTCTGTGGATGCTCCTGCTTCCATGGCATCTTCCTGTGCCCTCTGTAACAGTTCACTGATCTGCTTCTTTTCGTGCTCTGTAGACATAGCTTCCACAGCTGCACTGTCAACGACAGAACCACCTTCCAGAAAAGTTTCCTCTTCAGTACGATTATCTCTTAAAATGATGCGCAGCCCCTTGGTCAGGAATGCCATCTCTCTGAGTCTTCTCTTCAATACATCAAAATCATATACCGTTGTCTCAGTAAAAATCGTATCATCTGGCAGGAAAGTAACTTTCGTTCCGGTCTTTTCCATAGGGCAGGTGCCGATTTCTTTCAGAGCATAGCATACATGACCTCTCTCATAACGCTGCTTATATACCTTGCCACCCTGGCAAATTTCTACTTCCAGCCAGTTGGAGAGGGCATTTACAACAGAGGCACCTACACCGTGCAGACCACCGGATACCTTGTATCCCCCACCGCCAAACTTACCGCCGGCATGCAGAATCGTAAATACGACTTCTACTGCAGGGATACCTGCTTTGTGATTGATGCCTACCGGAATTCCTCGTCCGTTATCAATAACGGTGATGGAATTGTCTTCATTGATGGTTACATCAATGGTATCACAGAATCCTGCCAGTGCTTCATCCACCGCATTGTCTACGATCTCATATACCAGATGATGCAGTCCTCTGCTGGATGTGGTACCAATATACATTCCCGGACGCTTTCTTACAGCTTCCAGACCTTCCAATATCTGAATCTGATCCGCGCCATATTCATGTTCTACCGCGGTATTGTTCATATTTTCTTCGCTCATGATTCCTCACATTCTGCCCTACAGGCTGCCAAAATTATACTCATCTGCCGGAGTTTCTTCCGGTTCCGATTTCAGTCCCATATTTTCATTTACACAGGTGACAGTTCCAGCGGATACTTTGAATACCCGGTTGATTTCAAACCGGTTATTTACAAATTCCTCCAGACCGGTACAGGTAATGATGGTCTGAATATCCCCGATACTGTTCAACAGATAGTTTTGCCGGTTACTGTCCAGTTCAGACAATACATCATCAAGTAATAATACCGGCGTATCTTTCGTAATCCTTTTTACCAGCTCGATCTCGGATAATTTCAAGGAAAGAGCAGCAGTACGCTGTTGCCCCTGGGATCCGAACTTACGGATATCCACGTCCCCTACCAGAAAAGAAAAATCATCTCTGTGGGGTCCCACAGATGTCATTTTTGCCCGCATATCCCGGTCCTGACTGTTTCTCAGCTTACTTTCAAATTCATCCAGTTCCACATCCGGCTCATACTGGATACGGATTTCTTCCCGCCCACCGGATAATTTTTTATGAATCTCATAAATGATCTCATTGAGCTGTTCCACGAACAGCTTTCTTCTCTCTATGATCTTACTTCCGTAAGATACCAGCTGCATATCCCAGATAGTCAGAGTTTCCTTCAGATCCGGATTCATATACATATCTTTGAGAAGCTTGTTACGCTGATTGACAATTTTGTTGTAATGATTGAGATTGTAGAGATAGAAATTGTCCAGCTGGCACAGTTCCATATCTACAAATCTTCTCCGCTCAGAGGGACCATTTTTAATGATTCCCAAGTCTTCCGGAGAAAAAAACACAACATTACAAAGCCCCAGAAGATCCGCTGCTTTCTTGATCTTCTGGCCATCTATGGCAATTCCTTTGGATTTAGACTTTCTCAGATGCATATCCACACGGATTTCTTTACCGTCTTTCTCGAGATAAGTTCTGATATGTGCCTCTTCCTTGTCGAAATTAACGATTTCTCTGTCCTTGCTTCCCTTATGCGATTTTGTGGTGGCAGCTACATAGATTGCTTCCAGAATATTGGTCTTGCCCTGCGCATTGTCTCCGTAGAGGATATTTGTCCCCCGGTCAAACTGCAGGACAAGAGAATCATAATTCCTGTAATCTGCCAATTCGATTGATTTGATGATCATAGTAACCTGCTTATTCTATTACGATGGTCTCGCCATCATATTCCACTTTATCTCCGGATACCAGCTTTTTGCCACGCTGCAATTCCGTCTGTCCGTTCACCTTTACCAGGCCATCCTGTACGGCGAACTTGGCATCCACGCCGGATTCTACCACACCGGCTGCCTTTAATGCCTGACCAAGCTTAATATAATCATCCTTTAAACGGATCGTATGCATTGATTTAACCTCTGTTCTTAAGTTTAAGCAACTGTTGTAAAGTTCACGGGAAGGATCAGGTAAATATAGCTTTCCTCTGCATTCTTGATAAAACAGGGTGCCTTGGGATTTACCATATACAGATCCACTTCCTCATCATCGATGACACGGAGAGCATCGATCAGGAACTTGGGATTGAATCCAATCATCAGATCCTTACCCTGTTTCTGAATATCGATTTCTTCGTTCATGCTTCCCAGAGCGGAATTGATTTTAAGTTCCATTCCACTGTCTGTGATATTTACGATAATAGGTTTCTTATCGCCTTCCTTTACCAGAAGAGTAGCACGATCGATACAGCTTAAGAACTCTTTCTTGTTGACTCTTACTTTGGTCTCATAATCGCTGGAAAGCATCTGGTCGATCTTAAAATATTCTCCCTCGATCAGACGGGATACTACAACGGTCTTATCAAACTCAAATACAATATGTTTTTCCGTAAAGGAAATCGTTACATCACTGTCTGCATCTCCGGGTAAAATCTTACTTACCTCGTTCAGAGTCTTGCCGGGAACAACTACCTTTTTCGGAGAATAGCTGTTCTTCAGCTGGATCTTACGAATGGAGATACGGTGTCCGTCCAGGGACACGATCTTGAACTCTTCTCCGTTAATATCAAAAAGTTCACCTGTCATCAGCTTATTGTTATCATTGTCAGAGATAGAGAAGATGGTCTGTCTTACAACCTCTTTCAGTGTAAACTGACTCATGACAATACTGTCATCTTTTTCTACTGCCGGTAAATAAGAGAAATCTTCACCAGATTTACCGATGATCGTGAATTTTGCTTTTTCACAGGTAATAACTACCTTGAAGGAAGCATCAGTCTCAATGGTAATGTCACTGTCAGGAAGTTTACGTACGATTTCCAGGAACATTTTTGCATCCAGAGCAATGATACCTTTTTCTACGATCTGTCCTTCTATGGTAGTCTCGATACCAAGTTCCATATCGTTGGCAGTTAACTTGATCTCTCCATTGGTAGCATCTACTAAAATACATTCCAGAATAGACATGGTAGTCTTACTGGGAACAGCTTTTGATACAGTTTGTACGCCATTTAAAAGATTGGCTTTCGAACAGACTAATTTCATGTGTGCATAACTTCCTTTCTGGTTGATTTGCGTACGCGCAGATACGCGTTGTATAAAAATATTAAAAGAATTTCGTAGTCACCTTAATAAGGGGTGTTGATATGTGCATAACCAGTCTTATTATACTATTTTTCAAGGCAAAATGGAATGGAAATCTTAGTGGATTTGGCAGAATAACCTAAGAATAACTCTCAGATTATTCACACCGTCCAGATTCTGTTCCGGAACCTTAAAACAAGTTATCAACAGGTGAACACCGTTTATTCTAAAGATATACACAACTTGTCCTCAGAATAAGAAAAATTATTAACAGATATCTTCTAAGAAGGATTTATCTTCTTTGTGATAATATCGATTTTATTACGAAGTTCTTCGTTCGTCTGGATCTCCGCAGACACCTTATTTACGCCGTGAATGATCGTTGTATGGTCTTTTTTGCCCAAAAGCTTTCCTATATTAGTGAAGGAGGTATCCGTCAGCTCTCTGCACAGGTACATTACGACCTGACGGGGCTGTACGAACTCGGAATTTCTCTTCTTGGAAGTAATATCTTCCGGCTTTACGCCAAAATGCTCTGCCACTACATTAATAATGAGAGTAGGAGTGATCTCCTTTGGCTTGTTGGGGTAGATGACATCCTTCAGGGCTTCTTCGGCCAGAGAGAGTGTCAGATCTACCTTATTTAATTTTGCAAAAGCAATGATCTTGTTAAACGCGCCTTCCAGTTCACGAATATTGGATTTAATATTTGTGGCAATGTATTTGATGATCTCTTCATCAATCTGACGATCGTAGGTCTCTGCATTTTTCCGTAAAATTGCCATTCGGGTCTCATAATCGGGCGGCTGGATATCAGCAATCAGGCCCCATTCGAAACGGGAACGGAATCTTTCATCCAGAGTTTCCATTTCCTTGGGCGGTTTATCGGAAGACAGAATGATCTGTTTATGGGCAGCATGCAAGGCATTGAAAGTATGGAAGAATTCCTCCTGGGTACTTTCCTTACCTATAATAAATTGTACGTCATCGACCATGAGAACATCCACGTTACGGTATTTCTCACGCAGCTTGGTCATGGAAGCCGCATTACCACTACGAATGGATTCGATTACTTCGTTTGTGAATTCCTCACTGGTAACGTAGAGAACCTTTTTGTCCGGATCCTGTTCTAAAATAAAATGTCCGATGGAATGCATCAGGTGAGTCTTGCCCAGACCGGGACCTCCATATAAATAGAGAGGATTGTAGACTTCTCCCGGAGATTCCGCTACCGCAAGGGATGCGGAATGAGCAAATTTGTTATTACTTCCCACGACAAAGGTATCGAATTTGTACTTAGGGTTCAGATGGGCATCTTCATAATTAATACCATAGATCTGATTGGGAACAGCCATTTCATTCTCAGCAGGTTCTTCTGCCTTGACATCCTTCTCCAGGATAAAGTTGATATCATAAGGATGATCGAACATTTCGGTAATAGTTACCTGAAAAAAGCTCTTATATTTTGATGAAATGTAATTCAGGGCATGGGCCTGGTCCGAAGGAATGATAATGCTCACTACATCATTCACTACATTATGAAACTCCAAAGGCTCCACCCATGTATGATAAGAAATGTCAGAAAGACTGTATTCTCTTCTGACAGCTTCTTTGACAGTTGTCCAGTTTTCTTTGATTGCGTCCATTAATTTCCTCCCGCTAAGAGTTCCACTGTGCGAAACTCCATTTCATTGTATAATAGAATTAAAAATAATTCAAATGTAAGTTATGAACAGGTCATGGATAAAGTTATCCACATATTGTTGATAAAGTTGTTCATAACTGGGAATATTAACAGGGGATGTGGATAGTGATGTGTATATGTGGATAAATCCGACAAATTTCGAGATATCCACAATTACGGTAAAATTGTCCACTTTTACACCGGATTTACACAGAATATCCATCTGAAAAAAATAAATATCCACAAATAATCAACATGCTGTGGATAACTCGTTTGTGGGTAAATATGGTGTATATCTATGTGGATAACTCGATTTAAAAAATTTTATGAATTTCAGGAAGCCCTATTTCTCTTGATTTTTCAGCATTTTTATTGAATTTTGCTTGACATTGACGGGCTTTTACATTACAATCAATATGCTATTTTCCGAAAGGAAGGCGCATTTTTTATGCGCCCAAATGTTGAAAAATATGTTTACCTTTTTATATAAGAAGGTTTAGAGAAGGAGGTGCCTTTCCATGAAGATGACATTTCAGCCTAAAAAGCGTTCCCATTCCAAGGTTCACGGTTTCAGAGCCAGAATGAGTACTCCCGGTGGAAGAAAAGTTTTAGCAGCAAGACGTGCAAAAGGAAGAAAGAAATTATCCGCATAGGTCACAGCAATGTGACCTTTTTTTCTCTTAACTTTCACGGTTGGAGGAGTGCATGCAGTTTTCGGAATCATTAAAAAATAATCAGCAGTTCCGTTTTGTGTACAAGAATGGCAGATCTTATGCCAACAAGTACTTTATCATGTATGTGAAGGAAAATGGCCTTGATAAGAACAGAATAGGAATCAGTGTAAGTAAAAAAGTCGGTAATAGTGTCGTAAGACATAGAATTACCCGACTGGTCAGAGAAAGTTACAGATTACATGAAAGTGTATTCAATAGTGGTTTGGATATGGTAATCATTGCAAGACCGGCCGCCTGTCTCTTATACACATCTCCGAGCCCACGAGACCGTACTAGATCTCGTA
>ENA-OYWH01000574-OYWH01000574.1-human-gut-metagenome-genome-assembly--contig:-NODE-574-length-22490-cov-12.795231_pt1 | contig 22490 bp, 26 predicted proteins | sample MGYA00244168_ERZ653393 | MGnify/ENA primary metagenome ERZ653393 (study PRJEB26926, sample SAMN06165164) | human gut metagenome | biome: ENVO:00009003; feature: ENVO:2100002; material: ENVO:00002003...
TGCAAAATAAATTTGATGAAAATACGTGGAATGCTTACTACGAGGGGAAAATAGAACCGTTTGCAATACAGCTATCGCTTGTTATGACAAATATGAGTTTTACCGAGAGAGAAAGAGCTTGCGGTAATGCTATTTTCTTTTCAGCAAACCGCCTGCAATATGCCAGCAACGCAACAAAGCTAAGCGTAAGCACGCAGCTTTTTGACCGTGCATTACTAAACAGAAACGGCGTTATGGATATATGGAACATGGCACACGTTGAGGACGGGGAAAAGTATTATATCCGCAAAGAGTATACCGAGGTAAGCGAACTGCAAAACAGTAATGGAAAGCCACAGATAATTATACAGCAAGCGCCCATAGCAACAGGGCAGCAGGCAGAGCCGCAGCAGACACCGCCAGCGGCAACAGGCGAACCAGCAGGCGGGCTGGGAGAGAAAGAGGGTGTAAATAATGCCGATTAAGAAAGAGCGGGAATATAGGGCGCTGGCAGCACCATTGACAGCGCAGAGTGCAACGAAATTGATACAGACGGAGTATTACGTAGAGGGTTACGCCACTACGTTTGATGCGCCGTATTTGCTGTATGAATTTGAGGACGGCACAAAGATTTACGAAAGAATAGACGCACATGCTTTAGACGGTGCAGACATGAGCGACGTTATCATGCAGTACGACCATGAGGGCAGGGTATTTGCCAGACAGTCAAACAAGACGCTGATTTTACAGCCGGACTATAAAGGGCTTAAGGTGGCGGCTGATTTAGGCAAGACAGATTTAGCCCGTGGGCTATACCAAGACATAGAGGCAGGCATGATAAATAAAATGTCATGGGCTTTTAGCGTAGCAGAGGAAAGCTACGACAGAGAAACACACACAAGGACGATTTTGAAAATCAAGAAAGTTTATGATGTGTCAGCCGTGAGCATTCCAGCAAACGGCGATACTGAAATAAGCGCCCGTGCTTTTGCGAGTAGGAGTTACGAGCAGGAGAGGCAGGAGCTGCTTAAGAGGCGGGCAGCAATACTAAAGATTAGAGCAAGCTTATAAAATCCAAGACCAGAAAGGAAACATAACAATGAGATTAAAAGAAATCGAGGAAAGATTAGCACAGATTAAGGCAGAGCTTACCACAAGAGCGGCAGAGCTGAAAGAAGAGGAAATCACAGCACTTGAAAAAGAAGTAACTGCATTGCAGGAAGAAAGAGCGGCGATTACAGCGGCAGCAGAAAAGCGCAGCGCCTTACTTGCAAGAATTGCAGCAGGCGAGAACGTAGACGACGGAAACGGCGGAGAGGGACAGCAGAGAGTGCTTAGAAATTTCAAGGGCGCAGCAGGAGAGGGCGATAACGACGACAAGTACGGCAGTATGGAATACCGAAAAGCATTTATGAAATACGTGTGCAGAGGCGAGGCGCTGCCGAAAGAGTACAGAGCAGATGCAGTAAGCAAAAGCACGGACGTAGGCGCAGTTATTCCTACCACAGTGCTTAACCAGATTGTAGAGAAACTGGAAAGCACAGGAATGATTTTAGCCCTTGTAACCAGAACTGCATACAAGGGCGGCGTTTCTATCCCCGTATCTACTGTAAAGCCTACTGCAACATGGGTAAATGAGGGAGCGGGCAGCGACAAGCAGAAAAAGAATATTGCAAAAGACGGCATGATTACTTTTGCATACCATAAGCTGCGCTGTGCAGTAGCCGTATCTCTGGAAGTAGATACAATGGCAATCAGCGCTTTTGAAACACTGCTTATTAACAATATTGTTGAGGCAATGACAAAAGCGTTAGAGCAGGCAATCATTGACGGAAACGGAACAGGAAAACCGAAAGGAATTTTAGCAGAGACACCAGCCGACGGGCAGACAATCGAGAGCGCCGCACCGTCTTACAGTGATTTGATTAAGGCAGAGGGTGCTTTACCTATGGCTTATGAAAATGGCGCTGTGTGGTGCATGAGTAAAAAGACCTTTATGGAGTATGTAGGCATGACAGATAAGAACGGGCAGCCTATCGCAAAAGTGAACTATGGAACATCTGGAAAGCCGGAGAGAACGCTTTTAGGCAGAACAGTTGTACTTTGCGATTACGTAGCAAGCTACAGCGCAGCACTTGCGAAAGATACAATTTTTGCATTCCTTTTCAATTTCAAGGACTACGTGCTTAATACAAACTACTCTATGGGCGTAAAGAAGTATGAGGACAACGACACAGACGACCAGATTACAAAGGGCATTATGCTTGTAGACGGTAAGGTAGTAGACAAAAACAGCCTTGTAGTTGTAAAGAAAATCGAGGCAGTGTAATTAACAAGGCAGCTGGTGTATAAACACTGGCTGCCAGAAAGCGAGGTAGACCATGAAAGGGTATTTAGACGCTAAAGAACTGGAAAGCTACAAGAAAGAAGATTTGCAGGAACTGGCAAAGCAGCTGGGTGTAGATGCAGAGGGAACAAAGAAAGAAATTGCTACACGCTGCGCAGCGGTTGAGGTAGACATACCGGACGAAAGCGAGCTTACAGAAGAGGATAAAAGAGCAGCGGAAGAGGCGGCAGCAGAGGCAGCAGCGAAAGCCGAAGAGGAAGAGGCAGCCACAGAGCTTGTAAAAGTAAAAGTAAAAGCACAGCGCCGTTTCCTTGACAAGGAATTAAACCAGATTAAGGATACTGGGGACGAATACGCAGTAAGCAGAGAACGTGCAGCAGTTCTGGAAGAGGCAGGCGTAGCAGCAGTAATAGAAGAGTAAGAAAGAGGGTGCAGGCTATGGCAGCAGATACCACAACATTAACCGAGAAAATGCGGGCGGCGCTGCGTATCAGCAGCACCAGTGAGAAAATTACAGAGGAAATAAACGACTGTATAGCCGCCTGCAAAGCTGATATGAAAAACGACGGCGTAAAAGTGATAAAAGAGACAGACGGGTTGATTATCAGAGCAATTACACTGTATTGCAAGGCAGAGTTTGGTTTTAACAATGCTGCGGAACAATTTAGAAAGTCATACGACGCACTTAAAATGCGCTTATCTTTATCAGCAGAATACAACACAGCGCCGCAAGTGTCCGAAACGGACACCAACAGCACAGAAAGTGGGGTGTAAAGCGGTGGAGTGGCTGGACGAATTAACACTTATTGCAGAAACAACGGCAGAAAACAGGGTAAATAAAAATGGATTTGCAGTAAAGCCGGAAGAAAGCCCCCGCACTGTATTCTGTAACAAAAAATCAGTAGGGTACAGTGAATATTTTAAGAGCCAGCAGACAGGAAAACTGGTAGAGGCAAAGTACGAGGTACACAAGGCAGATTATGGCGGCGAGGACGTAGTAGAAGTAAACGGGCGGCGCTATTTTGTACTTAAGACCTACGATACAGGAACAGACACCATAGAGCTTACGCTTACAGATTTACGCCACAGAAACGAGGTGTAAGCATGGGAGAGTTTAACACAGTCGGGCTGGAAGATATTATAGACGCTTTCAGCCGGAGAGAGGCGGCTACAGTTGAGGCAGTCCCCAAAATGCTTAAAGCTGGTGCTGATGTGCTGATAGAGGCACAGAGAGCAGAGGCACAGGCAATGGGACTGAATGAAACGGGCGGTTTTATCAATTCCATAAAAGCTACGGACGTAAAGGGCGACGATACGGAGAAATACGTAGAGATATACCCACAGGGACGGGCAAAGCATGGAAACGACAGAAAAGGAGATAAAAGCAAGGTGCGCTATGCAACAATCGGCTTTGTGGCAGAGTACGGCACAAGTAGCCACGCTGCACGCCCTTATATGACAGTGGCAAACGAAAAGGCGCACGAAAAGGTAGTAGAGGCACAGCGCAGTATATGGGAGAGTGAAACAGGCGAATGAGTATACAGGAGATTTTAGAAAGCGCAGGGTTGCCAGCCCAGAGAGGCGTTTACACTGGACGGGATAAGCCAGACGCATATTATACGTTTCTGCGGCTGCTGGGTACGCCTGCGGTAAATGCAGACGACGAAGAGAAAGAGCGCAGGGAAATGTATAGAGTTACGCTTTTCCATAAGGGCGATTTTGAGGCGCAGCTTGATAAGACAAAAGAGGTATTGAAAGCAGCAGGCGTTTATATCAACAGCATAGACGCAGAAAGCTACGAAACAGAAACGGGGTACTGGTTAGTGCCTATCACAGTCGAGATTTTGAAAGAGGAGTGATTAAACAATGACACTGGGACTGAAAGATTTATATTACGCCGTATGCACAGAGGCAGACGGAGCAGAGAGCTACGGGACACCTAAGAAAATGGCAGAGGCAATGAGCGCCGATTTATCCGTAAAGACAGCAGACGGCAGCTTGTATGCAGACGACACATTAAGCGTGAGCGTCACAGAGTTTGCAAGTGGAACGCTTAAGCTGGGAATTAAAGACCTTACGCTGGAAGTGGTGGCAGAGTTGCTGGGGCAGGCAGTAGATAAGAACAGCGTAGTATGGGCGGGAAAAGAGGACGAGCCGCCGTATGTTGCTGTAGGGTTCAGAGCTAAGAAAACGGGTGGTAAATACCGTTACGTATGGCTGCTTAAAGCAAAATTTAAAGTACCGTCTGAAAAGTACGAAACAAAGGGCGAGAGTATCAAGTTTAACACGCCGGACATTGAGGCATCTTTTACAACAAGAAAGAAAGATAACTTGTGGAAAGCAGACTTTGTGGGAACAGAGGAAAGCGCAGCGGCTAAAACGTGGTTTACAGCAGTGCCGGAAAAGGCAGCAGCAATGGAAAGTGTATAAAACAGGAAAGGAGAGAGGCGTAGCATGGGCTGCGCCTTAATTTTATATCATGGGAGCATTAAAGAGCGGGGCTTTTCCCGTAGAGCTGAACGGCAAAGAATATGGTTTACTTTTTTCACTGAACGCATTAGACGAAGTGCAGGAAAAGTTTGGGGGCTACGACAAATTAAGTGAGGTATTCAATAAAGATAACCCAAACCTTTTTAAAGATACAAGGTGGTTACTTACGCTGCTTATTAACGAGGCACTTTTAGCAGAGGACGAAAACGCCCAGCTGCTTGAAGAGAAGAGGGTAGGCAGACTGATACACGCAGGAAATTTGCAGGAAGTACAGAACGCTATTTTTAAATCGTTCTACAGAGGAACTGCGGGAGACAACAGCGACACAGAGAACGAAAACGACGGAGAAGAAACAACAGAAGAGGGAAACAGGGCAGCCGTGCAGGAAAATTAGATACTGCACGGCTTTTGTATATTGCAGTAGTGCTTTTGAGATACAGGGAACGTGAGGCATGGAGAAAAACACCATACCAGATAACGACACTGTTTAAATATCACAAGGAATATAACCCGCACATTTTCCGACAGGAACAGGCGGGGACACCAGCAGCCACAGAAAACATGGACGATATAGACATAGCGTTAGGGGGCTTTTAATTATGGCAGATAAGACGCAGAACGTCAAAACAAGGTTAAGTTTTGACGGAGAGGCAGAGTATAAAGCAGCCTGCAAGGAAATTAACAGCACCCTTAAAGTGCTTAATTCTGAAATGAAACTTGTAACGGCTGAATATAAGGACAATGCAAGCAGCGTAGATGCGCTAAAAGCAAAGCAGACGGTACTACAGAAAACATACGACGAGCAGGCAAAAAAGGTAAAAGAAACCGAGGCGGCTTTAGAAAAATGTCGCAAGGCAACAGGAGACAATAGCGAAGAAAGTAAAAAACTTGAAACCCAGTTAAACTACCAGAAAGCAGCGCTTGTAAAGACAGAGCAGGAATTAGGCAAAACGACTGACGAAATGGAAAAAGCAGAAAAAGCCGCTGACGAAATGGGAAAGGAAATAAAAGACAGCGGGGAACAGGCAGACGACGCAAAGGGGAAATTTTCTGGATTTACAAGCGTGCTAAGTGGAATGGGTACAGCGCTTAAAGCAGCAGCAGCGGCGACGGCGGCAGCAGTTGCGGGAGCGGCAACAGCCATAGGAGCGCTTACCACAAAAGCGATAGAGGGATACGCAGCACAGGAACAGCTTGTAGGCGGTGTAGAAACTCTTTTCAAAACGTCGTCTGATACGGTTGTTGGTTATGCAAACGACGCATATAAAACAGCCGGAATGTCTGCAAATGAGTACATGGAAACAGTTACCAGCTTTTCAGCGTCGCTGCTTGCCAGTATGAATAATGACACGGCAGCGGCAGCAGAAAAGGCAAACGTGGCAATTACGGATATGTCAGACAATGCAAATAAAATGGGTACTGATATATCGCTTATACAGAACGCCTATAACGGTTTTGCAAAGCAGAATTATACCATGCTGGATAACTTAAAACTGGGATATGGCGGTACAAAAGAGGAAATGCAGCGACTGCTTGATGATGCAAGCAAGCTATCCGGCATTAAGTATGATATTTCATCATATTCAGACGTTGTAGACGCTATTCACGTCGTACAGACGGAAATGGGCATAACAGGGACAACGGCAAAAGAGGCAAGTACAACAATAGAGGGTTCGGTTAGTTCTATGAGTTCAGCGTGGGACAACTGGGTAGCTGGAATGGCAGACAGCGAGGCGAATTTCTCACAGCTTACAAGCAATCTGGTAGACAGTATTGTAACAGTGGTAGGGAATATAGCACCGAGGGTAATAGAAACAGTGCCGAGGCTGGTAAGCGGACTGGGAGAAATCGTAGAGCAGCTTGCAACGTATATACCACAGGTTATACAGGAGTTATTACCGCCTTTAATGAGCGGCGTACAGGACTTGCTTAATACGCTGGTTGGAATGCTGCCGGAAATGATAAGCATAATCGGGCAGATTATACCGACAATCATAGATACGCTGCTTACTATATTACCGCAGCTTTTAGAGGCAGGCGTACAGATTATTACGGAATTGGCGCAAGGTATCGCACAAGCGTTACCTACATTGCTGCCAACAATCGTAACGGTGGTTACGAACATTGTAACCATGCTGATAGAAAATATACCGTTGCTGATTACAGCAGCATTACAGCTGCTTACGGGACTGGCACAGGGGCTTGTAGCAGCGCTGCCCGTACTGATTGAGGCACTGCCGGAAATCATAACGGCTATCATAAATGCACTGGTTGAGGGCATACCGCTTATTATCGAAAGTGCGGGCGATATTATAGTTGCATTGATTGACGGCATCATAGATGCAGTACCGCTTTTAATCGCAGCCATACCGCAGATTATAGCAGCCATTGTAACAGGACTGATTACGGGGCTGCCTAAGATTTTGACGGCGGCAGGCAAGCTGGTAACGACAATCATAAATAAAATAAAAGAGCTACCTACTCTGATACCGCAGGCAATCGCTGCGGGCGTTGAGAAAATAGCAGAGTGGGGCGCAAATATGCAGGAAAAAGGCGGCACAGTTATAACAGGTTTTGTAACGAAAGTTATAGATATTGTTAAGGAGCTGCCGCAGAAAATCTGGAACAGTATAGTAAGCGCAGTAACCAGAGTGGCTACGTGGGGTGCAAATATGCAGACCAAAGCCAAAGAAGTAATGAACACAATGCTTACGAACATTGTAACGATTGTGAAAGAAACGCCTGCTAAAATCTGGAACAGTATAGTAAGCGCAGTAACCAGAGTGGCTACGTGGGGTAACAATATGCTTACGAAAGCCAAAGAGGTAATGAACGCCATGGTAACAGGCGTTATTACGATTGTTAAGGAACTGCCGCAGAAAATCTGGAACAGCATAGTAGGGGCAGTTACCAAAGTGGCTACGTGGGGTAACAATATGCTTACGAAAGCCAAAGAGGTAATGAATGCCATGGTAACGGGCATTGTTACGATTGTTAAGGAAATACCGCAAAAGATTTATAACAGCATTTCTGGTGCAATTTCCAAAGTGGCTACATGGGGTACAGAAGTAAAGAACAAAGCCGTAGAGGGCATGAAAAATGTAATTACTGGAATAACAGACGTATTTAAGGATATTGGCAGTACGTTTGCAGGGTTCGGTAAAAACATGGTAGAGGGCATCTGGAACGGCATAAGCGGCGCTACGAGGTGGATAAAAGACAAAATAAGCGACTGGGTAGGCAATGTTACCGACTTCCTTAAGGATTTATTTGGAATTGCCAGCCCGTCTAAGCTGATGCGTGACGAAATCGGCGTATATCTGGCGCAGGGTATCGGCGTTGGCTTTTCTAATGAAATCGGCGGCGTTAAGAAAATGATTGAGGACAGCGTACCGCAGGAGTTTGACGTAGACGCAAAGGTAAATGTAGGCAATGAATTTAAGTATGATAACGACGACAAAAAGCCAAAGCCGAGAGGCGGCGGCAGTGCAGCAGGCGGCGTAGTTGTCAATCAGTATATTTATGCGAATACCACGGACTATGCAAAACAGCAGAAAGAGGCAGCCCGACAGTTCAGAATGATAGCAAGGACGGTGTAACACATGGAAAATGAAAAACTGACTTACATAAATTCAAGGGGCGAGCGGTTAGAGCTGGGAGTAGACAGCGTATACCATTGCAATATAAGTAAAGACGTAGAGGGCATTTCCGGCGTTACGAGCGTTATTTACAGCACAAACAGTATGGGACAGCACGGCGACACCTACGTAGGGCAGCGTATCGAGGCGAGGGACATAGACGTAGTGGGACATATCAACACACGGGACAAGGCGCAGGCATTGGAACTGCGCCGCCGTATGCTTAAGATATTTAACCCAGAGCTTAGCGCTACGCTGGTGTATGAGTACGGCGGCTTTAAGCGTGTGATTGATTGCAGGGCGTATGGAGAGCCTAAGATACTAAAGAAAGAGGTACTTTATGAGTTTGATTTACAAATAGAGTGCCTTAACCCGTTCTGGCGGGAAGAGGAAGAAACAAAAGAGGATATAGCAAGCTGGGTGGCTGCGTGGCATTTCCCTTGCGTTATCGAAAAGGACAGCACAAAGAGCATGATATACGGATACCGAGCGGAAAGCGTAATAGTGGACTGCTACAACGAGGGCGACGTATCAACAGGAATGAGGATAAGGTTTACAGCACTGGGGACAGTTTCAAACCCGATACTGCTTAATGTGGATACCGAGGAATTTATACAGATTAACGCCACTATGAAAACGGGCGACGTGATAGAGATTAACACGAAGTACGGCAGCAAGGGCGCTAAGCTGATAAGGGACGGCGTAGAAACCGACTATTTCCGCTACATTGATGTAGACAGTACATTTATGCAGCTTGCCATAGGCGACAATATGTTTAGATATGATGCAGCCAGCGGCGTAAATTCTCTGGAAGTATCCATATTCTACAGCAAGGAATTTTTAGGAGTGTGACGGTATGGAGCTTAGAGTATTCGATAAGACGGTACAGCCGCTGGGAGCTATAGACGAGCTGGCAAGCCTGCTATGGCATACAAAGTATTTTGACGTAGGAACTTTTAGCCTGCTTGCGCCGATTACGGACAATAACAGCCGTTTGCTGGTAGAGGGTAACTTAATAACCAAGCACGACGGAAAAAAGGAAGTAAAGACCGCCGACGGCGGCGTATGGCGCAGGGCAGCGCAGATAACCTACGTACACATTACCAAAGACGAGAACGGCTTAGAGCAGTTAGAGGCACAAGGCTATATGCTTAGCTGGTGGCTTAATAAGCGCTGCATTTATCCGCAGATTGTGGCGACAGGTACAAACCAGTATCTTATAAACCTTATGGTAAAGAACAACTGCGGCGGCGCAGCAGGAACAAAGCGGCGTTTTCCATTGCTTACATTTCTGGCGCAGGAAACCATAGACGGCGTGGCGGTTGAATATGCAAACGAGGTATACGCACAACTGGGGCAGGAAGTAAAGGCAAGGGCGCAGGCTGGAAAGCTGGGCTATGACATTCTGCTTAACGAAAGAGAGAGACTGTTTGGCTTTTATCTGTATAAGGGCAATGACCTTACAGCCACAAATACCGAGGGTAACACACCCTGCATATTTTCAAGAGATTTTGATAATGTCAACGAGCAGGAATATACAGCCAGTATAGAGAACTGCGGAAACTTTATTTATGTGCAGGGAGCAGCTGACGACGACGGCAGCCAGCCAGTAACCACAGTGGACGGCGAGGGCGCAACGGGGCTGGATTTAGTAGAGGTATTCTGCGACGCTACGGACATTGCCAGAAAGTACCAGCAGGGGGAAACAGAGGTAACAATACCGCTGAATACCTATATTGCAATGCTGAAAACGAGAGGCGGCGCAGAGTTGGAAAACTACGGCAAGAACATAAATTTTGTAAGTACCATAAATACAAATTCAAACTTAAAATTTAAGGCTGATTTTGATTTAGGCGACCGTATTACTTGCAAAGAAACTAAGTGGGGCATACAGATAGATGCACGCATTACAGAAGTAACAGAAACATACCAGAAAGGCGAGGAAACCATAGAGGCGACTTTTGGCGACAGCCTGCCGACGCTGGTAGACCAGATTAGGAAAGTGAGGTAGCAGAAATGGCAAACAGCTTACCGTTTAATGCCGTGGCAGTAGACGGAGAGTACGACAGGGTATATAAAGCCGAGGATTGGGCGTGGTACTTTGCTACTTTCATTGCAAACGGCATTTTTCCAAAGCCAAGCGACGGGCTACAGGTGGTAGCTTACAGCGGCATGGAAATAAGAGTAAATGCAGGCTATGCCTTTATAAACGGCTACGCCTTTAGAAATCCTGCAACGCTTAGCGTAACACTGGATACGGCAGAGGGAGCGCTTAACAGGGTGGACAGGGTAGTAGTTCGCTGGGATTTGCCGCAAAGAGATATGTATATTGCGGTGCTGAAAGGCACACCGTCTGCAAAGCCGACAGCAACGGCAGTAACACGCACTACGGAAATATGGGAGCTTGCGCTTGCAGATATTTACGTAGGCAAGGGCGTAACAAGGATACAGACGCAGAACATCACAGACCAGCGGTTTAATAGCGCAGTCTGCGGCATTGTAACAGGAACGGTGGAAGAGATAGACGCAAGCGTGCTTACAAAGCAGTTTACGGACTTTTTCAACACCTACAGCGCAGCCGTGCTGGACGAGTTCAGCGCATATAAGCAGAGTATGGAAAAGTACCTTACAGAGATTGCGGGCGTATATGACAGCTACGTAAGCAAGACAGAGGGCTTATTTGCGCAGTATGAGAGCCAGTTTAACGAAAGATACAGCAGTTTTGAAAGCACGCTTGACAACTGGGACAAGGAACTTTTAAGCGCCTATACAGACTTTATGGCAAAAATTAAGCTATTCCAGTCGGACGCTGAAAACGAATTTAACACATGGTTTGAGAGTATCAAGGACAAGCTGGGCGAGGACATAGCAGGCAGCCTGCAACTGCAAATTGAAGAGCTGGCAACAGCCATGCAGGAAGTGAAAAAGCAGGCAGAGGCAGGCACGAAAGAAACCAAAGAGGCAATAGCAGCGTTGGACGAGCGACTTAAGAGAGTAGAAAGCGGCTGGGGCATTGACTATAAGCATGATGCTGTACTGGGATTGTGTTACATGGGCGCAGCATACATGAGCCAGCATTACGAAAGAACAGTAGAAACGGCAGTGTTAGGGGCTACCTACGTGGGTAATTCCTATCTTGCAAATACATTTTAGAAAGGCGGCAGACCATGAAAGGATTTCCTAAAGTATTAAAGACAAAAGAGGATTATTACAACTGCCTTGCTATGGTAGCAAGCGGAGAACTGGCGGCAGCAGATTTGCTGGCGAAAATCGAGAGCGCAGAGAACCAGCGTTATATTGAGTGCGGCGTAGCAGCTGTAGAGGAAGAGAAAAAGGCGGTTACGGTATATTACTGCGACGAGGCAGCGGTAGGTATGAAATTCGTAGCGGGCGACGTATCCGGCACGGTGCAGGGAGTAACACATATCCAGACCGACGAGGCAGCGGCAGCAGGAGAGGCAGGAAACGACAGAACTGCCCTTACACTTTCCAAAGCGGTAAAAGCGGGCTGCAAGGTAATTGCGCTGGAACGCACAGACACCGTGGCAGGAATGACAACAGACGACATTGCAGCACTGAAAGGAGTATTAAAGCAGTATGAGTAGATTATTAGTGGACGACGTTACAAAGACAGACGCAAGGGCGCTTTTGAACGTAAATAAAATGGCTACAATCAGCGATATTGTAGCACCGAGCAATGAGTACATTTACGCCAGCGGAGCAAATGAGCTGACCGTAGTAGAGGGTTGCGTAATTGCCGTGGGCGGCGCTGGAATTTTCAAGACAGCAAATACAATTCTTACGGCTGCTAATCTGGACGCAGGCAGCGCTTTTGCGGTAGGTAAGGACTATTACGTATATATCTGCGACAGCAGAATTGACAGCGCAGACGAGAAATACGTAATTTCCCTTAACTCTACATACCCGACAGGCTGGAACGCTACAAACAGCCGTAAAATCGGCGGCTTTCATTATGGACGCTGCCGCAAGGTGGACAGCAATTTACAGCCGCTTAATGGCAGCAGTGTTATTTTTGGCACAGGCTGGGAAAGTGCAGTAAGCAACGGCATTGTACCACGTTCTGTATGGACACTGGGACACCGCCCGAAATGCAGCCCAGAGGGTATGGTATATTTAGGCGGCGGCACATGGGTAGATATTTACCTTAATTCTGACGACGGAGCAAAGGGCTTGAAATCAGAGTACGGCTGCGCACCTATGACGGGTACAGAAAGCATGAACTGGTACAACTTTGTAGAACGTCTGGCAAAGAGCGGTAAACGCCTGCCGAACTATGCGGAATTTTGCGCTTATGCTTTTGGCAGCCCTGCCGGACTGGATAACGCAAATACAAACGCATGGAGCGCCACCAGCAACACAGGTAGGGGCGTAACAGGCAGTGTGGTAAATGCCGTTTCTTCCGTGGGCGTTGTAGATGCCGTGGGGCGTGTCTGGGAGTGGCTGGACGAGCTTATTACAAGAGCGGAACACGCCACAAATGCAGACTACCACGCAAGCGTAGCGTGGGGCTGGGACAAGAAAAGCCCATTGAACACAGGCGAGAAGTCTTACGACGTTGGTAACATTTACCAGTATTACGCATATTCTCTGGCGGCGCTGGTAGCGGGCGGCGGCTGGAACAATGGGGCGTATTGCGGCGCTCGTGCCGTGAGTTGCATCTATTGCCCGTGGAATGTCCTTACGTACGTTGGCGCTCGTGGGGCGTGTGACTCTCTGTAGACGGCGGGCGAAAGCCCAGCCGGATAAACGGGGGTAAGGCATGGACATACAGACAAAAACAGATATTATACACCAGAAAATATACGATTTTCTGCTATATATTTACCCTCTGCTTACGAAGTACCCAAAGTATGAGAAATTCAGTTTACAGACGGCGACAAGAAACGCAATTCTTGAAATGCTGCAAGAGGTTATAAAGTGGGATAAGACGGCAACGAAAAGCCACTTATACACGGTAGATACGGCATTGCAGGAAAGTAAAGAATTGCTGCGGCTGGCGCATGACTTGAAGTATAGCGCTATGAACGCACGGCACTACGGCGAGAGCTGCCGCAAGCTGAAAGAAATAGGCGTTATGCTGGGCGAACTGATAGAAGAGGTAAAGACCAGAAAATAGCAGGATATGGGGCAGCTGCTTACTTACAGCCTCTGGCGGCGCTGATAGCGGGCGGCAACTGGAACAATGGGGCGAATTGCGGCGCTCGTGCCGTGAATTGCAACAATTACCCGTGGAATGTCAATACGAACATTGGCGCTCGTGGGGCGTGTGACTTAGTGAGAACATTACAGGCACAGAGTTCTACGGAATACTGGCAAGGACTTAGAAAGGGATAAGACCGAGTGTTTAATATCCTATAGTCAGAGTGGCTGTCCCGCCGTGAGGCAAAGAGAAAAAATACGGCTGCTGGTTAGTAGCTACGGCGAAAGGCAGGAGCTTAATACTTGAAGAGAGTAGGATACATTACCGATAAGGACGGGCGGCGCATTACGCTTTTAGAGGCTATGGGCGACTATGGAAACGTACAGAAAGCCTATAACAAAGCCAGAAAGTGTAAACGCCACAGAAAAGACGTACTGATTTTTACGAAAGACAAAGAGGAAAACTTAGACAAGGTGCGGGAAGATATTATAAACCTTGCCTATGAGCCAAGCAAATACCATTACTTTAAGGTGTACGAACCGAAAGAGCGGCAGATAATGGCGCTGCCGTTCTATGACAGGGTGGTACAGCACGCCATAAACAACGTGTTAGAGCCTATATTTGATAAGCGGTTTATATCGCAGTCTTACGCCTGCCGGAAAGGTAAAGGTATGCACGCTGCGTCTGATACGCTAAAAGAGTGGCTGTATGAGTGGAACAAATACCACCCAGACCAGCCGCTTTATGCTATCAAGGCAGATATACACCACTATTTCCAGAGCATAGACCATGCGGTATTAAAAACTGAAATACGTAAGGTTATAAAAGACGCTGGGGTACTGGCATTGCTGGACAGGATAATAGACCACAACGGCAATATGCCGGACGGCGTAGGGATACCAGTAGGAAACCTTACCAGTCAGTTATTTGCAAATATCTATCTGGACGCATTAGACCAGTTTATTAAGCATGAGCTGGGCGTAGAGGCATACATACGCTATATGGACGACTTTGTAATATTAAGCCCAGACAAGGAACAGCTGCGCAGCTGGCTTGCACGGATAGAGCAATTCTTACGGGAAGAGCTTAAGTTAGAGTTTAACCCGAAAACTACCATACTGGCAGCAAAGAACGGTATAGACTTTGTAGGCTACAAACACAGGGCAACGCACAGGAAAGTACGAAAGGACAGCATAAAGCGCATAAAGCGTACTATCAAGAAGTGCGAGAGCGGGAAAATCACAAAAGAGCAGTTACAAAAGAGTATACAGAGCTGGACGGGACACGCAGGACACGCCGACAGTTATAACCTACGAAAGAAAATAGAAACGCTGGCAGAGGCAGCCATAGAAAAGGCTGCTTAAGCGGCAGAATGCAGGAGCGAGTACATGAGTAGCAATTTACTAAGGGTAGTACAAGAACAACAGGAAACCATAGAAAAGCAAAGCAGGCTTATTGCTGATTTAATAGCCACTCTGGAAAGCTGGGAGCAGACAGCGAGCTACGACGGCGCAGAGCTGAAAGAGCGGGCAAAAGATTTGCAATTAAGAGAAAGGCAGGATTTATGAACATGACTATTACAGAATTTATTGAGGCGGCGGCACATAACAAAATTATCCAGCTGGTAGTATTGGCGATTGTGTGCGACACGGTTTTTGGCGTGCTGCGTGCAATCAAAGAGAAGAAATTTAACAGCTGCGCAGGCATTGACGGGGCTATCAGAAAAGTAGGTATGCTTATTTCTCTGGTATTCATGCTGGCAATCGACGTACTGATTAAGATTAACTTAATCGGATTTATACCGGAGCAGGCACGTACATATTTAGGGCTTGATACCGTGGGCGTGGCTGAATTTTTCGCATTGCTTTACATTGCCTATGAGGTAGTGAGTATTTTTAAGAATATGGCATTATGCGGGCTGCCCGTAAAAAAGGTATGGGAAAAGGTGCGGGAGTTTCTGGCGAAGTATACGGACGAACTGCCGGACACAGACGAACTGGACGGGGACAGCACCACAGGCAACGTAGAGGAACACAGGACGCAGGAAAGATAAGAATAATAAGGACATAGCAGCAAAGAGCGCTTGCGGGACACCGCAGGCGCTTATTTTGTATGCGGAAAGGCAGGAAATATGAACATTAACAGAAAGATAAGTAAGTACAATTTCAATAAGGGCAGCGTTTCCAGAATTAAGTATATTGTTATCCATTATGTAGGCGCACTGGGCGGCGCAGAGGACAACTGCCGATATTATGGCGGCGGCAATAGAAATGCGTCGGCGCATTACTTTGTAGGATTTAACGGCGAGGTATGGCAGTGCGTAGAGGACGCTAATATAGCGTGGCATTGCGGAGCGTCGAGCTATAAGCACGCAGAGTGCCGAAACGCTAATAGTATCGGTATTGAAATGTGCGTAAGGAAGAAAAACACAAAGAGCATGGGCGCAACAGATAAAGACTGGTATTTTGAGGACGCAACAGTAGAGGCAGCGGCAGAGCTTACCCGTTACCTTATGAATAAATACGGCGTGCCTGCATCTCATGTAATCAGACATTACGACGTAACGGGCAAGATTTGCCCTAACCCGTATGTATATAACACCAGCGCCCACACATGGGACGAGTTTAAGCGTAAAATCAGCGGACAGGCAGAAACACCGCAGGGCGGCAATGAAAAAACAATCTGGAATTTTCTTACAGGAAAGGGCTTAAATGCTTATGCCGTGGCTGGTATTATGGGTAATCTGTATGCTGAAAGCGGGCTTATGCCGAACAACTTACAGAATACCTATAACAATAAGCTGGGTAAGACGGACGCAGAATATACAGCAGCGGTGGATAATGGCAGCTATGGCAATTTTGTAAAGGACAGTGCAGGCTATGGGCTGGCGCAGTGGACGTATTGGAGCAGAAAGCAGGCGTTGCTTAATCATGCAAAACAGGCGGGCGTATCCATTGCAGACCTTAATATGCAGCTGGGCTTTTTATGGGAAGAATTGCAGGGATACACAGCAGTAATGGACGCACTGAAAAAGGCGGGCAGCGTGCGTGCTGCATCTGATGCCGTTCTTACTGGATATGAAAAGCCAGCAGACCAGAGCGAAACAGTAAAGAAAAAGCGTGCAGAGTACGGCGAGGGATACTATAAAAAGTATGCAGCAGGAAACGGTACAAAGTATTACAGAGTGCGCAAGAGCTGGACGGACGCAGCAAGCCAGCTGGGGGCGTTTACGTCGCTGGAAAATGCAAAGAGCGCTTGCAAGGCGGGTTATACTGTATATGATGATAACGGCAAGGCGGTATATACCGCAGCGGGGCAGCAGACAAGCGCAGGCGTTCCGTTTAGCGTACAGGTAGATATTTTAGACCTTAATATCAGAACAGGAGCAGGCACGAACTATGCAAAGACGGGAGAAACCACAGGAAAGGGAGTATTTACCATTGTGGAAGTGAAAGCCGGACAGGGCGCAAGTGCTGGCTGGGGACGCTTGAAGAGTGGCGCAGGCTGGATTAGCTTAGATTATGCCACAAGATTAGCTTAAGTTTTCGAGGGTGGGCGGTTCGCTGTCTGCCCTCTATTTTTTTGCAATTTTATAGGATTTTCTGCATAAAAGCGTTGACAATATACCGAAAAAGGTATATAATAAAATCATGGAAAGGAGATAAGAACAAATAAGAGGCAAAGCCACTGGAAAGGAGAAACGGCACAATGGGTAAGAAAAAGAAACAAAAGAAAAAGCCTATCAACTGGCAAGAATTGGCAATCAGTGCAGTGATAGACTTAATCATAGGAACAATACTTATCATAATTGGTAAGTACATAGGTTAGGGCGAAAGCCCTAACCAACAGGCGGGCGATAAGCCCGACGCCTATAAGAAATATAACACAAACCCAAAGCCGAGTAAAGAGTATGCTTTTAAAATTAGGAGTATTTTTAGTAGCAGTAGGACTGGTAAAGCTGCTGGTTGCTTTCATTTTGAGGGCAAGAGAAAAGAGAGGTAAGGCATGAATTTAGGCGAAAACATTAAAACAGCGAGAAAAGCGGCAGGCGTGACGCAAAAGGAACTTGCAGAGCGCCTGCAAGTATACCAGAAAGATATAAGCCGCTGGGAAAACAACGAGCTTACGCCAAACGCAATAACACTTGCGAAAATTTGCAGAGAGCTTAACGCCTCTGCTGATGAAATTTTAGAATTGAAGTAGAAACGAAAGCGAGGGCTTACTATGACAAAGAAAAAGGTAATTTTATTGGCAGCGGCTGCATTATTTGCAGTAAGCGGCTTAACGGCGCTGCCGTCTGGAAATATAACAGGTGGGGTGGGCTGCATTGTGGTTGCGGCAGTATGCGCCTATTTTGGACTGAAAAAGAAAAGCGCAGGAAAAGAGAACGGAAACAGAACGCCAGCGCCTGCCGCCGCATCTGGTAGCAGGGTTTTAGATACAATCAGAACGAAAGTAGTAGGCGTGACGTTCAATAATGAGGACGGAGAAAACAGGCAGGATATTTTAAGCAGAATGTCCGGCAGTGAAGATATTACAGTAGAAAAGTATACATACAACGGAGAGCCTGCCGCATACGTAAAGTGGGGCGATAAGGTAATAGGCAATCTATCGGCAGAGCTGGCGAGGGACTTAGCGAGAAAGTACCCGAAAGCCCGCTACACCGCAGAAATACTGGAAATTTCTGGGGGGGGGTACAGACGTTCGGGTGCAATATAGAGCTTGACGTAATCGAGGACGCAACGCCCAGCGTAAGCCAGCATACGGGAGAAACTACAGTATATGTAGACCGTAGCAACAAAAAATACCATAGTAAGCCTAACTGTTCGGGAATGAAAAACCCAAAGAGCATACCGCTAAGCCAAGCAAAGAAGAAATACACCGCTTGTAAAAAGTGTTGTAAATAGGTAAAGGCATAAGCCGCAGACTTGTAAAAGAGTTTGCGGCTTTTCGTCGTATATGGGGAAAGAACAGGAACGAAAGAGAGGTAGCAGAAATGGCGAATAAGAAAGGCAGCCGACAGCTGACATGGACAGACCGTATAAGTATTGAGGCATTGAAAAAAGCAGGGCATAGCGTGATAGAGATAGCAGAACAGCTGGGCGTACACCGCAGCACTATATACAATGAGCTTAAGCGAGGGGAATATATGCACAGAAATAGCGACTATACAGAAACATTAAGTTATAGCCCAAACAAGGCACAAATGAAAGCAGAGGAAAACTTAAAGGCAAGGGGGACACAGCTTAAAATAGGCAACGATATTGCATACGCAAATTATATAGAGGATAAAATAGTAAATGAAGATTACAGCCCAGCTGCGGTACTGGGAGAATTGAAAGCACAGGGGAAAGAGGGGGAATTTTCCGTAACAGTATGCGTAACGACCTTATACAGCTACATTGATAAGGGTATTTTCCTTAAGTTGTCTAATAAGAATTTGCCAGTAAAGAAGAATAAGAAGAGAAATTATAAGAAAGTACAGAGGCAACAGAAAAGGGCGGCAGCAGGAGAGAGTATAGACAAACGCCCGAAAGAGATAGATACACGGGAAGAGTTCGGCAACTGGGAAATGGACAGCGTTTTAGGTAAGCGGGGAAAGTCAAAAAATACGTTGCTGGTACTGACAGAGCGGAAAACCAGAAACGAGATTATATTTAAACTGCCAGACCATACAGACGAGGCAGTAGTAGCGGCACTGGATAGATTAGAAAGAAAATGGGGCGCTGATATGTTTAAGCGGGTATTTAAGACAATCACAGTAGACAACGGCAGCGAGTTTGCAGATGCAGAGGGCTTACAGCGTTCTATTATCAACGAGGGAGAAAAGCGGACAAAGGTATATTACTGCCACCCGTACAGCAGTTGGGAGCGTGGCACAAATGAGGTAACAAATAAGATGATACGCCGGAAGATACCGAAAGGCACAAATTTTGACGACAGGACAGAGGAAGAGGTAGAGAGTATAGAGAACTGGATAAACGGATACCCACGCAAAATACATGGCTATCATTCAGCAGGGGAACTATTCGAGGAAGAGGTAAAGCAGCTTGCATAAGAACGGAAATAGGGGGCGAGAGAGGCTGGCAGAAGTGGCAGCCTTACTATTGCGCTGCCTAAAAGTGAAAATATACAATAAAACAGGTTGCGTATTGTGCAAAATGGCAAAACGATAAAAACATGAAAAAATGTCGAATTTAATGTTGACATTTTTAGAACGCAAAAAAAGTTTAGTTTATGTATTGACACGAACGAAACCGTATCATATAATATATGACTGTGACAGTGTTTCAATATGCTGAGTCAAAGCCCCGACGAAGCATTGAAATAAAGTATTCAACCGTTTTGGGAAGAAGTAAAATGTAGCCGGACATCTGCAGATTACCATCGGACCAGAACACTGAAAAAGTCGATCACGAATCGGCGAAAGTAATATGGAGGGAACATAATGAAAACATTTATGGCTAGTCCAGCTACAATCGATAGAAAATGGTATGTAGTAGACGCTACTGACATGACCTTAGGCCGTCTGGCATCTGAGGTTGCTAAAGTGCTGAGAGGCAAGAATAAGCCTATCTTCACTCCTCACATCGACTGCGGTGACAACGTTATCGTTATCAATGCTGAGAAGATCAAAGTAACCGGTAAGAAGATGGATCAGAAGGTATATTATCATCATTCCGATTACGTTGGTGGCTTAAAAGAAGCTACCCTGAGAGAAAAGTTAGCAAAGAAGCCTGAGCAGGTTATCGAACTTGCAGTTAAGGGCATGCTTCCCAAGGGACCTTTAGGAAGACAGATGTTCACCAAGCTTCACGTATATGCAGGACCTGAGCACAAGCATGAGGCTCAGAAGCCTGAAGTACTGACATTCTAAAGGACTGAGAGGAGGAAAATAAATCATGGCTAAAACAGAAAGATACTACGGAACCGGTAGAAGAAAGAAATCCATCGCCAGAGTATATTTAGTACCCGGTAATGGTAATATTACAATCAATAAGAGAAGCATTGATGAGTACTTCGGTCTGGAGACTCTGAAGGTTATCGTTCGTCAGCCTCTGGCAGCTACTGAGACTGCTGAGAAGTTCGACGTTCTGGTTAACGTTCGCGGTGGCGGATACACCGGCCAGGCTGGTGCGATCAGACACGGTATTGCAAGAGCACTGCTTCAGGTAGACGGTGATTTCAGACCCGTTCTGAAGAAGGCTGGATTCCTTACCAGAGACCCTCGTATGAAGGAAAGAAAGAAATACGGTCTCAAAGCAGCTCGTCGCGCACCTCAGTTCAGCAAGAGATAATCGACTGCTCAGACTATATCAAAATGGTTCAAAAAGCCCGGAAAATCAAGGTTTTCCGGGCTTTTGCTATATCTAAACGGGCTGATATGGTTTGACCAAATTTGGCAAAACGAGAGCCGATTTCATCCAATTTTTAGTGGTCCGCAAGTGGTTAACTGGCTAAAAAGAGGGCAAAAAGAGGGGGAAGTGGTTCCCAAAGTGGTTAACCGAGAGCCGATTTTTGGGGTGCTTTTGAGCCCTCCTTCCCCTCGTTTTTTGGCTGTGGCAGTTTGGCATAGTTTCAAAGTCAACGGTTAGATACCATCATGTAGCAGATGAAAATTGCCGAGGGCGTAACCGAGAAATTAAAGTGTACCCGTCAAATGGAATGGGTGCAGCGTTGCAATAACATTCGCAATCGGGCAGAAGAAATCGTTTTGCATGAGATGATTTATTTATAACGGTATGGTAGAATGATTATCGCAAATTGATATCTATTCAACTCAACGTTGAGACTCCCTTCAACGCTTAGTATGTTCCAAATAAATTCTCTATTTGATATACTGAGGTCAAATATAGTATAAAGGAGATTTGTTTTATGGATCAGAAAAAAATAGGTGCATTTATTGCACAGTGTAGAAAAGAAAAAAGTCTAACACAAATACAGCTTGCCGAACTATTAGATATTACCAATCAGGCGGTTTCTAAATGGGAAAATGGTAGAGGAATGCCCGATGTGTCGCTTTTACAACCTTTATGTGATGCTTTGGGCATTAGTTTGAACGAGCTTTTTTCTGGGGAACATATATCGGCAGAGGAATATAAAGGAAAGGCGGAAGAAAATATTTCCAAACTTTACAAAGAAAAGCAAATTGCCAATCTTAAACCAATAAAATACTTATTCTCTACATGTTCTAATGTAACATTGCTTGTAGCAGTGATTGAATTAGCTGTTGGTTTTATTGGGAATTTTTTTAATCCAACTATATTGAAGGTCATGTTGCTCAATGCCTCTGTGTGGATAATGTTGTTTCTGATTTCAGTGGGTAAGCTGACATACGATAAGAAAAAATTGAAAAACCTGAAGCATTCAGGTACTTGCATAGACTCTGAAATCAAGGATATAATTCCAGCATCATGGATTAGGGTTGGAAATTACATCTGTTGCAGAATTGTATGTGGATTTATTTACGAGGGTAAGGAATACAAAGCAGTAAGTAATTACTATGTTTTGACACCATTTCACCGAAAGGAGGATTTATATGCGAATGTTTTTATCGAGCAAAACAATCCTACCAAATATAGTATAGAACTTTTTCAAGAAAGTAGGTAATTCAGTCAAGAATTTCTCAAAAATCATATAAGCCTATTTAAAGCTGTCGTTGCAGGAAAGTCCCGCGATGACAGCTTTCTTTCTTATCGTTTTTTCCTCTGGCTGATAGGCGTTCCCATTTTCTTTGACTTTTTGAGAATACGAATGAGCCAGCGAAATTCTTCGTCTGACAGATTTTTGTAGTTGATACCAAGCTGCTTGCAGTAAAGGACAACCAGCTTTTCATCCCGGCTGCCCTTGAAATTTTCGACCGCTTCCAGATTTT
>ENA-OYWH01000603-OYWH01000603.1-human-gut-metagenome-genome-assembly--contig:-NODE-603-length-21818-cov-7.687865_pt1 | contig 21818 bp, 13 predicted proteins | sample MGYA00244168_ERZ653393 | MGnify/ENA primary metagenome ERZ653393 (study PRJEB26926, sample SAMN06165164) | human gut metagenome | biome: ENVO:00009003; feature: ENVO:2100002; material: ENVO:00002003...
AATTCTGGGCACAGGAGGAAACCGCCGCCCGAAAAGCGGCATTGGCTGGCGGGTGCCGGGAACTGCCGCTGCCCGAAGAAGAAATGCAGAACTTCCGGCAACTGGTGCAGCCGCTATACCGGAAATACTGTGCCGACTATCTGCCGCTGGTGGAGGAGATACAGGCAGAGTGACAACAGAGAAAGGGACGAGTCAAATAAAAAGGCTCACAGCTTTGAGGTTATGCTGCGGAGCACTTTTCCTCCACGCCCACTCCGTGGAACGGCAAACAAGCCAGACCCGCCGGTCTGGCTTGTTTGCAATATCAAAATAAATGTTTCCGCTGAATATACCCAAGGTGCAGCGGAGGACCTTCTGAATCAAAAACTCTCCCTTAGCTCACATATTCATCGGTCACGCTGATGATGTTGGCATTGCCTTCCAGACTTTCATACACGTTCACAACGGCATAGTGCATCTCAGCACCCGGATAAACCGTGGTTGCTTCGCACAGGATGCGGTAGTTTGTGCCTGCCACGGTCTGGGTGCTCAACAGAGCCACCGGCACATAGTCCACGCCCACAAAGCTCTCGGTGGCCTCGTTGAACGCCGCCGTGGCTTCCTCCGTCATGGCGGGGGACTCCGTTTCCTGCCAGGTGCCCACAGCGCCTTCTTCATAGTCCAGATTTGTCAGGCACAGCGAGTCGCCAATGTCCAGAATTTCTGCTTTGCTCAGCCAGCTGTGCTGCAGCGTGACCACAACATACTCTTCCTGTGCGCCCGGTACGACGACAGTCGCCTTGCACAGAATGCGGTACTGGGTACCGAAGCCGGTGGCGCGGCTTGCCAGCAGGGCCACGGGCGTGTAGGAAACGCCCTCCAGTCCTTCAAAGGCCTTGTCGAACACTTTGCGGACTTTCTCGGTCAGTGTCGGGTCAGCGGCACGCTTCCAGCTGCCGGAAATGCAGTTTTCCTCAGCCACGGCAAAAACCGGCTCCGCCGTCTCTGCCAAAAGTGCGTATGCCTGTACCGCACCGCCTGCCAGCAGGGAAAGGGCCATCACAGCCGTCATGCAAGCAGAAACCGTCTTTTTCATAGTATGGTCTCCTCTTCTTATTGTGTGTATCACTGCCGGGGTGTGCACCCGGTTTTGTCGCTTCATTCTGGATACGAATGAGCCGCCCTCGGAATTGCACGGGTTTGAAATATTTTCCAAAAAAAGAAAAAAGCCTCGACCCCCTCAAGCCTTATTATTCCGCAGGTTGTGCCCGGCTTTGCCTACGGCGGCGACTTTGGTGACCGCCCCACCGACCAGGAATTCTGCGTGGATGGCCTTGTGCTGCCCGACCGCCGCAACATCCTCAAGATGGATGCGGTCAAGGCGGCCTACGTACCGCTGAAGATGACCCTGACCGACACGGAAGCCGTGATAGAAAACCGGAACCTCTTTACCGACCTGACCGCCTACGACCTTGTGTTTGCATCCTCGGTCAACGGCAAGCCGGAGCGCCGTGCGGTGCTCCGGGCAGAATGTGCACCCGGTAAAACCGTGCACATCGCGTTCCTGTTCGCTCTGCCGGAAGCAGGGCTTGCCTGCATGACCGTTACCGCCATCCAGCGGGCTGTGCTGCCTGGCATCCCAGCGGGCTATGAAGCTGCCTTTGGGCAGGTATGGCACAACTATGCCGCCGCCCGGCTCACCGCTGCCGCGCCGGAATTGGTGGCAATGGACTGCAACATCGGAATAAAGGGTGAGGGTTTCGAGTACATTTTCGGCCGCGGCAAGGGGCTTGTGTCCATCCGCTATAACGGCGTGCAGCTGTTGGACGATACCGTGCGCCCTAACTTCTGGCGCGCGCCCACTAACAACGGCAAAACCAGCCGACACCACCCGGAGCACCGGGTGGAAGTCTGCTGGTTTGCACGCATTCCGTGGCGTGCTGCGGGTACTCCACCCGGCAGACGTTTCGGAATCAGAATGAGGGAATGGGTGAAAAAGGAGGAAGGTGTTTCTTTTGGTGAGACCTCAGAACAGCAGCCCACAGCGACCATAATGGCAGATGCAACCCATGCGTAGGGGAGGGTGTGCTTCTGGTGGTCGCCCAGGTCCTGGCCGGAGCGGGCCAGTTCGTTGGAGGTGTTGGTGGTCTTTGCTTCGGTCAGACCGGTGACCTCCTGCGCGGGGATGCCTGCAAGCAGCAGGAGGTGTGAAATAAAAGGACAGCCGACTGGTGATGGGCGCTGTTTTTGTTCTGCTGGCGATCCCGTTCCTCCTGTTCTATGATCGAACAGTGCTGCCCCTATGCAACAGATGTCTGCCGCGGCAGGAATGCACCTGTATGCCAACGGCTACCGCCCTGTGATGGATGCTCTGCTGCCGCTGCTGCTCTATTGCGTGCTGCCCTGTGTTGTGTTAAAATCATTTTGTATTGAGTATTCGGAAAAGGGAGCTGTGGAGCTGGCTGTCGGCATTGCGGCAGGTGCCGGGATGCTGCGGCTCTCCATGGCGGTGTCGTGGCTCTTTTTTCGCAAAGCCCCATGGCGGCAGATCGGCACGGTGCTCATCATTGTGAATGCGGCCCCCATCGGCAGCAACATCGCGGTATATGCCCAGCGTCTGGGGCTGGATTCTTCCTACGCTGTGCAGATGGTCTGTCTGAGCACTCTGCTGTCACTGATCGCGCTGCCAGTGATGCTCAGCCTGGCTGCCGCGTTGGGCTTTGCATGAGTCTGAAAACAACCAACAGAAAGCAGGAGATAAGATGAAACAGTATCTTTTGATCGACATCGGCGGAACCTTCATCAAGTACAGCCTGGCCGATGAACAGGCCCGGAAAATCTCTGGTGGAAAGGTTCCGACACCGCTGACGAATATGGATGACCTTCTGGCGGCCATCGAGGGCTTTGCCGCTCCCCTTCAGGGACAGTTCGTGGGCTGCGCCATCTCTATGCCGGGCCGCATCGATACCAGAAACGGCATCGCCCATACCGGTGGAATGCTCAGTGCCTTTATGTGGGAGCAGCCCTTTGCTGCGCAGGTAGAGGCACGGCTGGGCGTGCCGGTGACCATCGCCAACGATGGCAAGTGTGCCGCAGCAGCGGAGGGCTGGACCGGTGCGCTGGCCGGTGTGGAAAATGGTCTTGTGCTGGCGCTGGGCACCGGCATCGGCGGCGGCATCATCCTGAACGGGAAGGTGCTGATGGGCGCTCACGCTGCCGCAGGCGAGGTTAGCGGCCTTGTCTCGGATATTTCAAAGATGGCCGACGATGATTTCAAACTGACCTCGGTAGAGCGGTATTCCGAAGCACCCCTCTGGTCGGGAATGGCCTCGGCAAGTGGCCTGATCTTAGAGTATGCCCGGCAGAAGCATCTGCCGACGGGCAGCCCCATGCCCACCGGGGAAGAAATCTTTGCGGCTTACAATGCCGGGGAGCCGGAAGCGCAGAAGGCTCTCAAGATCTTTGCCCGGCGGGTGGCCGTTGGCATCCTGAGCCTGCAGCATGTGCTGGATGTGGAAAAGGTGGCCATCGGCGGCGGTATCAGCGCAGCGGAGGCTCTGCTGCCTGCGATTCAGGCCGAGTTGGATTGGCTGTTTGAGCGCTGCACAGTCATGCCGGCGGTCAAGCCGGAGCTGGTGCGCTGCCGCTATGGCAACGATGCCAACCTGATCGGTGCCCTGAAGCTGTTCTTTGAACAGAACCCCGCCTGAACCAGAACAAAATAGAATAGGAGTAGAAACTTATGAGCGTTTTCCGTGATGATTTCCTGTGGGGCGGTGCCTGTGCAGCCAACCAGTTCGAGGGCGCATGGGACGTGGATGGCAAAGGCCCCAGTGTCCCTGACCTGTGCACCAATGGCTCTCACACCAGCCCGAAATGGGTGACAACTGCTATCCGCTCCGACCGGCTGTATCCCAGCCATGAGGCCATCGACTTCTACCACCACTACGAGGAGGACATTGCTCTCTTCGCCGAGATGGGCTTCAAGACCTTCCGCACCTCCATCAACTGGACCCGCATTTTCCCCACCGGCATGGAGACCGAGCCGAACGAGAAGGGCCTTGAATTCTATGACAAGGTCTTTGACTGCTGCAAGAAGCACGGCATCGAGCCGTTGGTCACCATCAGCCACTACGAGCTGCCCTATGCGCTGGTGGAAAAGTACAACGGCTGGGCCAGCCGGGAACTCATCGAGTTCTATATGAACTACTGCAAGGCTATTTTTGAGCGGTACAAGGATAAGGTCAAGTACTGGCTGACCTTCAACGAGATCAACTGCGGCACCATGCCGATGGGCGCGATCCTGGAAACAGGCACCATCCGGGGCTTTGAAGGCCCTACCGACAAGGTGCCGGACAACAAGCAGGAGCGCTTTCAGGCGCTGCATCACCAGTTTGTCGCCAGTGCAGAGGCTGTTCGGTATGCCCACGACCACTACCCTCAGTTCAAGATGGGCTGCATGATCTGCTTTATCACCAGCTACGCACTGACCTGCGACCCGGCCGACGAGATCGCCAACCAGAAGGCCATGCAGATCAGCAACTGGTTCTGCTCTGATATGCATGTCCGCGGCGAGTATCCTTCTTACATGAAGCGCTATTTTGCCGAGAATAACATCACCATCCGGCAGGAACCGGAGGATGCTGCCATCCTGAAGGCCGGTACTGTCGATTTCTATACCTTCAGCTACTATATGTCCAACTGCATCACCACCCACAAGGATGCCGATGATGTGGGCGGCAACATCATTGCTGGCAAGAAGAATCCTTACCTGAAAGCCTCCGACTGGGGCTGGCAAATCGACCCCATTGGTTTGCGCTACAGCCTGAACGAGATCTATGACCGCTACCACATCCCCCTGATGGTGGTGGAGAACGGTCTGGGTGCTTATGACGTGAAGGGCGAGGACGGCAAGGTGCACGACAGCTACCGCATCGACTACCTGCGGGCCCACATCGAGCAGATGGCCGAGGCTGTAAAGGACGGTGTAGACCTGATGGGCTACACCCCCTGGGGCTGCATCGATCTGGTGAGTGCCTCCACCGGTGAGATGGCAAAGCGCTATGGCTTCATCTACGTCAACAAGTTTGACGACGGCACGGGTGATCTGAGCCGCGAAAAGAAGGACAGCTTCTACTGGTATCAGAAGGTCATTGCCACCAACGGCGAAGATTTAGGATAACAAAACAGACCTCCGGGTGCCATGTTTGCAGTACCGGGGGTCTGTCTTTTTGAAAGAAGGAGGTCATTTATGGAAAAGGCATTTTGCTGTGCGCCGGATTTCCCGGTGGTTCAGACAAATTACGGTCCGGTGCGGGGATATCGCTTCCGGGAGATCAGCAGCTTCAAGGGCATCCCGTATGGGCGGGCGGTGCGCTTCCATGCACCCCAGCCGCCCCAGCCTTGGGCAGAGCCGCTGGACGCTTCCAGTTACGGCTGCGTCTGCCCTCTGCTGAGCATCGACAAGCCCAGCGGCGAACTGCGTGTGCCCCACCGCTACTGGGTGCAGGATGAGGACTGCCTGAACCTGAACATCTGGACCCCGGCCTGCGATGCCCAAAAGCGGCCGGTGATGGTCTGGCTCCATGGCGGCGGATTTTTTGCCGGCTCGTCCATTGAGCAGGTGGCCTACGAGGGCGGAAACATGGCGCGGGAAGGGGACTGCGTGGTGGTGTCACTGAACCACCGGTTGAACATCCTGGGCTACTTGGATCTCTCCGATTTTGGGGAGGAGTACGCAAACTCCGGCAATGCGGGTGGGGATGATATCATCCTGGCACTGCAGTGGGTGCGGGACAATATTGCAGCGTTTGGCGGCGATCCCGGCTGCGTGACGGTATTCGGCCAGTCCGGCGGCGGAGCCAAAGTGACAACGCTGCTGCAGACCCCGGCAGCAGATGGCCTGTACCACAGGGCGATGATAATGAGTGGTGTGCTGGAAGGTTTGCTGAACGACAGTGTCGGCAGCGGCAGGGACTGTGTGCAGGCGCTGATGCAGGAGCTTGGCGTGCAGACAGCACAGCAGCTGGAAACTGTGCCCTACCACCAACTGGCGCAGGCTTACCGGAACGTCAGCCCGGCTCTGAAAGCAAAAGGCGCGAACGTGGGCCAAAGTCCCCACCCGAACCGCTTCTATCTTGGAGATCCGCTCCATAACGGCAGTGGGTTTCGGCCCGAGACTGCAGACGTTCCGGTGCTGATCGGTACGGTTTATTCGGAGTTCTACGGTTTCTTTGATGGACTGAAAGGAGTCGGCCCGGAGGAAGCAGTGGGCCTGTCTGCCGCAGAGACCCTGCGGGAGCAGTTCCGCACTGCCTACCCGCACCGCCCGGAGGAAGACCTGCTGCTGGCAGATACCAGCTTCCGCGCCCCCACGATCAAATATGTCCGGGAGCGTGCCAAGGCGGGCGGAAAGGTGTACAGTTATCTGTTTGATCAGGATTTCCCTCTGATGGGAAAAAGCACCCCGTGGCACTGTGCGGATATCCCATTTGTGTTCCACAACACAGAGCTTGTGCCAGTGTGTGCCTTTGAGGGAGCAAAGCGGCTGGAAACGGAAATTTTTGGCGCTGTGATGCAGTTTGCCCGTACCGGTGCGCCGGGCTGGGCTGCCAGTACGGAGGATGTGGAACAGACCATGCTTTTCGGCCCCCAAAGCCGTCTGGTGCAGAATCACGATCACGCACTGATCGAAGCATTGGCACCCTTCACAGATTTACGGATGAAAAAAGCGACCCGGGCAGGCGGACAGATCCAGCATTAAAAAGCGCTGTTCAATACGCGGGAATTCCGGGAAACAGAAAGCAGAACAGGCATCCTGCGTTACCGCTTGGCGGTATCGGACAGGATGCCTGTTCTGCTATGATGAAGAAGAATGGGGGGAGAATGGCTCAGTTGAGGAACTTTTCGTTCAGGGTCGCGCCAAAGTCGCGAGCGATGCCGCCCCGGCCAGCAGTGCTCCGGCTGCCGTCAGCATGGCTTCCTCTGTGGAGGAGGTCAGTGCCATGGATGGTTACGACTACCTCAATGATTATATCGGTCTGCATTCTATAATTGCCACTTGACCCAACCCGTGGTATAATGAAAGAATCGAATACTATGGGAACAAAGGACAGGGGTCAGAACAGAAAATGGCAAAACGAAAGCGAAAAACAACTGCAAAGCGCGCGTCTGCACGCAGAAAAAGCCGGGCCGAGGAGCGGATGCCGGCGGGGCTGGGCACCCTGTTTGTGGGGCTGCTGCTCATCGTGCTGGCGTTCGTGGAGGGGGACTCCGTCTGGAAGAGCGCCCACCAGATCCTATTCGGGCTGTTCGGCTGCGGCAGCTTTGTGCTGGGCGCGGCGGTGTGCTATCTGGCCATCCTCTACACCCGGGGGCAGGACCTGCTGATGCAGGTGTTCAAGCTGCTGCTGGGGCTGATCTTTGCCAGCGGCACGGTCATCGTGTTTTCGGATATCCCCGCCGACCTGACCGCTGCCCAGATGATCGCTGCCTGCTACCAGAACGGCGCAAACGCCTGGCTGGGCGGCGGCGTGCTGGGCACTCTGCTGGGCGGCAACCTGCTCCTGCTCTGCGGGCGGCCTGCGGCCAATTTGGTTATGGCGGTGCTGGCCCTGTGCGCCAGCCTGTATATTTTTGATATCACCCCTGCCGAGTGCTGGCAGTGGCTCTGCAATGTGGGCGGCGGCGTGCATGAAAAAGGCGTGGCGGTCTATGAGCAGAACGCCGCCCGCCGTGCTGAGCGCCTTGCGGCCCGGCAGGCGGAAGAGGATGACCGCGCCGAGGAGCCTGCGGACGATTACGATGACAGTTCCGATGAGGAAGACGTGCCCGGCGGCATTCCGGTGCCCGGGTGGCTGTCCGGCGTGTTCAGCTGGGGCCACAAGGTGACCAAGGAGATGGAAGGCGAAGCGGAACCTGCTCCCGTGGACGATTCTCTGGGCTACGAGCCGCCTGCGCCGGTGGAGCCGGAACCGGCTCCCGCCCAGCCTGCCCCAGCCTTTGAGCCGGTCAAGGTGACCTCTAACCATCCCCGCGCGGCGTTTGATATTGATCTTGGGCCGGATACCTCTGTTTCCGAGGGCGGCAGCGAGCCCATTGAGCCCATCATCATCGGGCCGGGCGGCACCTTTGGGCAGGACCCGCTCCAAAAGGCCCCGCCCCGGGCCATCGTCAAACCGGTGGTGCCGGATGCCGTGGAGACTGCCGCTGAGGATTTCTTCGCGCCCGCCGGATCGCCTGCTCCGGCCCCGGTGGTGAACCCCACCGTGCCGCCTGCGGCCCCGGAAGCCCCTGCGGCTGCACCGGCAGAGCCCGTGCAGCCTGAGATGCCGGTGTTCCAGACCCCTACCCTGCCCACTACGGACGAGCCGGTGGTGCCGGTGCGGGTCAGCGCGGAAAACGCGGTGGCCATGCGCAGTGAACCGGACGAGGACGGCTGGATCAGCATTACCAGCGAACCGGTGGAGGAAAAAGACCTGAACACGCTGGTGGCGGCCGCCATGGAAAAACCCGCCGCAGGCGAGCAGGCTGCCGCCACCGCCCCGGCCGAGGAGCCGGAGGTGGTGGAGACCTTCCAGTATCAGTACCCCAGCATCGAGTTGTTTGAAAAGTCTGCCGAGGAGGGTGACCCCGGTGCCCAGGACGAGCTGAAGGCCAACGCCCAGAAGCTGGTGGACACGCTGGAAAGCTTCGGCGTGCGCACCCGGGTGCTGGATATTTCGCGGGGACCCTCCGTTACCCGGTATGAGGTCCAGCCCATGGCGGGCGTGAAGATCAGCCGCATCACCTCGCTGGCCGATGATATCGCCCTGAACCTTGCCGTGGCCGATGTCCGCATGGAAGCACCCATCCCCGGCAAGCCTGCCGTGGGCATCGAGGTGCCCAACCACAAAAAGACCCCCGTTTTTATCCGCAGTGTCTTTGAAAGCCAGGCCTTCCTGCGGATGACTTCGCCCTTGGGCGTGGCGCTGGGCAAGGACATTGCCGGTGTGGCCCAGGTGGCCGACCTGTGCAAGATGCCCCATCTGCTCATCGCGGGCAGCACCGGCAGTGGTAAATCTGTCTGTGTGAACAGCATCATCATCAGCATCCTGTTCCGCTCCAGCCCCGAGGACGTGAAGCTCATGCTCATTGACCCCAAGGTGGTGGAGCTGGCTGAATACAACGGCATCCCCCACCTGCTGATGCCTGTCATCACCGAGCCGAAAAAGGCAGCGGGTGCTCTGAGCAGCGCGGTGCAGGAGATGGAGCGCCGCTACCACCTGTTTGCGGAAAACAATGTCCGTGACATCAAATCCTTCAACAAGCTGGCGGCCACCGACCCCATGCTGGAAAAGATGCCCTATATCGCCATCATCATCGACGAGCTGGCCGATCTGATGATGGTTGTGGGCAAGGACGTGGAGGATTCCATCTGCCGCATTGCCCAGAAGGCCCGCGCCGCCGGAATGCACCTCATCGTTGCCACCCAGCGCCCCAGCGTGGATGTCATCACTGGCCTGATCAAGGCCAACATCCCCAGCCGCATTGCCTTTGCCGTGTCCAGCCAGGTGGACAGCCGCACCATTCTGGATGGTGCCGGTGCCGAGAAGCTGCTGGGCCAGGGCGATATGCTCTTTATGCCTGTGGGCGCGCCCAAGCCGGTGCGTATCCAGGGCACCTTTGTGCGGGATGAGGAGATCAGCCGCGTGCTGGACTTCATCAAGCAGAGCGCCACCGTCCAGTACGACGAGGCCATGATCGAAGCCATGGAAAAGCACGCCATTCAGGATGGCAAGAAGGGCGCATCCTCTGCAGATGCGGATGAGGAGACCGGCAGCGACCCGATGCTCAAGCAGGCCGTTGAGGTGGTCATTGATGCCGGGCAGGCATCCACCAGCCTGCTGCAGCGCCGCTGTAAGCTGGGCTATGCCCGCGCCGCCCGCATCATGGATGAGATGGAGCAGAAGGGCATCATCGGCCCCTATGAGGGTGCCAAGCCCCGCGCTGTTCTCATCAGCCGCCAGCAGTGGCTGGAGATGCAGATGAATCAGCCGGAGGAATAAGAACACAAGCAACACTTCTCTTGGCTCCCTGTCAGGGGAGCAGACAGAGAGGCTTAACCAGTGAGGAACACTATGGATAACTCTTCCCCGATCTACACCGAATTTCTTCCCATCAGCCGGGCGGACATGGAAGCCCGGGGGTGGGATCAGCTGGACTTTGTGGTGGTGGGCGGCGATGCCTACGTTGACCACCCCAGCTTTGGCACCGCCATCATCAGCCGCCTGCTGGAGGCCGAGGGCTATAAGGTCGGCGTGCTGGCCCAGCCCCGCTATTCCGACTGCGAGGACTTCAAGCGGTTCGGCAGGCCGAAGTACGGCTTTTTCATCGGCGGCGGCAACGTGGACAGCATGGTGAGCCACTACTCTGTGGCAAAAATTCCGCGTGCCGAGGACGAATACTCTCCCGGCGGCATCGGCGGCGCGCGGCCTGACCGCAGCGCCACCGTTTACACCAGGCTGGCCAAGGAGGCCTACCCCGACCTGCCCGTGATCCTGGGCGGTCTGGAGGCTTCTCTGCGCCGGTTTGCCCACTACGATTACTGGCTGGACACCGTTCTGCCCAGCATTGCAGAGGACTCCGGAGCCGATCTCATCAGCTTTGGCATGGGCGAGCACCAGACCGTGGAGATCGCCCGGCGGCTGGCGGCAGGGGAGCCGGTGGAGTCCATCACCGATGTGGATGGCACCTGCTACCTGACCGACTTCGACCACCTGCCCGAAAAGTATGTGGAGTGCGCCGGTTTCCGGAAAGTGGCCTCCGATAAGGTGGCCTACGCCAAAGCCTGCCGCATCCAGATGGACAATCAGGATGTGGTCAGCGGCCAGATCATTGTCCAGAAGCAGAGTGAAAAGTACCTTGTGCAGAACATCCCGGCAAAGCCGCTGGTGCGCTGGGAGCTGGACAAGGTGTATGCGCTGCCCTACACCCGCCGCTACCACCCCATCTATGAGAGCATGGGCGGCGTGCCTGCCATCCGGGAGGTGCAGTTCTCCATCATCCAGAACCGCGGCTGCTTCGGCGGCTGCAACTTCTGCGCCATCCAGCTGCATCAGGGCCGCCGGGTCACCAGCCGCAGTGCCGACAGCATTGTGGCCGAGGCCGAGCGGATGACCCATGAGCCTGATTTCAAGGGCTACATCCACGATATCGGCGGCCCCACCGCCAACTTCCGGTTCCCGTCCTGCCGGGAGCAGATGCTGCGGGGCATGTGCAATGGCGGCAAGCACTGCCTGGCCCCCACTACCTGCTCCCACATGATCGTGGATCACAGCGATTACCTCAAGATCCTGCGCCGTGTCCGGGAACTGCCCGGCGTGAAAAAGGTGTTCATCCGCAGCGGCATCCGGTTCGATTACCTGATGGCTGACCCGGACGACACCTTCTTCAAGGAGCTGGTGGAGTATCACGTCTCCGGCCAGCTGAAGGTGGCCCCGGAGCACTGCGCCCCCAATACACTGGCCTACATGGGCAAGCCGCCCATCCAGACCTTCAACAAGTTCAAGGATAAGTTCTACGAGCTGAGCAAGAAGGCGGGCAAAAAGCAGTACCTCGTACCCTACCTGATGTCCAGCCACCCGGGCAGCACCCTGAGCGATGCCGTCTATCTGGCCGAGTATCTCTACAAAAACCACATGCGCCCCGAGCAGGTGCAGGATTTCTATCCCACCCCCGGCACGGTGAGCACCTGTATGTTCTACACCGGCCTTGACCCCTACACCCTCAAACCTGTGTTCGTGGAAAAGACTGCGGAGGGAAAAGCGCTCCAGCGCGCCCTGCTCCAGTATTACGAGCCCCGCAATGCCGAAAAGGTCATCAAGGCGCTGAAAATGACCCACCGGGAGGACCTGATCCCGCTGCTGGTGCCCGCCGAGGGCCGCCGCGCGGTCCAGCGCTCTGCCCGCCGGGCCGAGCCTGCCGAGGTGACCATCCACAACGACGGCACTTATACTGTCCGCCCCAACAAGGGCAGGGGAGGCAGGAATCAGAGCCGCGGAACCGCTCCGGCCCGCACCGCAGGCGGCCGCCAGCCCAGCCCAGGCGCACGCTTTGCGCCCAACGGCACGGCACCCCGTAAGCCGAAGAATGATCAACAGAAAGAGAATACAGCGTGGAAAACTTCAAAAAAGAAAAAGTAAGCTTTTGGCGGCGCATTGCCGCTCTGGCCCTGGCGGCGGCGCTGGCCCTTGGCCTTGCCGCCTGTGATGCCTCGGCGGTGGTGCCGGGCAGCAGCACCCCTACGGTCAGCACTGCCCAGCCTGCCGGAGACGGCCAGACCGCCAACTTCGAGATGCACTTCCTGGATGTGGGGCAGGCCCTGAGCGTGCTGGTGGAATGTGACGGCCAGTATATGCTCTACGACGGCGGCAACGTGGACGATGGCAGCTATGTCGTCTCTTACCTGCAGAATCTCGGCGTGGAGGAGCTGCAGTATGTGTTCTGCTCCCACGCCCATGAGGATCATGTGGGCGGCCTGTCCGCTGCGCTGGCCTATTTCCCGGCAGACCATGTGTACAGCCCCGTGACGGAAGCCTCCACCAAGTGCTTTCAGGATTTCGTTAAGTACACCGGGCAGCAGGGCCTGCAGGTGGAGGTGCCCGCTGCGGGCACGGTCTGGCCGCTGGGCAGTGCCACTGTGACCATGCTGGGCCCTGTGGCGCAGTATGACAACACCAACGATACCTCCATCGTTCTGCGGGTGGATTACGGCTCCACCAGTTTTCTGCTCACCGGCGATATGGAATCGGATGCGGAGCGCGACCTTGTGAACAGCGGGGCCAACCTGAAGGCAGATGTTCTGCAGGTGGGCCACCACGGCTCCAGCACCAGCACGAGCTACATCTTCCTGAACGCCGTCCTGCCCGAGATGGGCATCATCTCCTGCGGTGTGAACAACAAGTACGGCCACCCCCACGAGGAGACCCTGAGCATCCTGCGGGATGCGGGCGTGGATGTTTACCGCACGGACCTGCTGGGGGCCATCGTGATCGGTTCCGATGGACAGAACTATACCATCCGTACCGAGAAAACGGCCACCGATGCTGAGCTCAATCCCACCGACCCGGCGGTAGCGTCCACCGCGCAGCAGGGGTATATCGGCAACGTGAACAGCAAAAAGTTCCACCTGCCCAGCTGTGCCAACCTCCCTGCGGAGAAGAACCAGATCCTCTTCTCCAGCTACGAGGAGGCCATTGCGGCAGGGTACAGCCCGTGCTCGAGCTGCATCAAGTAAAAAGCATATCAAACAAGCAGCGCCCTGCCGGGACAAACCGGCAGGGCGCTGCTGTTTTCTGGGATCATTTTTTTCGCTTCTTGAAATCGACCGGCAGCGTTGTCCACCGCTCCCGGAAGAGGTACGCCGCATCCTTGGGCTGGCGCTGGCGGGTAAAGATGCCTTTTTTGTTGCCGTCCACCCGCAGGATGCCCTCGGTGGTCTGGAAATCGGCAAAATTCCACACCAGCTCACCCTGCACGAAATCGTAGTGGTCGAACACGGCGTGGGTCATCTCCAGATATTCATTCTGGTACTCGGCACTCCACATCACACTGGGGAGCTTGTGCGCACCGCTCAGGTTGTCGGTGCCGTACTCAGTGAAGATGAGCGGGCGGCCATGCAGGACTTTTGCCCAGCCGTCCATCTCATGGTGGAAGGCGGCTTCGGCATCTGCCAGCCCGGCCCCGCCCAGTACATACCAGCCGTAGTAGCGGTTCAGGCTGACGAAATCGGCAAAGCGCTGGCCCTTGCTGGTGTCGGGCAGGCTGGTCATCAGGACCGTATAAGTACGGGGACGCTTCTGGGGGTCGAGGCGGCGGGCCAGCTCGAACAGGGGCTTGAAGTATTCCTCGGTGCCCGCGCTGGTGCACTGAGGCTCGTTGAGCAGGCTCCACCCGATGACCGAGGGATGGTTTTTGTCCCGGTCGATCATATCGGTCAGGGCTGCCTTGTGGTTCTTGAGCAGCGCAGGCGTGGTCTCCTTCTCAAAAAAGCCCTGCTGCCTGCCGTTGCCCTGATTGGCGGCCAGGAAGTTGGCCGTGCTCTGCAGAAAGCCCACGGCGGGGACTTCGTCAATGATGAGGAAGCCCTCCTCATCGGCCATCTGATAGATCTCCTCAGCGTAGGGGTAGTGGCTGGTGCGGAAGCAGTTTGCGCCGATCCACTTCATCAGCTCAAAATCCCGCTTGACGGTGGGCAGATCGAGCCCGCGGCCCCGGATGTCGGCATCCTCGTGCCGGCCGAAGCCCCGCAGATAGACCGGGCTGCCGTTGAGCAGGAAACGCCCGTGCCGGATCTCAAAGGTGCGGATGCCGATCCGGTCCAGATACTCGTCCACCACCGCGCTGCCCTCGTGGATGCGGATGACCAGATCGTAGAGATAGGCGGCGTGGACGTTCCACAGCTTGGCGTTTTTGACCACCAGCGTGCCGGTGGTGCCGGAGCTTTCGGCCACCCGGGTGGTGCCGTCGTAAAGCTCCACAGTCACGGGGTGGGGGCCGTTGGTGGTCACGGTATAGTCGATCTCGGCCCCGGTCTCGGTCAGGCGGTATCGTGTGGAATAGTCCAGCACCCGCTCCTTGGGCAGGGCCATCAGCCAGACGGGCCGGTGGATGCCGGCGTAGTTGTAAAAATCAAAGTAGGGTGCGGCGATCTTTCTGCCATCCGCAAGGGTGCGGGTGGTGCCTGCGGGCAGCATCGTCTCGCTGAGCTCGTTGTTCGCCAGAACACTGAGCTTGTTGAACTGGTTGTAGCGCACGATGTTGGTCACGGTGGCATCAAAGGGCAGGAAGCCGCCCTCGTGCTGGGCCACCTCCACGCCATTGACGAAGACCCGGGCCCGGTGGGTGACCGAGCCAAACCGGAGAACGATGTCCCAGCCGCTCCATTCCGCAGGGACAAAAAAGCTGGTCTCGTACCAGAAATCACCGCAGTATTCGCGGGAGGCCTTGTCGGTGAACAGGTCGCAGAAGGAGGCGGGTACCGGCATGGAAAGAGAGGAGGGCAGTTCGAGCGCCCATCCGTCCTCCACACCCTTGCTCTCGGGGTCGAAGCTGAAACGCCACATCCCGTCCAGGCCGATGAGACGGCGGGTGGTGGTAGCGCGGGGATACAGCAGGGAGCGGTTCATCAGGATGACCTCACATTCATCAGCCCGGCGGCATTTTGCGTGCCACAGGGGCGTTTATTGTCTTTGTACCCAGTATGACAGAAATTTTATAAAAGGGATAGAAAGATTTTTGAATAAATCCAGACTTTTTTCAGGAAAACAGGCGCTGCTCTGGGCAGAATACCTATTATCTCCGGCCTTGTTTAAAAACTTCCGTAAAGAGTGCCACAAAAAGTGAATGCTGGGAAAAAGAGGAAAAAAAAGAATGTGAACGAACTGTGAAAATGTACAAAAACAATACCTTAAAATTGTACGAATTCACCTAAAAAATATTCTAACATTTTTTGATAAAAGTTTGTCATAATATTGGAGTACAAACTTGGATACAGCAGAAGGGACGCTGTACCGTTTTGAATTGACCACCGAAGGAGAATACAATGGCAAATGAAATGCAAAAGACCACCCCGTTTGGGATGCGGGACAAGGTCGGCTATATGTTCGGCGATTTCGCCAACGATTTTACTTTTATCCTGTCGTCCAGCTTCCTGATGAAGTTCTATACCGACGTGATGGGCGTGAGCGCCGGTGTTGTGGGCATGATCATGATGATCGCCCGCTTTGTGGATGCCTTCACCGATGTGACCATGGGCCAGATCGTGGACCGCTCCAAGCCCACCAGGGACGGCAAGTTCCGCCCCTGGCTCAAGCGGATGTGCGGCCCTGTGGCCATCGCATCCTTCCTCATCTTCCAGTCCGGTCTGGCCGGGATGTCCTACGGCTTCAAGGTGGCATGGCTCTTTGTGACCTATATCCTGTGGGGCTCCATCTTCTACACCTCCGTCAACATCCCTTACGGCTCCATGGCTTCCGCCATCTCTGCTGACCCCAAGGATCGCGCAGAGCTGTCCACCTGGCGTACCATCGGCAGCACCCTGGCCAGCCTTGTGATCGGCGTTGGCACCCCCATGGTGGCTTACGTCACCGTCAATGGTCAGACGGTCCTCTCCGGCAGCCGCATGACCATCATTGCAGGCGTTTTCTCTGTCTGCGCCATCCTCTGCTACCTGCTCTGCTTTAACCTGGTGCGTGAGCGTGTGGATGTGCCCGCCAATAACAGCAAGATGGACATTGGCAAGATGCTCAAGAGCGTGTTCACCAACCGTGCCCTGCTGGGCATCATTGCTGCCGCCCTCTTCCTGCTGCTGGCCATGCTGACCATGCAGGGCATGGCAGGCTATGTGTTCCCCAACTTCTACGGCAGCGCCGCCGCCCAGTCTACCGCTTCTCTGCTGAGCAGCGTGCTGATCCTGCTCGTCTGCGCACCCTTTGCCTCCAAGCTGGCCAACCGGTTCGGTAAAAAAGAGCTGGCCACCGTATCCTGCATCGTGGCCACGGTGCTGGAGGTCATCTGCTTTGTTCTCAAGCCCGCCAATGTCTGGGTCTATGTCGGCTTCTTCTGCGCCGCCTTCATCTGCCTGGGCTTCTTCAACACCATCATCTGGGCAATGATCACCGATGTCATCGATGATTCCGAGGTCCGCAACGGCATCCGTGAGGACGGCACCATCTATGCGGTCTACTCCTTTGCCCGCAAGCTGGGTCAGGCGTTCTCTTCCGGCCTGACCGGCGGCCTGCTGACCATGATCGGTTACAGCGCTGCCACTGCCTTTGACCCGGAGGTCACCATGGGCATCTTCAACATCTCCTGTATTGCCCCCGCCATCGGCTTCGTGGCCGTGGCCCTGAGCCTGTTCTTCATCTACCCCCTGACCAAACAGAAGGTGGAAGAGAACGTGGCCGCACTGGCACAGCGCCATAATAAGTAAGGAAACGGATCAAGCCGCCCACGGGAAATTCCTGTGGGCGGCTTGTTTCTGCTTCAAAATTGATGTATACTAATATATCAGGAATGACACAATGGCACGAGCGGAACAACAGGAAAAAGGAGCGGTGTACGATGCGGGTGGATCCTTTGCAGATCCTTACAAAGCTGGCAGCGGTGCAGAATATCCCGACCCGGCGGGTCACCCCGCCCTTTGAGGGGTTGGAAGAGTTTGACTACGGCCTGCGGCGATCGCTGGACCCCCAGTTCGACTGGCAGGAGTTCGGCCAGCTGCTGCTGGACAGCACCCCTGAAAATACCCTGCTGCTGGTGGAGGGTACCTTTGAGCTGCACTTTGCCCTGTTCCGCATCCCTGATGAAAAAAACACGGTCTTTCTCATTGGACCCTGGACGGTGGGCCCCCGCACCCAGAGCGCCCGCAAATGGGTCAGGCGCTATCTGGGGGAAGCCGGAGAGGCCGCTGTGCAGGAGTACTACAACGGCGTGAAGATCCTGGAGGCCAGCGATTTCTATGGAGCTTTGCGGGTTGTGGTGGATACGATGTTCGGCTGCACTGTCCCGGTGCAGGAGCTGAAGGAATTCCTGCCCTTCCAGTTCCACCCGGATACCCGCTATTTCCACGAGCCGGAGTTCCAGAAGGAGATCCCGGTCACCATGCTGGAGCAGCGGTATGAATCAGAGAACCGCATTCTGGACGCGGTGGCCCGGGGCGATGAGGAAGCCGCCATCGAGGCCATGCACCAGCACTCCCGCTTTACCTATGGCGGCCGGTTCGAGGGGACGCTCTACCAGCAGAAGAACAAGATGATCGTGCTGAACACCCTGCTGCGCAAGGCCATTGAACCCAGCAAGGTGCATCCCTATTATATCGATGCCATTTCCAGCAAGTACAGCCGCATCATTGAGGAAGCCAACGAGGTGCCCAACGAGATGATGTGGCAGATGACGCGGGATTACTGTGCCTATGTCCGCCGCTACTCGCTGAAGGAGTATTCGCCCGCGGTGCAGAAGGTGATGAACTACGTCAACCTGAATGTGGCCGAGCCGCTGACGCTGAAAAGTCTGGCCGCCATGTGCTTCATCAGCCCATCGTACCTGTCGGCATTGTTCAAGCAGGAGACCGGCAGCACCCTGATCGATTATATCAACACCCAGCGCGTCAACCGCGCGGCCCAGCTGCTGGTGCAGAACAACCACACCATTGCCGCCGTGGCCGAGGAAGTGGGCATTCTGGACGTGAATTATTTTACAAAGATCTTCAAAAAGACGCTGGGAGTCACCCCCACCCGCTACCGCCGCGAACACAAAGAAAAGTGAAAAATGAAAAAAATGCCCGGTTTTTCCCGGAAATGTACGTTTTGTGCAAAACTCCCGGGAAAAAACGGGCATTTTCTGTACAGAGAAATTTGTTGCATGAACAGAACGATGTTGTAACCATTTTGAAAGGATTTATGGATTTTTGGCATGGAATTTGGATGTATGTTGCATTTTCGACTGATTTTGTACTTGATAGCAAAAAGAATGTTGTACACAACAATATCAACTGTGAAGAATGCACAAAGAAATGACCGGAATCTTGTGAACTTGTCCCATTGCGAATGATTTTCCAGGCGGTTATAATACAAACAGAAACCATGGAACATACATGTAAGTATATTCCATGAGATGCTGTGATATGCGAATGAAGGAGAACAAGATTATGAAAATGATTTCCCGTCGTGACTTTATGAAGGCTTCTGCTGTTGTGGGTGCTGCCGGCGTTCTGACCGCCTGCGGCGGCTCCTCCAGCTCCACTGCTGCTTCTTCCTCTACCGCCGCTTCCTCTGCAGCTGCTTCTGAGGCTGCAACCGGCAGCGCAAACGTCGGTGTCTGCATCTATCAGTTTGCTGATAACTTTATGACCCTGTACCGCACCGACCTGGAAGAGTACCTGAAGGATAAGGGCTACTCCGTGACCATCGTTGACGGCAAGAACGACCAGAACACCCAGACCGAGCAGATCAACACCTTCCTGCAGCAGGGCGTTGACGTTCTGATCATCAACCCTGTTCAGACCACCTCTGCACAGACCATCGTGGATACCATCAAGCCCTCCGAGACTCCCATCGTCTTCATCAACCGTGAGCCCGAAAAGGCTGTTCTGGATTCCTACGCAGGCAAGTGCTGCTACGTTGGCGCTGACGCACGTCAGTCCGGTACTTACCAGGGCGAGCTGATCCTGGAGACCGAGACCCAGGGCGATATCAACGGCGACGGCAAGATCACCTACATTATGTGCAAGGGCGACCCCGAGAACATTGATGCTCAGTACCGCACCGAGTACTCCATCAAGGCTCTGACCGATGCCGGCAAGGAAGTGGAGTGCCTGTACGAGTATCTGGACAACTGGGATCAGACCACCGCACAGCAGGACGTTGCAAACGCTCTGGCACAGTACGGCGATAAGATCGAAGTTGTGTTCTGCAACAACGACGCAATGGCTCTGGGCGCTCTGCAGTCCATCGAGCAGGCTGGCCGTACCGTTGGCAAGGACATCTACCTGGTCGGTGTTGACGCACTGAAAGAGGCTGTCCAGAACGTTGTTGACGGCAAGATGACCGGTACCGTTCTGAACGACGACGTGGGCCAGGCTACCGCTGCTGCCGACGCTACTCAGCTGTTTGTTGAGGGCAAGGACGTTGAGGAGTACTACTGGGTCGACTACGTCAAGGTCACTACCGAGAACGCAGCACAGTACCTCTAATTCCTGTAGCACAAAACTCACGTTTGCAAGGTACGCAGTGAGTCCTATGGCTTGGTAAAAGCTTAAAAGCGCGTGCGTGCGAGATTTCTCTCGGGCGCACGCGCCTTCTTTTGGAAAGGACGCACCGCGCGGCCTGCAAATTGCAAGATAAGGAGGCTCTGCGGAATGTCAGAATACCGTCTGGTAATGAAAGGCGTGGTCAAGACCTTCCCCGGCGTAAAAGCGCTGGACCACGCGCAGTTGGAGCTCCGCCCCGGTAAAGTTATGGCCCTGATGGGCGAAAACGGTGCCGGTAAGTCCACCCTGATGAAGTGCATGTTCGGCATTTACAAGATGGACGAGGGCGAGATCGAATACGAGGGAGAAAAGGTCGTTATTGCGAACCCGTTGGATGCACTGGGCCGCGGCATTGCCATGGTGCATCAGGAGCTGCAGCCCATCCCGGCCCGTACCGTGGCTGAGAATATCTGGCTGGGCCGCTACCCCACCAAAAAGATTGGCCCCATCACCATTGTGGACCACAGCAAAATGTATGCCGATACCGATGCACTGCTGAAGAAGCTGAAGCTGCAGATCAATTCCCACGCAAAGCTGGGCAGCCTGAGCATTGCCCAGATGCAGATGGTGGAAATTGCAAAGGCTGTTTCCGCAAACTGCAAGGTGCTGATCCTGGACGAGCCCACCTCCTCCCTGACCGCCAATGAAGTGGAATCGCTGTTCCGCATCATGCGCGAGCTGAAGGAGCAGGGCGTTGCACTGGTCTACATCAGCCACAAGATGGATGAGATCAAGGTCATTGCTGACGAAGTGACCATCATGCGTGACGGCCATTACATCGGCAAGTGGGACGTTGCCAACATGACCAAGGAGCAGATCATCGCCAAGATGGTCGGCCGTGAGCTGTCCAATCTGTTCCCGCCGCTGGAGAACCACCCCTCCGAGGAAGTGATGATGAAGGTGGAGGACTTCACCTCCATCCATCCGCGCTCCTTCCGCCACTGCAGCTTTGAGCTGAAAAAGGGCGAGATCCTGGGTGTGGCTGGTCTGGTGGGCGCACAGCGCACCGAGCTGATGGAAGGCATCTTTGGCCTGCGTGCACACACCTCCGGCAGGGTGTGGATCAAGGGCGAAGAGGTCAACATCAAGCAGCCCCGCGATGCCATCCGGAAGAGCGTGGCTCTGCTGACCGAGGACCGCCGCGCAACCGGCATCATGGGTGTGCTGAGCGTGGCCGACAACATCTCCATTGCATCGCTGGACGCTCTGCGCAAGGGCCCCATCATGCTGGATGACAAGAAGATTTTGGATCTGGTGGCGACCAATAAGGAAAAGATGGCCATCAAGGTGCCCAGCCCCAAGACCCAGATCAAGAGCCTGTCCGGCGGCAACCAGCAGAAGGTGCTGATCGCCCGCTGGCTGGCAAATAACCCCGATGTCCTGATCCTGGACGAGCCCACCCGCGGCATCGACGTTGGTGCAAAGTACGAGATCTACTGCATCATTGCCGATCTGGCCAAGCAGGGCAAGAGCATCATTATGATCTCCTCTGAAATGAGCGAGATCATTGGCATGTCCAACCGCGTCATGGTCATGTGCGATGGCCGCGTCACCGGCTTCATCGACGGCAAGGACGCGACCCAGGAGAACATCATGGAGCTGGCTACCCAGTTTGAGACCGCGCCCGAAACGGCAGCGGCCAATCAGTAAACAAGGAGGCTGTCTATTGTGGAAGCTACCAAGAAATTAACGGGTAAATCCGTAAAGAAATGGCTGGGCAACAACGCCATTATCGTTCTGATGCTGCTCGTCTCTCTGTTCGTCGGCATCATCCATCCGAACTTTTTTGCACCTGCAAACCTGATCAACCTGTTCAAGAACGTGTCCATCCGCTACATCATCGCGCTGGGCATCTCCGGCTGTCTGATCACCACCGGCAACGACCTGTCCGCAGGCCGTCTGGCTGGTTTTGCTGCCTGCCTGGCCTGCATCTTTGCGCAGACCGAGGGCGCTGCCGGTAAGTTCTACCCCAACATGCCCACTCTGCCCACCCCTGTGGTGTTCATTCTGGTCATTGCCATCTGCGCCATCGTGGGTCTGTGCAACGGTC
>ENA-OYWH01000611-OYWH01000611.1-human-gut-metagenome-genome-assembly--contig:-NODE-611-length-21674-cov-5.552616_pt1 | contig 21674 bp, 19 predicted proteins | sample MGYA00244168_ERZ653393 | MGnify/ENA primary metagenome ERZ653393 (study PRJEB26926, sample SAMN06165164) | human gut metagenome | biome: ENVO:00009003; feature: ENVO:2100002; material: ENVO:00002003...
ATTAAGTCGTCGGCAGCGTCAGATGTGTATAAGAGACAGGTATAAGGTCTTGATACTCGATAGGCTTGTAAAAATTCGGCTCTCCGTCTATACGAATAACCGCGCCCTTTGCCACCAAGCGATTGATAACCTCGTACACCAACGAACGCGCAACGCCCGAAAGTTTTGCGATTTCGTAACCGTTTAACACTTTATGTTTAATTAGTGTTCCGTATACTTTTGCTTCGTTTGACGAAAAGCCGAGTTTCTCTAAAAATTCATAATTGTTCATAGTAGTTATACCACACACCACTATTATCTTACAAATTTCTGAGTTGTCAATACAATTTTCGAAAAATATGGTATTAAATTTACTTTTTGCGTCAATACGGGCTGTCGTCAAAGTACAGTTCGTCGTACAAATCATCGTCTTGCCTATCGAAACGTTCTTGCTGCTGTCGGTTGGTATTCTTTATTAGAGAATAACTTTCGCCGCGTTTTGCTCCGTATTGTAACTTTGTACATCAAAATTTTTAATTTGAAAACGTCGGAACTTTCATAGTACTACGACGGAAGACGGGGCTCCGTTTTTTTTTTGTGCTTGAAAATATATGTATTTATATACTTCTTTTTTATAAATAATATTTCCATAACTTGACATAGTATCAAAGTATAGATATACTATCAATTGATAGAAGAATAAACGGAGGTGTTTTATATATTTCTTAGTGTACAATCGAAAAAAAGAGAAGTAGTTGCTTTCCTGAAGGAATTAAAAGACTTGTTAGGACAAGATGATTTTGACATAAATACAGACATGATACTGATTCGAAAGAAAAAACAAGGGAAAGATCAAATATACTCTACTCCATATACAATGTTGGATCTCGACTATGATATAGATGATGTAATTGCCAGATTAAAGGAACTAAAACTGGAAGAGTATTCAGAAACGAAGATAGACAGGGATGATGTGAATCCGCCATTATTGTTTGTGTTCGGAAAAGATATAGACAGTAAACTGGTATATGTGAAGTTAAAAATAAAGGGAGATCAGAGAAAGCATATTTTATGTGTATCGTTTCATTATGCGAAGGGGCGTATGACATTTCCTTATGCATAAATGCGGAATAATACTGGGAGGTAGGAAAATGGAAAACTCTATATTAATAAGAAAAGTTCACATGAACTGTCCATTATGTGATAAAATGCATGAAATCGAAGAAAGAAAACGTACAACATCGATTACAATAAAAGGAGAAGAAGTATTCTACGAGGAGAGATTTTATTTTTGTGCAAATGCGGATGAAGATGAAAATGAATTTGAAACAGCTGCAATGACAAATGAGAATCTTTTGAATGCAAGGAATGCATATCGTGTCAAGATGGGACTTCTTACATCAACAGAAATTGTTGCACTAAGAGAAAGCTATGGTCTGTCACAGGTAGATCTTGCAAAATTGCTAGGTTGGGGAGAAGCGACCATTTCCCGCTATGAAAGTAAGGCAATTCAGGATGAGGCCTATGATACCATGCTTCGACTGATAAAGGATAATCCTCTCCAGGCATTAGAGTTCTTAAAGAAGAATGCTGACAAATTTACGATGTCAAAACGTGTAGAAATCAGATCTCATATAGTGGATAAGCTGGATTCTTACGGAAAAGAATTTCTTACCAGACAAACATTTGAGAGTGAATATGCAAATTTTGAAGAACCTTCGGATTCCAATGGATTTACGATGTTGAATATTGAAAAGATTGAGGCGATGATTTCCTATATTGCTGAGAAAACAGATAACCTGTTTAAAGTGAAATTGATGAAAATGCTTTGGTATTCGGATGTGCTGGCTTTTATTGAGAATGGATTGGCAATGACAGGCATGGTATACAGACATGAAGCTATGGGAGCGCTTCCGGTTGGACATTACAGTTTGATGAATCTGGAGAAACTGAATATTCAGGAAGAAATGAGCTATAGCTGTGATACCATGCTTCATATCTATCCGACTGTCAATATGGACTATTCCGTATTGACTGACAGAGAAAAGAGCATTCTTGACAAGGTGATTATGAAGTTTAGTGCTTACAGAGCAAAAGATATTGTAGAGTATATGCATAAGGAAAAGGCATATACTGAGACAAGACCGGGAGAAATCATCCCGTTTAGTCTGGCAAAAGAAATAAGAAAATTTTAATGGATTCCCATGTGCATTTGTTCATAGAAATTTGATGCAGCAGTATGATAATTACAGGTTGGGGGATGGCAATATGAAGACAAGCAAAAAATATTGGCAGATGAAAAGTCTGACCGGAGTGATTTTAGTATGTATATTTCTTACAGCTTGCGGCGGAGAAACGCAGGAAGCTGAGAGGAAAAGCACTGTGCAGGAAAATGAAACGGTAAGTACCACTACCATTGAACAAACAGCCGAACAGACGCAGGAGACAACGCAGGAAGCGGAAGAGTTTGTGCAGACAGATACTATCCTGGAAAATTTGAAGGGGAATAGAGAACCACAGACGATTTTGCAGGAACTGTCTGAACTTCCATTAAGTATAGAAGAACTGAGGGACTATCCGGTGTATGTGTTAAGTGATCAATTCGAAGAGCGCAGTGGGGCAGAACTGCTGACGGAATTCTATGAACAGTCCACACAGGGGAATCCGGCACAATTGTTGATGGCAAATTACCTCTATAATGAAAAATGGATCCTTTCTTATATTGAATTTGACGGAAGTACATATTATATGCTTAGGGGTGATGTGGATGCCGGGACTGCAGAGGAAGACTATACGGAAATGTATTTTCGTTCCCTGAATATTATCGAAAAGAAAGATATAGAACCGGACATGGCACTCATCATGATCGTATTTACCAATCAGGAAGATGTTTCCGATGAACAGGCGGAGCAGTATGTGAAATGGTCGGAAGAGGGAAAACGGCCTGATGACATAGAAATATATTATTTCTTAAATCTGAGATACGGTCTTATGAGCGGTGATGATGAACTGAAAATACTGGATGAAGTGGAGAGAACAGCAGACAGAATGGCTGTGTACCGGATCGCAAAGGATTTCACAAATACATATTTTCAGGAGGAATACACAGGCGAAGTTGAGATCATGGGCATCAAGGGACTTTCCGGGGTGGATACGGACAGCAAGGGTGACTGCACGGTGGAAGTAGAGTTCCGGCCGGTACAGGAGGATTCGCTATCGTATCTGTTTATGACGTTTGGATATGATGAGATGGGATGGACAATCCGCAGTTACGGACTGGAAAAGTAGGCGGACATAGGATACAAAAATTGTATAAAAATCCCACAAAATTTTGTTGACAAAAGCATATACCCTATGTATAATAAGTCAGTGTGTGAATCAACACATCGTAGGAGACTTGTGTTTTCTACGCAACATATTGCATAGGAGTCGCTATGTTAGTAAGTTTATCTGATGTATTAACATCCGAAGGCAAGGTAGAAACTGTTGCCATTCCGCTTGAGATGACAAGCTTTAAGAGCCGCCAGGGAGAATTCCCCATTACGGAGAAGACACCCGTTACCCTTACTTTTACCAACATCGGTGTGAACAAGGCAAAAGTAACCGGTACTGCAGAGCTTACCTTTGATACGAAATGTGACAGGTGCCTTACTGAAGTACCTACAGCAATGAAGCTTAAGTTTGACAGAATCGTTTATTCTCCGGAAGCGGAAGTAAGTGAGGAAGAAGATACCGAGCAGAGCTTTATGGATGGATGGCAGCTGGATGTAGAGGCTTTTGTGTACGATGAAATTCTGGTGAATTGGCCGGCAAAGATCCTGTGTAAGGAAGACTGCAAGGGTATCTGCCCTGTATGTGGTCAGAACAGGAATCTGAAGGAATGTGGTTGCGATACTTTCGTACCGGATCCTCGTATGGCAGCAATCCAAGATATCTTCAACGCGAATAAGGAGGTGTAACGATGTCTATTTGTCCTAAGAATAAATCTTCCAAAGGTAGAAGAGATAAGAGAAGAGCAAACTGGAAAATGAGCGCTCCTACATTGGTAAAGTGCAGCAAATGTGGTGCACTGATGATGCCTCACAGAGTTTGCAAGGCTTGCGGTTCTTACAATAAGAAGCAGGTCGTAAGCGTTGATTAATTTATAAATCAATGAAGCGAAATTAAGTGAAAAGAAAAGAGGAGATTCCGAAAGGAGTCTCCTTTTGCTTTCACAAAAAAATCACTTGCTTTTTATATACGCCTTTAGTATAGTAAGAATGAATCTGCCATCATCAAACTGTTTGGTGCGATCCACGGAGCGGTTTGATGATGAGCGGATAAACATAAACAGGTAAAGGAACGACGAAATGGCAGAATATGTAAATGTTGCTGTAGACGCAATGGGTGGCGATAATGCTCCAGCAGAGATCGTAAAAGGTGCTGTGGAAGCTGTCAATGCGGACAAACGTGTCAAAGTATTCCTGGTAGGCAAAGAGCCTGTGATCCGTGAGGAATTAAAGGCATATACCTATGATGCAGAGCAGCTGGAAGTTGTACATGCTGAAGAAGTCATTGAGACGGCAGAACCTCCGGTCATGGCGATCCGTCGGAAGAAGGATTCCTCCATTGTCAAAGCCATGTATATGGTGAAGAACGGCGAATGCGATGCATTTGTATCTGCGGGAAGTACCGGTGCGGTACTGGTAGGCGGACAGGTGATCGTAGGTCGTATCCGCGGTGTGGAGAGACCTCCTTTAGCGCCTCTGATCCCTACGGAGAAGGGCGTAAGCCTTTTGTTAGACTGTGGAGCCAACGTAGATGCGAGACCTTCCATGTTAGTCCAGTTTGCCAAGATGGGCAGTGTCTATATGGAAAGCGTTATGGGAGTAAAGAATCCGAGAGTCGGTATTGTGAATATCGGCGCCGAGGAGGAGAAGGGCAACGCGCTGGTAAAAGAAACCTTCCCGCTTCTTAAGAATTGCCCGGAGATCAATTTCATCGGCAGCGTGGAAGCAAGAGACATTCCGGCAGGTGCGGCAGATGTCATTGTCTGTGAAGCGTTTGTGGGCAATGTGATCTTGAAGATGTATGAGGGTGTAAGCTCCGCACTTCTGCATCAGGTGAAGCAGGGGATGATGTCCACACTTCGCAGTAAAATGGGTGCACTGCTTGTGAAGCCGGCACTCAAGACTACATTAAAGAGTTTTGATACTTCCCAGTACGGTGGCGCTCCGTTACTTGGACTGAACGGTCTGGTAGTGAAGACTCACGGAAGCAGCAAGGCAGTGGAAGTGAAGAATTCTATTTTGCAGTGTATTGCTTTTAAGGAAGAGAAGATCAACGAGAAGATCAAAGAACAGATCAGCCCGGAAGATAAGGCTGCAGAGAATAATTAATCAAGAGAAATATTTTGAGAAAGAAGGAACTGTTATGGAATTTGAAAAGTTGAAGAAAATCATTGCTGAGGTATTAAACGTAGATCCCGATGAGATCACCATGGAGACCACATTCCAGGATGACCTGGGTGCTGATTCCCTCGATGTATACCAGATCATCATGGGCATCGAGGAAGAGTTCGATATCGAGATCCCTGCTGAGACCGCAGAGCAGGTTACTACAGTAGAAGACGCTGTAGAGATGATCAAGAACGCAGTGAACTAGTAAAGCTACGAGCCATGCAAAGACAAAACAGGAACTGTGACCGAGAGCTTGCTCACAAGGCACTGTTCCTGTTTTTCAGTTTATACAATCGCAATTTGATGTAGTCCAGTAGGCACGGCTATGGTAAGAATAAGCGCGCCGTAAGCAGACGTCGGTACCATAGCGTCCCAAGGGACGCATTGCGTGGGTATTTTCCACGCCTATGTACCGTTACGCTCTGCGACAGAGTGCAAACGTGCCGCGTTTCTTACCATAGCCGTGACTACGGAATATAGTGAGGACAAGAAAATGTTGGATGGTTATACAATGGATGTGCTGGAGCAGCGCATCGGCTATTGCTTTCACAACAAAGCATTGCTGAAGCAGGCTCTGACCCACAGCTCCTATACCAATGAACAAAAGATCAACAAAACAGAGAACTATGAGCGCATCGAATTCCTGGGAGATGCTGTACTGGAGCTGGTATCCAGCGACTTCCTGTTTCGGGAACACCCGGATGTTCCCGAGGGCGAGCTGACCAAGATGCGTGCCTCCATGGTGTGCGAGCCTTCCCTGGCATTCTGTGCCAGAGACCTGGAACTGGGACAGTTTATGCTTTTGGGAAAGGGCGAAGAGAATACCGGCGGCAGACGCAGAGACAGCATCACCTCTGACGGTATGGAAGCCATGATTGGTGCCATTTATCTGGACGGTGGCATGCAGCCTGCCAAGGCTTTTATTGACCGCTTCATTCTGTCGGATTTAGAGGACAAGCGTCTCTTCTACGACAGCAAGAGTAATCTCCAGGAACTGATTCAGGGGAAACTCAAAAAAGAGTTCGAGTACCGGCTGTTAGAGGAGAGCGGACCGGAACACGACAAGACTTTCGTGGTAGAGATCGACATGGAGGGAGAATGCCTTGGCCGTGGGCAGGGAAGAACAAAAAAAGCGGCAGAACAGCAGGCAGCTTATGAGGCGCTTCTGCTATTGAGGGATAGAGGATATGTATTTAAAAAGTATTGAGATACACGGGTTCAAATCATTTGCCAATAAGATCGTATTTCAGTTCCACAACGGAATCACCGGTATCGTAGGACCTAACGGCAGCGGTAAGAGTAACGTTGCGGACGCGGTAAGATGGGTGCTGGGAGAACAACGCATCAAGCAGTTGCGTGGTGCCAGCATGCAGGATGTTATTTTCTCGGGAACAGAGACCAGAAAACCGTTGAGCTACGCCTATGTTGCCATTACTCTGGACAACAGCGATCACCAGCTGGCGATCGACTATGACGAAGTTACAGTGGCGAGACGGATCTACCGTTCCGGAGAAAGTGAATATCTGATCAATGGTACTCCCTGCAGATTAAAGGATGTCAATGAGCTGTTCTATGATACCGGTATCGGTAAGGAAGGCTATTCCATTATCGGACAGGGCCAGATCGACAAGATCTTAAGCGGTAAACCCGAGGAACGGCGTGAACTGTTCGACGAGGCTGCTGGAATCGTGAAATTCAAGCGCAGAAAAGCAGCAGCCCAGACAAAGCTGGAGAACGAAAAACAGAATCTGGTGCGTGTGAATGATATTCTGTCCGAACTGGAAAAGCAGGTAGGCCCTCTGGAGAAGCAATCCGAGGTGGCTAAGGTCTATCTGAGGAAAAAGGAAGAATTAAAGACTCTGGATATCAATGTCTTCTTATTGGAAAATAAGAAACTCAGAGAACAGCTGTCTTCCATGGAAGAAAAATATAATCTGGCCAGCAATGAACTGAACGAGACCAGTGAAAAGTACGAAGGTATCAAGGAAGAATACGAGCGCATCCAGCAGGAGATCGAAAGCCTGGATGCAGCCATTGAAGCCGCCAGAGAGCAACTGACGGATACCGGCCTGATGCGGGGCAAACTGGAAGGTGAGATCAATGTCTTAAAAGAGCAGATCAATTCCGCTCACGGCAGTGAGAACCATCTGAACAATCGTAAGGCAGCCCTGGAAGAAGAAATCGCCGGCAAAGAAAAAGAAAAACAGGATATTTTAACCGATAAAAAGGATACGGATACTCAGGTACAGGAGATCGCAGAGGCGGCAGCCATGGCAAAGGCCGAACTGGAAGCTATCCAGAACAAGATCACCGAACTCAATAATAATATTGAGGCCGGGAAAAATACCATCATCGGCGAGCTGAACCAGCGGGCTACCATCAAGTCCAAGATGGGACGTTTCGATACTATGATGGAGCAGATCAATATCCGCAAGGCAGAGTTGAATTCCAGACTGCTTCGTGCCAAATCCGATGAGGCTGCCAGAGAAGAGACAATCAAGAAGCTGGAAGAGACCTTCGAGACTGTGACCGAAGAACTGCGGCAGATGACAGAACAGGAAGCAGCATCCGAACTGGAGCTGGGCAATATCCGTGAGAATCTCACAGGCTTAGATGCGAAGCTGCGGGAGACACAGAACCGTTTCCATCAGGAGCAGTCCAAACTGGAAGCCCTGACCAATATCACCGAGCGGTATGACGGCTACGGTGGCAGCGTCAAGAAGGTCATGGAGCAGAAGGAAAAAGAAAAAGGTATCATCGGTGTTGTAGCGGATATTATTCAGGTAGAAGCCAAATATGAGACCGCTATCGAGACCGCTCTGGGTGGTAATATTCAGAATATCGTAACGGATAACGAAGAGACCGCCAAGCATATGATCGGATTCTTAAAGCAGAACCGCCTCGGAAGAGCCACATTCCTTCCCCTGACCAGTATTACCAAACCTCAGGAATTCAAAAATCCCGAGGCCCTGAAGGAAAAAGGTGTCATCGGTATGGCGGATGAACTGGTAAATACGGAAAAAGAATACCGCAATGTGGCCAAGGCCATGCTGGGACGTATCGTGGTCGTAGACAACGTGGACAATGCCGTGAAGATCGCAAGAAAATTCGATTACGGCATCCGTATGGTCACATTGGAAGGCGAACTCTTAGTTCCCGGCGGTGCCATCAGCGGTGGTGCATTTAAGAATAACAGTAATCTTCTGGGAAGACGTCGTGAGATGGATGAACTGGAGAAAAAGGTGAAAAAACTCTCCGATGACATCAAGACCTATAACCAGAAGATTGAAGGCGCCAAGAGCAAACGAAATAAGCTGCGTATGGATCTGGAAGCATTGAAGACCGAGATGCAGCGCAAGTCCATTGAGCAGAATACCGCAAGATTAAATATTTCCCAGGCCAGAGAACGTATGGAAGAAGAGGCAGAGAGTGCACAGTCCCTGAAGCTGGAGGAACAGGAGATCGAGACCAAGATCTTCGAGATCCGTTCCAGCAAGGAAACAATCGTACAGGAACTGGCTGCAAGTGAAGAACTGGAGAAAACCACTCAGGAACAGATTCTTGTCTTCCAGAAGGAACTGGAAGGCTGCAGACTGGAAGAGAGTGAAGCTTCCGCCCATGCCGGAGAATGGGAAGTAAAAGTCGAGAAGATGCGTCAGGCTCTGGATTACAAACAGGCCAATGTAGACCGTATAGGCGGCGAACTGGAGCGTGCACAGGCAGAACTGAATGAGATCTTACAGGCACTGACTGAAAACGCACAGGAAGTGGAACGCAAGAAAAACAACATTCTGGAGATTGAGAAGACCATCGCGGCTTCCCATGAGAATCAGGATGCTTCCAAGAAAAAGCTGGACGAGGATATTGCAAAGAAAGAAGAACTGTCTGCAAAGCAGAAAGGCTTCTTCCAGAGCAGAGAAGAAATGTCAGAGCGCATGAATGCTCTGGACAAAGAAGTCTATCGTCTGAGTGAACAGAAGAAAAAGCTGGAAGACAATATCGAAGGCCAGATCAATTACATGTGGGATGAGTATGAGATTACCCTGAGTGATGCGGCAGGCCTTCGCAATGAAGAGATGAATGATCTGCCCGCCATGAAGCGTGAGATCAGCGGTCTGAAAGATGAGATCCGGAAGTTAGGTAATGTCAATGTCAACGCCATTGAGGATTACAGGAATCTGATGGAGCGTTATACCTTCATGAAGACCCAGCATGATGATCTGGTAGAGGCGGAGAAGACCCTGGAAGGCATTATCGAGGAACTGGATACCGCCATGCGCAAACAGTTCACAGAGAAATTTGCGGAGATCAGCAGAGAGTTCGATAAAGTATTCAAAGAACTCTTTGGTGGTGGTAAGGGAACCCTGGAACTGATGGAGGATGAGGATATTCTGGAAGCAGGCATCCGCATCATCGCACAGCCCCCCGGAAAGAAGCTTCAGAACATGATGCAGCTCTCCGGTGGAGAAAAGGCATTGTCCGCTATTTCCCTGTTGTTTGCCATCCAGAACTTAAAGCCCTCTCCGTTCTGTCTGTTGGACGAGATCGAGGCAGCGTTGGATGACTCCAACGTAGGCCGTTTCGCTAAGTATTTACATAAGCTGACCAAGAACACTCAGTTCATTGTCATTACCCACAGACGCGGTACGATGGAACAGGTGGACAGACTGTATGGTATCACCATGCAGGAGAAGGGTGTATCTACTTTAGTCAGTGTTAACCTCATTGATAAAGATCTGGATGATTAGAGTATGAAAAGAACTTCTAATCACTCAGAGCAAAGGCTCTTTCGTGAAGAAGTTCTAAGTTTCATACAAGAAAAACGCAAGCGTTTTTCTGGATAGAATGCTGATTGGAGGAAATCGGATGAGTGAGGAAAAGAAAGGCTTTTTTGCCCGGTTAAAAGAAGGACTGACCAAGACCCGTGACAACATTGTACGGGGAATTGATTCGGTCTTCAGCGGCTTCTCCGCTATTGATGATGATTTCTATGAAGAACTGGAAGAAATCCTCATTATGGGAGATATCGGTGTGAATGCCACCACCGCTATCGTGGAGAGACTGAAACAGCAGGTGAAGGAAAAACATATCAAGGAACCTTCCGAATGCAAACAGCTTCTGATTGAAAGTATCAAGGATCAGATGCAGGTGGATGAGACTGCCTATGATTTTGAGAAGGAACAGTCCGTGATCATGGTCATCGGTGTCAACGGTGTGGGGAAGACCACTTCCGTCGGCAAGCTGGCCGGTAAATTAAAGGATGAGGGCAGGAAAGTCCTTATTGCCGCAGCGGATACTTTCCGTGCCGCAGCGGGAGACCAGCTGGCAGAGTGGGCATCCCGGGCGGATGTTCCCATGATCGGCGGAAAAGAAGGTGCGGATCCCGCCAGCGTGGTGTTTGATGCCGTGAATGCGGCGAAGGCACGAGGCGTGGATGTGCTTCTTGTAGATACCGCCGGCAGACTGCACAATAAAAAGAACCTGATGGAAGAACTTCGTAAGATGAACCGTATCATAGACAAGGAATTCCCCAATGCCCACAGAGAGAATCTGATCGTTCTGGACGGCACCACGGGACAGAATGCTCTGGTGCAGGCAAGAGAATTCGGTGAGGTGGCGGATCTTACGGGTATCATCCTGACCAAGATGGACGGAACGGCCAAGGGCGGTATCGCTGTGGCCATCCAGTCCGAACTGAAGGTTCCGGTAAAATATATCGGTGTGGGAGAGACCATCGAGGATCTCCAGAAATTCAATTCCGATGAATTTGTAAATGCGTTGTTTGATGTGAATATGGATGACATCGGAGAACTGCATCTGCCGGAGGAAGAAGCTGGAGAGACAGACGCGGAAGAATAATAAACAGGCAGACCAAAGAAAGTGTGACAGAAAGGCATGGGAAGAAAAATGCAGGAAGAAATGTTGACTTTAGAGAAATTTGAAGAAGCAAGTGAGATCGTTAAAAAAGTTACTTTAGAGACCAAACTGGTATACAGTGATTATTTCAGTGCCCAGACCGGCAACCGCGTATACTTAAAGCCCGAGAACTTACAGTTTACCGGAGCTTACAAGTTAAGAGGCGCTTATTACAAAATGAGCACTCTGACCGATGAAGAGCGCGCCAAGGGACTGATCACCGCCTCTGCAGGCAACCATGCCCAGGGCGTGGCTTATGCGGCAAAATGCTATGGAAGCAAGGCAACCATCGTAATGCCCACCACGACACCTCTGATCAAGGTAAACCGTACCAGAGGCTATGGAGCAGAGGTAGTACTGCATGGCGATGTCTATGATGAGGCCTGCGCAAAGGCATATGAGCTGGCAGAAGAGCACGGATATACTTTCATCCATCCTTTTGATGATCTGACCGTAGCTACCGGTCAGGGTACCATTGCCATGGAGATCTTCAAAGAGCTTCCACTGGTAGATTATATTCTGGTTCCTATCGGTGGCGGCGGACTGGCAACCGGTGTTTCCACACTGGCAAAATTGCTGAATCCGAAGATCAAGGTCATCGGCGTAGAGCCCGCAGGAGCTAACTGCATGCAGGTATCCTTAAAGAACGGCAAGGTTACCACCCTGCCAAAGGTCAACACCATCGCAGACGGTACCGCGGTAAAGACTCCTGGCAGCAAGATCTTCCCGTACTTACAGAAGAATCTGGACGATGTGATCACCGTAGAGGATGAGGATCTGGTAGTAGCTTTTCTGGATATGGTAGAGAATCACAAGATGATCGTGGAGAATTCCGGTCTGCTGACGGTAGCAGCCTTAAAGCAGTTAAATGTGAAGGATAAGCGTATTGTATCTATCCTGAGTGGCGGTAACATGGATGTCATCACCATGTCTTCCGTAGTACAGCAGGGTCTGATCTTAAGAGACCGTATCTTCACTGTATCCGTACTGCTTCCCGACAAGCCTGGTGAGCTGTGCAGAGTATCCGGCATCATTGCCGGAGTCAACGGTAATGTTATCAAGCTGGAGCACAACCAGTTCGTATCCATCAACCGCAGCGCTGCCGTGGAACTGCGTATCACACTGGAAGCATTCGGTACCGAGCATAAGAATGAGATCATTGCCGCTCTGGAAAAAGAAGGCTATCAGCCGAAACTGGTAAGAGCCAATATCTAAGTTTTAAGATTTGAAAAGAAGTGAATGTATCACCGATAAAAGCCGCATATTATAGATATGCGGCTTTTGTATGGAATGGAGAAAAAAGTTATGGCAAAGAAGACAGAAAAAGAACTGGAAATACAGAGACTGGACAAAAAGACACCCTTACAGATGCTCTGGGATTATGTGATGATCACGGTGGCATCCTTTGTCTATGCGGTATCCGTCAGTTTATTTTTGGATCCGAACTCCCTGGCACCCGGGGGTATCACCGGTATTGCTATTATCTTAAATCGTCTGTTCGGCATTGAGACCGGTACCTGGATGCTGCTCATTAATATACCGATCCTTTTGATCGGTATCTGGAAATTCGGACTGCGGTTTATTCTGTCTACAATCTATTGTACGGCAATGACTTCATTATTTACAAACTTATTGACACCGGTAGGAGCAGTGACCACAGATCCATTGCTTGCCTCTCTGACCGGAAGTGCCCTGATGGCAGTATCCATGGGCTGGGTGTTCAAGGCCGGATCCACTACGGGAGGAACGGACATTATTATCAAGCTGCTGCGGTTGAAGTTCCCGTACCTCAAGACAGGAGCATTGTTTTTCCTGACAGATGTGGTTATCGTCATAGCATCGGCGTTTGTATTCCGGAACATTGACAAGGCATTGTATGCCGGTATCGTGGTCATTATCACATCAGTGGTGCTGGATGTGGTATTGTACGGTCGTGATGAGGCGAAGCTGATCTATATTATCAGCGACCATGCAGAGAAGATTGCAGGGAGACTTTTGGAGGAGCTGGATATTGGTGTGACTTATGTACAGGGCAGTGGTGCTTACAGCGGCAAGGAGAAGAGCGTCATCATGTGCGCCATGAAGAAAAACATTTCTCCCAAGGCGGAAGAAATCGTAAAGGAAGAGGATCCCCTGGCATTTATGATCGTCACCAGTGCCACGGAGATCTTCGGTGAGGGCTATAAGAGCTATTTCAGTGAGAAACTGTGATGCTGAACATAAAATTTAAGTAAAAACAGCTGGAAGGGCTTACATTTTCAAAGAGAATCATCTATAATAGCGTCGTGCCGGTAGGGCAGACGCTATTTTGGCGATACGATGAATGGGTACGGATTATGATTTCAAACCGGGCAGAAGCAGCCTGCGGATTACTGTGGCATAGAATAGTGTAAAACCATAGAGAGAACCGAATGGAAACTGTGGTAATGATATAGGAGCTATGTGATATGAGTGATACAACATTGTCAAAAGAGGAGAAACAATATAAACGGCTCACCGAGGAACCGGTAGCACGGTTGGTCCTGGAACTGGGACTGCCGACTACCATCAGTATGCTGATCACGAATCTGTATAATATGGTGGATACCTGGTTCGTAAGCCAGTTAGGCACCAGTGCTACCGGAGCGGTAGGCGTGGTGTTTGGCTTGATGGCAATTATTCAGGCGTTCGGATTCATGTTCGGTCATGGCGCCGGAAGCAATATCAGCCGGTTGTTAGGAGCTCATGAAAAGGAGCGAGCGAAAGCTTTTTCCGCAACGGGATTTTATTTGGCTATGGGAGCCGGAGTGTTGATCGCGGTGATCGGTATTGTGGATCTGAACGGATTGTGCAGATTGCTTGGAAGTACGGAGACCATCCTTCCCTATGCGAGAATCTATGCTTTCTATATTTTGGTGTCGGCACCGGCAATGGCATCCAGCTGTGTGATGAACAATGTGCTCCGGTATGAAGGCTATGCCAATCTGGCGATGGTAGGACTGGTCTCCGGCGGTATCTTAAATATGGCGGGAGATGCCATTCTTATGTGGGGGTTAAATCTTGGTATCCGGGGAGCGGCACTTTCCACTATGATCTCCCAGTACGTATCCTTTGGAATCCTGTTATTCTTTTTCCTACGTGGAAAGACCCAGAGCAGCCTGGCACCGAAATATTTTACCTGGGAATTTGCCGTACATAAGAACATTCTTACAGCAGGCTTCCCCAGTATGATGCGACAGGGACTGGCCAGCGTGTCCACCATGGTGCTGAATGCACAGGCGGCAGTCTACGGGGATATTGCCATTGCAGCTATGAGCGTGGTATCCCGTATTTTCAATTTCGTATTCAGTGTGGCACTGGGTATCGGTCAGGGCTTCCAACCGGTATCCTCCTTCAATTATGGGGCAAAGAAGTATTCCCGTGTAAGGAAAGCGTTCTGGTTCACATTGTGTGCCAGCCTGGTAACCATGGCAGTGTTCGCAGGTGTGGTGTATGTGTTCCGCAGAGAGCTGTTGCTGCAATTCCTTGCGGATATGGACGCTTATGAGATCGCTTTTTATGCGTTGCAGATCCAGTGTCTGACGCTTCCGTTTATTCCGGTATGTATCTGCGGCAATATGCTGTTTCAGTCCATTGGAAAGGGCGGCAGGGCGACGATCTTAGCCTCCTTCCGAAGTGGCACCATCTACATTCCGGCACTGCTGATCCTGACGGCGTTCTGGGGAATTCGGGGCATCCAGTGGTCACAGCCGGTGTCCGATATTTTATCTGCGGTTTTGTCATTGCCGGTGGCAGTGGTGTTCTTAAGGGGACTGCCGGAAGATGGTACGGAAGTATAGAGAAGAATGAGATCCCTTCGTCATAAGACGGAGGGATTTTTATGTACAGATGTATCCATACGCAGGAATGAGTATCTGCCTTGATCTGCGAAGCTGTTGACATTAAATAATCCACATGATACAATACATTTAACAATTAGGTTAAATGTTAAACGCTTGGATGAAAGGATGTGATTCATTTTTGGGAATACAGGATACATTGAAAGCGTTGGCAGATCCTATAAGGCGTGAAATACTAAATCTTCTGAAAAACGGTCGATTGTCGGCAGGAGAGATCTGCGAACATTTTCCGGTGACGGGGGCTTCCATATCGAGGCATTTGTCGGTGCTAAAGGAGGCAGATCTGATCCGGGACAAGCGGGAAGGAAAGTTTATTTATTATGAACTGAATGCTTCCGTGCTGGAAGAAATCATGTTATGGATTACAGATTTGAAAGGAGCATCGGATAATGAAGGAAATGATACAGAAAAATAAAGGCAGGCTGATCTGCTCGGCATTTGTTATGTGCATGGGAATGATATTGGGATATACCTGTGAGAACAGTCTGTGGGTAAACGGCACTTTTGCAGTGACTTATGTGATAGCAATTGCAGTAACTTTTTACGACAACAGAAACAGGCAGCAGAGTGACAAGGTCATAAGAATGGTTACGTGGATCGTGCCGGGAATGACATTGCTCTATAACGGTATCGCCAGATGGATTGATATGGGTGTAAGGAAAGAGTATCTGCTCATGGCAATTTTGTATGTCGGAATGGGATTGCTATTTGTTATTGTGGGCAATTATCTGCCCAAGGTGAAACCGAACCGCACCATCGGCATCCGCGTCGTATGGGCATTGCAGGATGAGGAGAACTGGAATGCCACGCACCGCTTCAGTGGAAAAATATGGGTGGCAGCAGGACTGTTGAGTATGAGCTGTGGACTGTTCAGTGACAGCATGGCTGCATTATTTCTGTTTATTGTCGCTATCACGGCAGCAGCTTTTGGCAGCATCCTGTATTCTTATCTCTATTATAGAAAGAAGTTGCGCACCGGAAAAGGGCTGGCAGTACACTACAACCATAAAGTGGTTGCGGTCTATGTCTTTATAATGCTCGCGTGTGTGCTATTTACGGTATGGACGTTATATACGGGAAAAATCGAGATCTGTTATGGAGAAAATGAATTTACTGTTCAGGCGGAGGGCTGGCAGGATTACACAGTGAAATATGACGCTATCGAAAGCATTGCTTACGAAGAGAATATGTTCCGGGATACGAATACAATCCGGACGAACGGTTTTGGCAACCTGAAATATTCCATGGGACATTTTCGCGATGAAATCCACGCAGATTACATCCGCTATACTCATAACGACTGTGATACTTATGTAGTCATGGAAGTAGAGGGGAGCACCGTTATTCTAAACGGTGCAGATGATGCGCAGACCTGGGAAATCTACAATAATATCAGAGAACGGATGGAAAAATAATATTTGTAAATATATTTCCCAATTGCTTTTATATTTTTTAAAAATGGTATACACTAAACTTATGTAAGTTTGTAAACGAGGATTTCGGGAAAGGGTGGTTACAGTATGCTGAAACAGTGGATTCCGGCGGTGAAGCCGGAAAAAGAGGAACTGGAAAAACGACTGAATGCGGCGCAGGAGGAGCTTGGTAGACTCCAGATGCAGATCAAGGAGCATAAGCTCCCGGTGCTAGTGCTGATCGAAGGCTGGGGTGCGGCCGGTAAGGGCAGCACTATCGGCGGAATTATTAAAAATATCGATCCGCGATTTTTCAAGGTGGCTTCCATGTCTGCACCGACAGAGGAAGAGAAGCGGAAACCTTTCCTGTATCGTTATTTTGTAAAAATTCCGGAAGCCGGGAAGTTCGAATTTCTGGATTCCGGCTGGATGGATGAGGTGACGAAGGGAAGACTTCGGGGTGAATTGTCGGATAAGCAGTACGCGGAGCGTATCGAGAGCATTAAACGTTTTGAACGACAGTTGACGGACAACGGTTATCTGGTGTTGAAGCTCTTTTTCCAGATTGGAAAAAAGGAACAGAAGAAGCGGCTGGAAGAACTGGAAGGCAACAAGGACACTGCATGGCGTGTGGGCGAGAACGACTGGTGGCAGAACAAGCATTATGACAAATGTGAGGAAGTCTTCGACAAATATCTCACAGATACTAACGCTTCCGTAGCTCCGTGGTACATTATCGACTCCGGGGACAAAAAGTGGGCGGAATTACAAGTGCTGGAGACATTATGCAGCGGTATCCATGTGGCCATGCAGAATGAGAGCCTTGCTGTGCCTATTTTGCAGAATGTATTCCCACTGGTGAAGATGCCGAGGCTGTCCGAGGTGGAACTGGACAAGGAAATCTCCGAGGAAGAATACAAGAAAGAACTGCGTCATCTGCAGAAGAAGCTGAATGCCCTGCATTACCGCCTTTATCGGAAAAAGATTCCGGTAGTCATCGCCTACGAAGGCTGGGATGCCGCAGGCAAGGGCGGCAATATCAAGCGGATCGCGGGAGCACTGGATCCCAGAGGCTACGAGGTACACCCCATCGCCAGCCCGGAACCACACGAGAAAGCGAGACATTATCTTTGGCGATTCTGGACGAGACTTCCTAAGACCGGACATATTGCCATTTTTGATCGTACCTGGTACGGACGCGTCATGGTAGAACGGCTGGAAGGCTTCTGTAGTACCAACGACTGGCAGCGGGCTTACAATGAGATCAATGAGTTCGAGAAGGAATTGTCCCAGTGGGGTGCGGTGATCATCAAATTCTGGGTGCAGATCGACAAGGACACCCAGCTGGAACGCTTTACGGAACGGCAGAACACCCCGGAGAAGCAGTGGAAGATCACGGACGAAGACTGGCGCAACCGGGATAAATGGGATCAGTATGAAGATGCCGTAAACGAAATGCTCCAGAAGACCAGCACGGAGTATGCACCCTGGCATATTCTGGAATCCGTAGACAAAAAATATGCCCGGATCAAAGCATTGAAGATTGTCATTGCCGAACTGGAAAAGGCTCTGGGATAGGAAAAGAAAGTAGAGAACGTAAACACCGTCTTGTAAAAAGGCGGTGTTTCTATATGTGATGAAACCGTTGACAATGTAAGATTCATAAAATATAATTATTTCATCGAAACGGTGAAAAGGGGTGAATTGATGAAACAAAATTTATCACAAATACAATATGAGCAACTGGCCAGAGAACAATTTTGCAACCGGCTGAAAGAAATTCCGTTTGTTTCGGATATCGAGGTGTTTTTGGAAAAGAAGAATGCACCGTTGGGGGATTTCAAGGCAAAGGTGTATTTGGAGGACAGCGATGAGCCTCTTTTATTTGTGATTGAAGTCAGGTCTAACGGAGAAAAGAGATTCGTTAATCATTTTATGGAAATCGTGATGCGGCAGGATGATAAAACGCATTATATTTTTATGGCACCATATATTTCGGAGCAGTCAGCCAGAGCAATGAAAGAGGAAAAATGCAGTTATATGGATCTGTCCGGAAATTGTTATATCTTAACGAAAAGATTTCTGCTCTATGTCAGTGGACAGGATAACAAGTTCATAACCCACAGGGAAAAGAAAAATTACTTATCCAAATCGTCAAGTGCTGCATCAGCAATTATTCGTACCATGCTGAATGAACCGGAGCGAAAATGGCAGGTGAAAACGCTGGCTCAGGAGAGCAATACGGCATTGGGAACAGTATCTAATGTGAAAAGTTTTTTGCTTGCCAGAGACTGGATAGATAAGAGTACTACGGAATTCCGTTTGCAGAACATTAGGGAACTGTTTTATACATGGGCAAAGGATTATCATCAAAAAGAAGCGAGAAAATTACAGTTTTATTCTTTGGATACGGTTCCGGAGATAGAACAATCAGCCGCTGAATGGAGTAAAACACATGATAATGGAGCTATATTAGGTGGCTTTTCGGCTGCGGCACGATATGCGCCGACAGTACGTTATCAAAAAGCCGAAATATATGTAGAACCTCAATTTGTTCAGGAATTTGTAAAAGATCTGGAATTGCAGCCGGTCAACACCGGAGGAAATGTTGTGATAACGATACCGCATGACGAAACCCCCTGTATGTACGCAAAGCCTGTTCATGATACATTAGTAACTTCTCCGGCACAAACGGTAATTGATCTGCTGGGGGATGCCGGAAGAGGGGAAGAGGCTGCGGAGGCAATCCTGCGCAGAGAATACCCGGAGAGGACAGAGGATGAAAGAAGAACTGAAAAAGGCAACTGACTATTCAGAGGGACAAAAGACAGCCGCATACATGGTACTCGGAGAGATCGTAAATCTTTTGAATGAGTTTTCAGATAATATTAGAATCATAGGAGGATGGGTTCCGACACTTTTATACCCGGACGGTGACCATATAGGTTCTATTGATGTAGATGTTCTGCTGAATCAACTGGAGATCAAAAAGGCAGAAAGCTATCGGACGATTAAACGGATACTGACACAAAATGGGTATAGAAGACATGAAGAAAAATATTTTACATTTATAAAAACAATAGTTTTAGATGGAGTTTCCTATGACGTAGACGTGGATTTCCTGTCCGGAAAATATGGCGGCGATGGCGGAAATGTAAGCAAACATGTGGATGGTATTAAAACCTTACCGGCTACGGGAGGAAATTTTGCATTTGATTTTCCGCCAACGGATGTGAAAATAGAATATATGCGGGAGGATGGAGCAAAGGACAGTGGACATGTGAAAGTGATTTCTGTGGTGCCTTATCTGGTCATGAAGACAGCAGCACTGGGGAGGGGAAAACCGAAGGATGCGTATGATATATATTACATGGTTGACAAATATGAGGGAGGCGTAAGAACACTTGTTAAGGAATTTATGCCTTATACAGACAGAGAGTTGATCAGAGAAATGTGTCAGAAGCTGGATGAAAAATTTGCTTCGCCACAGCATGCCGGACCAACAGATGTAGTGACATTCATGGGAATAACAGAGGAAGAAGAAAAAGAACAGATCCGACAGGATGTTTACCAGAAGATACACTATTTAACAAATAAATTGAAAACAATGTAAGCAAAATCTTGTGTTGGCAGACAGGTCTGTTATAATGATACATAGTTGTATTTCCCAGATAGTATTTACAGAACGAGAGGAGAAATCATGGGCGAGAACCGTAAGATATATGCAGCATTATTGGGAGCAGGAACCGTGGGCAGCGGTGTGTATAAGCTGGCAGGAATGCAGGAAGAAGATATCTGCCTGAAAACAGGAGCACAGCTGGAGATCAAAAAGATCCTGGTGCGGAATCCGGGAAAGGTAAGAGAGGGAATCCCACAGGAACTATTTACAGATAGCTGGCAGGAGATTTTAGAAGATCCCGAGATTCAGATCGTCATCGAAGTCATGGGCGGCATCGAACCGGCCAGAACCTATGTGGAAGAAGCCATGAAGGCCGGCAAACAGGTGGTCACCGCCAACAAGGATCTGCTGGCGGAATATGGGGATCCGTTGTTTGAGATCGCCACGGAGAATAAATGCGACTTACAATTCGAGGCGGCAGTGGCAGGAGCCATTCCCATTATCCGGCCTTTGCGTCAGAGCCTGGCGGGAAGTCAATTGACGGAGATCATGGGAATCGTCAACGGTACGACAAACTATATTTTGACCAAAATGTCCGAGGAAGGTATGGGGTATCAAGAAGCTCTGGATATGGCTACGAGACTGGGCTATGCGGAAGCAGATCCCACAGCAGACGTGGAAGGCTATGATGCGGGACGCAAGATCGCCATTATGGCATCCATCGCTTTCAGCTCCCGCGTGACGTTCCCTCAGGTTTATACGGAAGGCATCACGAAGATTACAGCAGAGGATATCCGGTATGCGAAAGAATTCGGCTATGTGATTAAACTGTTGGGTATTACAAAGCTTACAGGTAAAGGAATTGAAGTAAAAGTACATCCCACATTGATCCCGGACAGCCATCCTCTTGCCACGGTCAGAGATTCCTTCAATGCCGTATTTGTTCATGGTCAGGCTTGTGATGATGCCATGTTCATGGGACGGGGCGCCGGACAGATGCCTACCGCCAGTGCGGTACTGGGTGATGTTATTGATGTAATGCGTAATATTATCCACGGAAGCTGTGGCAAGATTGGCAGTGACAGCCACAAGAAACTTCCCGTACTGGATGTGGAGGAGACGAAGAGCCGTTTCTTCCTGCGCCTGCAGGTAGAGAACCGTGCCGGAGCATTGGCCAATATTGCAGGTGTCCTGGGCAACAACGATGTCAGCATCGCCCAGATGGTACAGAAGCGCAGCCACGACGGTATTGCCGAGATCGTGGTCATCACCGATCTTGTGACCGAGAGACATTTCAACGACGCCATCCGCATCATGGAAGGCATGTCTGTTGTGAGAGAAATCTCAGGCATAATCCGGGTCTACTAAAGTTTGTAGAATTGAAAGTTAGTGAAATAATCCCGTAGCCCTTGGCAGGGTATAAGAAACGCGG
>ENA-OYWH01000635-OYWH01000635.1-human-gut-metagenome-genome-assembly--contig:-NODE-635-length-21215-cov-6.885113_pt1 | contig 21215 bp, 20 predicted proteins | sample MGYA00244168_ERZ653393 | MGnify/ENA primary metagenome ERZ653393 (study PRJEB26926, sample SAMN06165164) | human gut metagenome | biome: ENVO:00009003; feature: ENVO:2100002; material: ENVO:00002003...
AGTCGTCGGCAGCGTCAGATGTGTATAAGAGACAGGCGTAAGCCCCAGGCGTATCCGGGAAATCATCAAAAAGCAGCAGTAAAACAAGGATGTGGAGGAACTACACAATGGGAAAAACACCGGAGGAATTATTAAATGAACTTAGTGAAGCGGATGCAGCCCTTTTGGGTGAAGACTGCCAGGCACTGATCCGAGCCATCGGGCTGGAAGGTTTCAAAAAGCTGATACAGGAATTTTCTGGAGTACAGCTGTATATCCCCAAACAGGAAAAAGTATGCCGCTATCTCAGGGATAAGAAGATCCGCCAGGAGTTTGACGGAAGCAACCACAAGACACTGGCGAAAAAGTATGGTGTTACAGAAGCCTGGTGCCGCAAGATCATTGCAAGCGAGTTTTAGAGCCATGAGCCTGTTTTTAATGATTCAGCAGTACGAAAACGAATTAGCCAGGATCCGGGGACAGATCAGAAGCATGGAACAAACCGGAGAAGCGGACACAGACCGGAGAAAGTACCGTCAGTTAAAGCAGATCCGTTCAGAATTACAGTCCAGTATCCGCCAAATGAAGCAGTATACAAAGAAAGGATGATGAGCATGGGATTTATTGATCAGATCATGGGAGCCATGGGCATGGAAGCAGCCCAGACAGTAACAGAGGAACCTACGAGCAACGCGGATCCGCAACGCACAGAGGAAACCAAGACAGATGAGGTAAAAGAAAAAGCTGAAAAAATCCAGGATTTGGATGATGGAACCGATCAGGGTGAAGGAGCTTCCAGCGAGGAAAAAACTTATTCCCGGGATGAGTTAAACGACATTCTGAACGAAAAGAGAAAAGAATGGGAAGAGGAACGCCTCGCCAATCTCTCGAAGGATGAACAGATCAGCCAGTTGAAAAAGGAACTTTTCAAGGCAAATATGAAAGACCAGATCAATAACCGCCTGACGGAGGAAGGCATCCCCGTAAAGGCTGCGGAGCTGATCCAGTATACAGATGAAGCCGGTACACTTAAAAGCCTGGAAACGGTCATTTCCACCATTAAGGAACTGGTATCCGATGGAATCACGGAAAGACTTCGTGGAAAGACCCCGGAAGGGCTTGGAAAATCAGCTTCTACCGGGTTCTGTGGAAAACCGGAAAATGATTTTGAAACTGCATTTGTCAAAGCAATGAAAAACTAACAGGGAGGTAAAACGATGGCAGTAAACTACGCAGAGAAATTTTCTCAGACAATCGACGAACAGTTAAGTAAGGATTCTCTTACAGATAAAGCGGTCAACAAAGATTATGATTTTGATGGAGTAAACAAGGTCAATGTCTATTCTGTTGAAACAGTGCCTTTAAATGATTATGATATCAATGCAAAAAGCAACCGATACGGAACCCCGGTGGAGCTTGGGAATGATGTGCAGACACTGGAACTGACACAGGACAAGTCTTTCACTTTCAGCATTGACCGTAAAAACGCAACAGACACCATGATGGCAATGAGCGCAGCCAAAGCACTGGCGCGGGAATTAAAAGAGGTGGTAACTCCTACGATCGACCGCTACAGGATCGCGAAATACACGGCCGAAGCGTTAGCAGCACATACCAAAGAGGAGACACTTACCACAGAAACAGCATACAGTGCATTTCTGGAAGGCTCCATGGTGCTGTTTGATGCTAAAGTGCCCACCGAAGGCCGTATCGCCTTTGTAACGTCCGCCTACTACAAAGCAATCAAGTTAGACAAGAATTTCGTATCCTCCGGGGATAAAGGCCAGGAAATTGCCGTTACTGGGGCTGTGGGAACTATTGATAAGACTACGATCATTGTAGCCCCGGCAGATTACTTTGTAAAAGGTACAAACTTTATAATCTGCCATCCAATGGCTATGACTTCCCCGGTAAAGCTTGCGGATTACAAGATCCACGAGAATCCACAGGGAATTAACGGCTGGCTTGTAGAGGGCAGAATTTACTATGATGCTTTTGTGCTGAATAATAAAAAAGCAGCTATTTACCTGTCAAAGCAGGCAGCAAAATAGCCGTTAAATATGGATTAAACACGATTTAAACCGCCTTTCAAATTCGTTTGAGGGCGGTTTAAATCTTTTAAAAAGTAAATCTTTTTTCGTGCCAAATGCAAAAAAATGTATAAAACTTTGCATAAAAAACAGGGCTCTGTAACGGTTCAGTTACGTTTTGCGCGAAGCTCAGTTACGTTTTGCGCGAAGCGCGACACTTGTTTTGGATATTGTTGCAGTAAAAGATTCAGAGTTAGAGAGATATGTAACCAAAATCATGTTGGAGATAGGGGTGCCGGCGCATTTGAAGGGTTATCACTATTTGCGTGATGCAATCATTTTGTCAGGGAAAGACATGGAGGTAGTAAGCAGCGTTACCAAGCTGTTATATCCCACCATCGCGAAACATTTCAAGACCACAGATCAGAAAGTGGAACGCGCGATCAGGAACGCCATTGAAGTGTCCTGGTCCAGAGGAAATGTGGAGACATTCGAAAAGATTTTTGGCTATTCTGTAGCCTCCGGAAGGACAAGACCTACGAACAGCGAGTACATCGCACGTATCGCCGACAACATCCGACTGGATTATAAGGCTATGTAACATATTAATTTTAATTATTTGGAACAGGGAGAGTTTGTTAATTAAGCAGATGCAGTATTCTCCTCTGCAGACTGAGAAAGACCGCGTATCGGAATGGGGAAGTTTCCGGTACGCGTTTTTTTGTTGTATGGAAATGCTGTTATATTTGTCAAGTCCATATAAATATGGTAAGATGTACAAAAGCCCGTGTAAGAAAAAGGCGGGTATGGGAGATGAAATGACTTTTCGCACATCGGATATTTTGATCGGGGGGAGCCTGATCATTATCGGGCTGACAGAGATCGCCCATTTGGCAGGCTGCCTGTTAGGGTGGTCTTTTTTGACTGTAACGGATCTACTGCTGGCAGAGGTGGGAATCGTTCTTCTGGCGGCAATATTATTGTCTGTAATATCCAGACAGACACGAAAACGGGCCACAGCCGGTAAAAATGATCCGGTTGCGGATCAAAACAGCGGGACAGACACGGCAAAGGAAAAAAGCACACAGATTCTCACAGGCATCCTGGCATTTCTGATCCTGCTGCAGATTCTGCGGATACTGACGGGGAACCGCATGTGGCTGACCGGAGATATGACGGTGGAGACCGTGAACACATTTCTCAGGGAAAATGCTGTTTATACCGTGAATCCTCTCACGGGGACGGCATATTCGATGGGAATGTCCTTCCGGCTGAAAATATTATGCCTGCCCACTCTGTATGGAGCCATCAGCCGTTTTACGGGTATGGCACCCACAGACGTGGTGTATCGTCTGATCCCCTGCATTACACTGCTGCTGTCCTATGCAGCTTACGAAAGCCTTGGGAAGGTACTTTTTTCGCAAAATTCTGTGAAAAGACGGACGTTTTTGCTGATCGTGGGAATACTGTTCAGTACAGGGGCCTATATGCCCGGTGTAGATGGATTTGACGTGTTTTACGGAGGATTCCGTGGTGTGACGATCCGTGCGCTGGTGCTGCTTCCGTATCTGCTGTCCTGCCTGATGGACAGAAGGTATATGGGTGTGATCCTCTGCATTCTGGCGGAGGCCTGCATGGTCTGGACCCTGTATGGCGCGGGAGTCTGCCTGCTTGTTACTGTGGCATGGCTGATACTTGGAGCGTTGGTTTCCCAGTTCCGGAAACGATGGGAAAAACGGAAAATGACTGATGCACATGGCAGGTCAGGAGAGGAGGCTACAGAATGATGACACTTCTGCAGTCCACCCTGACAGGTTGGACCGACTATACACAACATGGAAAATTTGCGGCATTTTTGCTGCTGGCGATCCTGTATCTGGGATTTGTCCTCTATGGTTCCGGAAAGGAAGCCAATGCATCCGGGGCGGAAAAAGCACGGAAACGGCTGTATCTTTACGGAGCGCTGGTGACATTTGGCTGTATCTGTCCCGTAACGGCACTGATCCTGTTAAAATACCAGACCGCCTTTTACTCTTATGTATGGATCTGGGCGGCGGTACCCCAGACAGCATTGATCGCATGGGCAGCAACGGACTTTCTGTGCAGCTTATTAAAAGAGAAAAGCCTGCGAAACGGGATGGCTGCGCTGATCCTGCTGGGCATCCTGTTCCTGGGTGGAAACCCGGTGTCGGAATGGACCGTGGCACAGACAACGCAGATACCGGCACTGACGGGAATGCCCGGACAGCAACAGGGAACTCCCGCCAGGGAAATTCTGGAGCAGCTTTCTGTATACAATGCGGAAAAAGGAAACTCACGGGAATACAGTCTGTGGGCGCCGAAGGAGGTCATGGAGGCTGCCAGAGCCTACAGCGCTGAGATCCACCCGGTATACGGCAGAAGCATCTGGGATGCATCGCTGGGCAGCTACTCCTATGATACCTATGAGACCTGGCAGGAAGATATGTATCTGTGGATGAGCCACCTGGAGACTACCGGGGAGACGGAATATCTGCGGACAGATGAAAATACCACGACAGAAGCCGGTGGCAGGAAAATAGATTTTGCTGCGTGCCTTGTCAGCGCCGGGAAGGCCGGTATAGACTACATTTTATTGCCGGAGGACTTGTCGGAGGATGTACAGAAGGAATTGCAAGAGGCTGCGGACGGCAGACTGCGGTCCTTTGGCGGATATTTCCTGATCGTGATGTAAGTAAGCATCTTGCGGAAAGATAGGGAAAACTATAACGATTTGTAAGAATTAGGAACAGGAAAGCAAAATGGAACAGGAACTGATCAGTATTGTGGTGCCGGTGTACCGGGCAGAACGTTATATAGAAGAAACGATGGACTGCGTCCGGGCACAGACGTATCCACACTGGGAACTGCTGCTGGTGGAGGATTGCGGCCCGGACCGCGGCAGGGAGATCATAGAACAATATATTCAGAGAACCGGAGATACGAGAATCCGCCTGCTGACTCACTCTACGAATCTGGGGGCGGCGAGAGCACGTAATCTGGGAGTCAACGAAGCAAAAGGCCGGTATCTGGCCTATCTGGATGCAGATGACCTGTGGACACCGGACAAGCTGGAAAAAGAGCTGGCTTTTCTGAAAGAGAAACAGGCAGCCTTTGTGTTTACCGGCTATGAATTCGCCGATGAGAATGGCAAGGGCACTGGAAAGATTGTCCGTGTGCCGGCCACGATTACTTATAAAGAAGCTTTGAAAAATACCACAATCTTTACCAGTACCGTGATGTTCGATATGGAACAGCTGTCGAAAGAACAACTGCAGATGCCCCAGATCAAGAGTGAGGACACTGCCCTGTGGTGGAGAATACTGCGGGAGGGTTATGTAGCTTGTGGTTTGGATCAAAATTTGGTAAAATATCGGAGAGCAGGGAAATCCCTGTCATCGAATAAGCTGGAAGCTTTGCGGAGGATCTGGAATCTGTACCGTAAGGCGGAAGGCATGTCAGTGCCGAACAGTGCCTGGCATTTCTGCTTCTGGGCGGTACGCGCCGTAAAACGCAGAGTATAGGAGGAGTTTGTTTTGAATACAAACGGTAATTATTATGAAAACCGACTGCGGAAAAGGGAATCCTTTAAGCGTCTGATCAATATAGGGTTGTCGATGATCTGTCTGTTGCTGGAGATCAGCCTGTTTGCCTACATGTGGCAGTTCCATTTCCAGTTCCAGCTGGTAGATCCCCTGCAGAAGATCTGGTATCGTGGCTTTCTGCTGGAAAACGGTATCTACAGTGCAATCCTGATATTTTTCTCCGTGACCTACGGCGGCATGCGTCTGGGATACATGAAAAACACGGAGATCATTTTCTCCCAGGTGTTTGCGACCCTGATGGCGGATGTGCTGATCTATGCGGAACTGTGTATGATGGCCCGCAGCATTTTTCCGGCGGATATGTTCCTGTTGATGGTATTTTTACAGATCATAGCGGTGATCATCTATGCCAATATTGCCAACAAGATCTATCGTACAGCATTCCCGCCCAGAGAGCTTCTGCTGATCCACGGCGATCGTCCCATCGAAGACATTGTCAACAAATTTGAAAGCCGTAAGGACAAATATAAGATCACAAAATGTGAGCACATTAAAAAAGGTACGACAGAACTGTGTCGTGAGATTCTGGACAATTACCGGAATGGTGAGATCAATGCGGTAGTAATCTGGGATATTAATGAAAAGGATCGTAATATTATCCTGAAATTCTGCTATGCCCATTCCATCCGTGTCTATGTCATGCCTAAAATATCAGATGTTATTTTAGTTGGCTCCGAGGAACTGCATGTATTTGACACGCCTATCCTGCTGACCAGAGAGTACTCCCTGAGCATGGAGCAGCGGTTCATCAAGCGATCTATCGATGTGATCTGCTCGTTGATCCTGTTGGTAGTGACTTCACCGCTGATGCTTCTGACAGCGCTTGCCATCAAGCTTTATGACGGCGGACCTGTATTGTACAAGCAGGTGCGCTGCACCACAGGACAGAGGGAATTCTATATTATGAAGTTCCGCAGTATGCGCACTGATGCCGAGAAGGACGGCGTGGCACGTCTGGCACAGAAAGGGGATAAGCGTATCACTCCCGTGGGTAAGGTGATCCGCAAATGCCGACTGGATGAACTGCCCCAGCTGATCAATATTCTGCGGGGAGATATGTCTTTCATCGGCCCCAGACCGGAGCGCCCGGAGATTATTGCACAGTACATGGAAGTCATGCCGGAGTTCGCATTCCGTATGAAGGTGAAAGCGGGACTGGCCGGTTTCGCACAGGTATACGGAAAGTACAATACCTCCCCGTATGATAAATTAAAACTGGATTTAACATATATCGAGAATTATTCTGTGTGGCTGGATCTTAAATTGATGCTTCTGACACTGAAGGTATTGTTCTGGCCGGACAGTACCGAGGGTGTGGAGAGCGAACAGGTAACGGCTTTCAAGGCAACCTACGATGGTCGTGCCGAGAAGGATGACGACTGAGAAGGCAGGAGGTAGACGCATGGAAGTAAGCTACGGAAAAGAGCCCTTCGACCTGAGACTTATGTGTCTGCGGCTATGCCGCAATCTGTGGAAAATACTGGCTGTGACAGTAGTGGGAACATTACTGTTCGGCGGCGGTTATTATGTAAAAAATGTGGTGCTGCAGCCCGATCCCGGGTATGCGGCTTCTTCCACTTATAAGGTAGAATATAAAGAAAACCCCAATGCGGCGGGTGCGTACTACATTAACGAGGCTACATGGAACACCATGATCCATACGGGAGAATTTCTGGATGGTGTGGAGAAGCATCTGCAGGAGGCTGTGGAACGGGGAGACAATGGAGCTTCGGAAGCACTGTCTCTGGGCAGAGACCAGTGGATCGCAGATCTCTCGGCAACACTTCCCTCGGATTTCAGTGTTCCGGTGACGCAGGCGGCAACTCAGGATCCGGAGATGAGTATTGCTCTGGCCCATGCAGTAGAAGATACCATGTGTGACGAATTCGCAGAGAGTATCGTGGAGATCGACCGGATCAAAGTGCTGGATCACGGAGATTTCGCAGAAGTCGTGGCACCGGATGTGCGCCCGGTGCGGGCAGTCATTCTGGCGGCGGTATTGTCTTTGTTTTTTGCAGTAGTGCTCTTTTTGCTGGTGGAGATCTCGCAGGACAGCATCTGGCTGCCGGCAACACTTCGCAGACGCTACGGACTGAACAGTCTGGGAACGGTGCGCAGTGTGGGATTTGCGGAAAATCTGATGTATACGCTGGAGAAAGTGTATGATAAAAAGCAGGCAAAGGAGTCCGAAAATGCGGAAATCTGCCGTGTGGCAGTATGTGTGGCACTGCCGGAAGCGGATCCGAAGGAAGTCGTGGAGGATTTGCAGAAGCTGGCTAAGACAGATAAGACCCGGAAGGGAATACCGGTGGAATATGTAGCGGTTCCCAGTCCGCTGTTATGCCCGGAGAGTGGAGAGACACTTCGTAAGGCAGATGCATTTCTGTTGGCGGTGCCGGCCGGAGAACGGGTGGGAAAGAGACTGGAAGCGGTATTAGAGTATCTGCATACCCAGGACTGCTCTGCGAGCGGAGCCTTCCTGTGGAATGCGGATGAACAGCTGATCCGCAGCTATTATTTTCTGCCGGGAGCCATACAGACACAGAATACAGAACACGGAGGAGAGCAGGCATGAAGGTAGAAGTTCTGGCATCGGTAATGAATGCTTCTCTTCCGGAGACCGTACAACATATGAACCTGCAATCGGACGCGGTGATCATCAATCAGTGCGACCGGCTGGGGCAGGAGGAAATGCAGATATCTCCGGGAAACGGAAGAATCCGTTTCTGCAGTTTTCCCGACCGTGGCATCGGCAGAAGCCGCAATGAGGCCATTCTTCGGGCGGAAGGGGACATCTGCCTTTTTTCGGATGCGGATATTGTGTATGAAGATGGTTATGAGGCGGCTGTTCTTGCGGAGTTTGAACGGAATCCCCGGGCCGATATGATCATTTTCAATATCGAGGTGGAGGAAGAACGCCGCACCTACCATATTACGGAACGGAAACCGGTACGCTGGTATAATTGCGGGCGGTATGGAGCAGTCAGCTTTGCTGTACGCAGAGAAAGCCTGCTGCAATCTGGTATTACGTTCTCCCTGCTGTTTGGCGGTGGAGCAAAATACAGCAATGGAGAAGACAGCCTGTTTTTAACGGAGTTTATTAAAAAAGGCTGCCGGGTATATACTGCACCGGTGACCATCGGCAGAGAGGAAGCCGGGGAATCCACCTGGTTTCATGGCTATAATGAAAAATTTTTCCATGACAGAGGAGTATTGTATCATTATCTGTATGGATGGTTGGAATGGCCGCTGGCGCTGAGGTTTTTATATGCGCATAAGGGCATGTTGTGCACAGAGGTAAGCCTGCAGCAGGCCAGACAGTGGATGCGGGAAGGTATCCAAGAAGCAAAGGAACACGGATCACGGCGGTAAGGCATTTGCTTATGGTTGTTTTCGGGAAAATGGTAAGAGGAAAGGAGGTTCCACATGGAGAAGAGCGCACTGGTGTATATCATATTGACAGCTGTTACCGTAGCATTCGGTTTTCTGGTAAAAAATCGTGACTATACGACAGAATATCTATCCGGCAGACGCTCCTTTCGTGGGAATACCTCCGGGAATCTGATGGCGGCCGGGCCGGACAGACAGCAGGCGTGCAATGCTGTGGCGGAATTCGCCATCTTCTGTCTCCTGGCCGGGGTTTCTGCCTGCCGCATTGCTGTGGGCGGTGATTACTGGGTCTACTGGCTGAAATTTCAGCTGATCGATCAAGGAAGGCATGTCTCCTACGAAACCGGTTTTGTGTATCTGGTGAAATTTTTCCATCTGATTTTCGGAGAGGGATCTTATCTTCCGATCTTTGGCTTCTTTTCCCTGATTACGGTCTTCTTTTTCCTGAAGGCACTGCATGATCAGGCGGACTGGTATGTATTTTCCCTGTTCCTGTTATTGACACAGGGATTTTACTTTAATAGTATGAATTCGGTACGTTACTATTTCGCACTGGCACTGGCCATGTATGCGCAGAAATATGTGCTGCGGGGAGAATATGGGAAGTTTCTTCTCTGGGTGCTGATGGGCTGTACGATCCACAAATCGGTACTGCTGGTCATCCCGGCATATATTGTGATAGATCTCTTGTGCCGGATCCGACTGAAAAAGTGGCACTATGCGGTTGGCGTATTACTGATCTTATCTCTGATCTTCGGACAGGATGTGTACCGGAATATTATCTTCCGGTTCTATCCCTATTACAAGGATTCCATGTTCGACAACGGACAGTTATCCTATGTCAACATCGCCAAATGCCTGGCAGTGCTGATACTGTGCCTGATCTATTGGAAGGACAGCGTTCAGGAAAATCGCAGAAACCGTTATTACTTCTACCTGAATCTGGCGGGACTGGTGCTCTATTCCTGCGGCTCCTTTATCCCGGAAGTATCCCGAGTGGCATATTACCTGATCCAAAGCCAGATTTTCCTGATTCCGGGTGTGCTGAAGGATGCCAAAAAGGGATGGTTCCGAACCCTGTGTATTATTGGCGTTGTTGCAGCATATCTATTGTATTTCGTAATGCTGTTGCGGGGAATGTATGATGTGGAGATACGGCTGCTTCCGTATCTAAACTGGATCTTTAATTAAAAGAGGATTTAATTTATGAAAGTGCTGTGGGTCTGCAATATCATGCTTCCGGTCATAGCCGAAGCATTGCATAAAGAAGCTTCGAATAAAGAGGGCTGGCTGTCCGGTCTGTTGGAGCAGGTAGCCGCGGAGAATTCCAGTGACCTGGAGCTGGCTGTGGCATTCCCGGTGCCGGCAGATACGGAGGTGCCCTGGAGACTGCAGATAGCAATGCCACGGGAAAAAGAAGACCGGGAGCATTTACAGACAAATACAGATGCTGAAATATATAATATCACATGTTATGGATTCCACGAAGACACCGTACACCCCGACAGATATCAGCCGTTGCTGGAAGAAGAACTGCATCGGATCACGGAAGACTTTTCACCGGATGTGATCCACTGTTTCGGCACGGAATATCCACACACACTGGCAGTATGCCGGGTGTTTCCCCACAAGGAGAAGATACTGGTGGGAATTCAGGGAATCTGTACGTTGTGTGCGGAGGCATATTTTGCCGATATGCCGGAATCGGAGATCCACAAGTCCACTTTCCGGGATCTGGTGAAGAAGGATACCCTGCGCAGCCAGCAGGAAAAATTTGCCCGCAGAGGTGTAATGGAGAGGGAAGCAATAGGACTTGCCGGCAATATCACCGGAAGAACCGCCTGGGACAGGGCAGTGACTACCGCGTGGAATCCCAAGGCACATTATTATACGATGAATGAGACCCTGCGGGCTTCCTTTTATGAAGGACAATGGCAGCCGGAGCACTGTGAACCCTATTCCATTTTCGTCAGTCAGGCGGATTATCCTCTGAAAGGGCTGCACTATCTGCTGCAGGCCTTGCCACAGATCCGGGAGAAATATCCCCGGGTACAGGTGTATGTGGCAGGAAATGATCTGACGGCATACCGGACGTCGAAGGAAAAGCTGAAAATATCGGCATATGGCCGTTACCTGCGCAGACTGATCCGGGAAGGACAGCTGGAGGACAGGGTACACTTCCTCGGAAAACTGACCGGAGAAGAAATGAAGGAAAGATTTCTGAAAAGTCATCTGTTCCTGTGTTGTTCCTCTCTGGAAAATTCACCGAATTCCCTGGGAGAGGCCATGCTTCTGGGAGTTCCCTGCATCAGCACGGAGGTAGGGGGAATCCCCAGCCTGTTTGATGGCGGAAGGGACGGTCTGTGGTGCCGGGGACATCAGCTGTCGGAAGTGGCTGAAAATGACCAATATGCGTCAGATGCTTCTAAAAGTAAAAATAACATGCGAAATTATAAAACGACAAAAACAGAAGAATTGGAAAATATTGTAAATTCCATGGCAAATTCTATTATCGAAATTTGGAGTTCTCCGGAGAAAATGCTGGAATACTCAAAAAATGCAAGAGAACATGCAAGAAAAACCCATGATAAAGAGCAGAATTTCGCAAAATTGCAGGAAATCTATGCAAACATAGCAGGGAGGAAGGAATGAAGCTGATATTTGTCTCAAACTATTTTAATCATCATCAGTTGCCCTTCTGTGATGCTCTGTATGAATTGCTGGAGGGAGATTTCTGTTTCCTGCAGACACAGCCCATGGAAGAAGAGCGGGTGAAGATGGGCTGGCAGGCCGAGGAACGTCCCTACGTGCGCTACGCTGCGAAGAATTCGTGTGCACATAAGTCTGGGGGGGAGAAAACGTCCGGCTCTGAGTCGAACAGCAACGCCGTCACAGATGCGGAAGATTTTGAGAAACTATTGTTTACCGCGGGTGTGGTGATCTTCGGCGGATGCGATGACGAAAGCTATATTCAGGAGAGACTGACTGCCGGAAAACCGATCTTCCGTTATAATGAACGCTTATATAAGGAAGGGCAATGGAAGGCTGTTTCTCCGAGAGGCCTGTTGCAAAAATACAAGGATCACACCAGATACCGTAAGGCACCGGTGTATTTCCTGTGCGCAGGAGCCTATGTGCCTTGCGATTATCACCTGATCCATGCCTACCCCGGCAAAATGCTGCGCTTCGGCTATTTCCCGGAGACCAGGCATTACGAGGCAGGGCAGCCCTTCAATCACAAAGAACCGGGCAGTATTCTGTGGGCGGCCCGGATGATCGACTGGAAGCATCCGGAGCTGGTGGTGAAAACAGCATCTTATTTAAAAGAATATCTGGAAGAAAATACGTTTCATATTACCATGATCGGCGGAGGGGAACTGGAGGAAGAGACGCATCGCCTGGCAGAGGAACTCGGAGTGACCGACGTGATCACCTTTCCCGGTTTTCAAGGCCCGGAAGAAGTCCGGGCGGCCATGGAAAAGTCAGAAATCTATCTGGTCACCAGTGACCGCAAAGAAGGCTGGGGGGCAGTGGTGAATGAAGCCATGAACAGCGGCTGTGCTGTGGTGGCAGATCATATGATCGGAGCGGCTCCCTGGCTGATCCGTCAGGGAGAAAACGGCAGGATGTACCGGGACGGTGAGGAACAGGAATTATTTCGGACCGTGGAACGGCTTCTCAGGGATCCCGGAGAGTGCCGCAGACTGGGAGAAAACGCACAGCAGACCATTGTCGGGGAATGGAATGCCCGGACGGCTGCGGAAAGATTGATCGAACTGTGCCGGAAAATGAAGTTCTTGCCAGAAATGTCAGAAGAACAGGAAATGCCGGATGCCGGCCAGGATGTGATGCAGGACATCACAACACCTGCCTCGGTGATTCCACAATTATGGAATGACGGCCCCTGCTCTCCGGCCCCTGTAATCCCGGAGCGGTCTATGTATAGGAGAATAAACAGTGAACAGTAGTGTAACCAAGCAACCGCTGATCAGCGTGATCGTGCCGGTGTACAATATCATACCGTATCTGCCCCGCTGCGTGGAAAGCCTGCGGACACAGACTTACGAAAATCTGGAGATCCTGCTGATCGATGACGGTTCCACGGATGAGACACCGGCATTATGTGACCGGCTGGCAACGGAGGATGAGAGAATCCGCGTCTTCCATAAAAAGAACGGCGGGCCTTCTTCCGCCCGGAATTTCGGATTACAGCAGGCCGGGGGAGAATATGTGGGCTTTGTGGACAGCGATGACTACGTGGAGGCGGATATGTATGAGCGGCTGTACGGGGCAATCGAAAAGACCGGAATGCCCGTAGCGCAGGTCGGCAGAGATGAAATCGACAAAGACGGCAATATTTTACCGAATATCTGCGAGCCGGTGGCAACGGAACAGGTGATCCCGGCAGAAGGTTTTCTGAAGGAACTTCTGATGCACCGCGGAGACTGCTCCTTCTGTACCAAGCTTTTGCGGAAGGACCTGTTTACCATAGAACAATTTCCGGTGGGGGCACTGAATGAAGATTTTCATTTATTAGTAAAAATGCTGACCCGGGAGGAAAGTGCAGTTCCGGGGATTGCATGCATTCCCGGACAGGCGTATCATGTATTTTATCGTCCGGACAGCAATACCAGAGACAAGAACCGGTTCTCCAGAGTATTCGCCGACAATATCGACAATGCGGACATGGTGCTTGCACTGGTGGATAAAAAATATCCGGAGCTGTCGGAAATCGCATTCCGGTTCGGCATCTTCCAGCGGCTGGATTATCTGCTGCACATCCCTATTGCACAGATGACCGGGGACAACGCATTCTACCGCAGGGTGGTGCGTGACTTGCGTCACGGCTGGTGGAGAGCCATGAAAAATCCCTGGCTTACCCAAAAGAACAAGTGTTATCATACACTGTTTGCCATTGCACCGAAGGGAATCCGGGTACTGCATAAGAAACTGAAGCACATAGAGTGATGCCCGACGTAGAGGCAGGATAGAACGGGCAACACAGCAACCATAAAATAAGGAATGAGTCACGTTACATGAAGAGAAAATTGGCATTTCTGGGAGCAATTCTCCTGGCGGCATTTATATTCACCTACGAGGGCAATACCTATCAGACGCATGCATTGGATGAAGAAGATCAGGCATGGATCGAAGAAGCACGAGGGGCTTTGCAGAATATCGTAGAAGACCGGGAGGTCATGGCACTGGTTTATCTGTGCGATGATCTGACGATCCGCGCGGAAGCGGCGGAAGACAGCACAAAAGTGGTCACCGTGCCCAGTGGACAGATGGTGGAGATCCGGGATGTGACGGTGGATGAAGACTATCAGGTCTGGGAAAAAGTATCCGCCGAGGTAAAGGGCAAGGTCTACGAGGGATATATCCCCCGGGATTATCTGGCATGCTCGGATGAACGTTTTCTGGAATGGGAAGAACTGTACGGCATGAATCCCGGAGCGGCGGTTATGCTGGCAGAGGAAAATGCCACCGGTGTCTATGCGGACATCGAGCAGTTCCCGGAGAGCTACCGGCCGGCATTGCAGGCTTTGAAACAGAAACATCCCAACTGGACCTTTGTACGACAGAATACCGGACTGGATTTCCAGACGGTGATCAACAATGAGCTTCAGGGCGGAAAAAGTCTGGTCTATAAGAGTTACGGGGATTATTGCAAGGAAGGACAGCACAGCCCCAACTGGTATTTCGCTTCGGAAGATGTACTGAAATTATACATGGACCCCAGAAATTCCCTGCAGGAGAATGCTATTTTCCAGTTTGAACAGCTGACCTACAACGCAAGCTATCATACGGAAGAAGCGGTAAAGAATTTCCTCGAGGGAACCTTCATGAACAGCAGTCAGAGCGCACCGGAGACCTCAATGAAATTCTACCATATTTTCTGGTCCATCGGTGCGGAGGAGAACCGGCAGGTCAGCCCGTTCCATCTGGCAGCCAGAGTACTGCAGGAGCAGGGAGAGGGGACATCCCCGCTGATCTCCGGCACCTATCCCGGTTATGAACATTATTACAATTATTTCAATGTGGGAGCTTCCGGCAGTACCAATGAAGAAGTGATCCGCAATGGATTGAATTATGCCAAAGATCATGACTGGCATGGAGCCTACTACTCGATCCTTGGAGGAGCGGAAGTAATCTCCGCAAGCTACATACGTAAGGGCCAGGATACCCTGTATTTACAGAAATTCAATGTATCCCCCACTGCCAGCAATCCGGTATATACCCATCAGTATATGCAGAACATCTCAGCACCCACCAGCGAGGCACTGAGCATGAAGAAACTGTATGAAAGTGCGGGAGCGCTGGAGAATACCTTTGTCTTCAAGATTCCGGTCTATGAAAATATGCCGGCCAGCCCCTGCCCGATGCCGACTTCCTCTACCAATGTGGTATTGCAGGTACCGTCGGGTTACGATGCTTCCACGATCTACGTGGACGGCATTGCCTATACACCACAGGTGCGGAATAACCGCCGTATCGTCAAACTGCCGAACGGAAATGCCCAGTCGGCGGTCGTGTACCGGTATAATGAGAACGGAGCGCCCATCGGCATGTATGTCTGGACCCTGGAATATCGTAACAATGCCTATGTGGCCACAGAACAGCCGGGACTTACGGATCTGCTGACCTATCACGGATTTTCCATCCGGATTACCGGAAAAGCGGGAATCCGCTTTAAGACCGGTATCAGTACGGACCTCAGAGCACAACTGCTGGGAAATGGTGTGAACGGCTATCATCTGAAGGAATACGGAACACTGGTCATGAACAATGCCAACCGGACAAGCTATCCCATGATCAAAGGCGGCGAAAAAGTCATCAGCGGACTGGCTTACGGTACGAATGCCAACGGCACCCATCAGGACAGTATTTATGAGACCGTGAGTGGCAGATACCGGTTCACTTCCGTACTGGTCGGCCTTCCGGCAAACCAGTATAAGGTGGAATATGCATTCCGCGGATACATCATCCTGAACAAGGATGGCAAGGACATTACCATTTACGGTCCGGTGCAGGCCCGCAGCATCTATGCTCTGGCACAACAGGTACTGAATATGGGAACCTATGCACAGGGATCGGAGGCGGATACTTTCCTGCGAAAACTGATCAGTGATGCACAATAGTTAAGAATGAAAAACAGATAGGACAAAAAGATGAAAAGAAAAGCAACAAGATTTCTGGCACTGGCCATGAGCGCTGTTCTGGTAACATCCCTGACGGCCTGCGGAGATGGCAGTGATGAAAATGCGAAGGATGCCGTGACTCCCGTAGAGGCACAGCCGATGCTCTCAGAGCTGGAGCTGGAGATTCTCAATCTGGAGACAAAATATAATAAAGGAGAGTTTACCCAGGAGGATTATCTGTCATTGGCCGATGCCTACAACAGAGCGGGATACATCCGCAAACAGCGGGATATGCTGGAACAGGATTACCGGCTCTATGCGGATGAGGAAGCATTTGCTGCTCTACAGGAGATCAGCGTGAATCTGGAGGAAGAGACAGAGGGGATCCGCAGCCGTGCACAGGAAATGCAAAATGATCTGGAGCTGACCGAGTATCTGAGTGAGAGCGTGAATCTCATCGACAGCGAGGACTGGTTCACCACCATGATGCCCAAACTGAAAGAAGGACAGCGAAACTACTATCTGGAAAGAGACAGTCAGCCTCTGCTCTATGTACAGACCGGCTATACGGAAGAGGGACAATGCTTCTCCAGGGTGTGGTATACCGGAAACGACACGAAACGATTCCTGAGCCAGGAGGGTGCAACGATCCGGCTGGTAACAGTGACAGCGGCCGGTGCGGACGAGAACATCGCGGATCCGGCAGAAACTGAGAATCCCGATGCCACACAGGAAACGGGAACCACAGAAGCCAGAGCCCGGGAAAATACAACGACAGAGATTTCGGATACAACAGCGCCTCTGGCAGATACACCGGAAACCATGAAGGACTGGAACGGTACCTTCGAAGCCTGGAGCGTGGACAGCGCTACCGGAAGCATTACCCATGAACAGGGAACCATGCAGGGCGGTGTGCTCGCCGGAGACTATACCTGCGATGTCCATACCGGAGAAGGTGCGTTGGATGTCTATTCCCTCTGGAGCAACCGGGAGGGCATGGAGTATATCACTTACACGGGAAGCTTTGATTCCGAAGGAAAGATTCTGACAGAGCAGCCTTCCGAAGAAATCAAGAAAAAACTGCTGGAGGGAACAGATTATACGGATCTGATCCTCTATGCCTATGATGCTACCGGTGAGAACTGCCTGTGGCAGGGAATCGGCGGGGATATTACCGCAGAGGAGTATCGTTTTGGCGGGGAAATGATAGGACTGGAGACCCGTCCGGAATACACGTCCTATGAGGTGACAGAAGATATGACAGCAGAGGACAATGCAAATACAGCAGAGGGAACCGGTGCCGCCACTGATGGCGGAGAGAACGGCAACGCAGCGGACAACACCACGGGTGCCATAGACAGTGATACCCCGCAGATCCGTATTTTTGACGGAGAAGTACAATGGTTTGACGGAAAATACTGGGTCAGCGCCGGTGCGGTCAGAGAAATGGCAAAACAGGATCCTTTTGCGGCTTATGAAGAAAACCATGATACCACTGCATCCGGAAGCGTCACGGGAAGCATTACCGGCAAAATCACCGGCAGTGCAGATGGCAACAGTACAGCCGGTAACGATGGGCAGACGATCACCGGCAGCGGAACCGTGTCGGGAGACAAGACCGGTGGAAGTATTCAGAAACCTGCAGCCACCCAGAATCCCGGCACCACGCCAAAGCCCACGACCAAACCTGCTGCGACAAAGCCTGCAGTCACTCCGACCCCTGCGCCCACACCGGCTCCGACCCCGGAACCTGCACAGGATGATGACGATGACGACGATGACGACGATGATGACGGCGGCAGCAGTGATTCCGGCAGTAGTGATTCCGGCAGCAACGATAGCGGAAGCAGTGACAGCGGCAGTTCCGGTGGAGACAGCGGCGGAAGTGATGTAGATATGGACTGGACACCGGATCTATTGTAAGAAAGGATATTTTATACCAATGAAACTGACAGAACGAAAGAAAATGGTATTGATCCACATCGCGTGGATCCTGGCACTGGCGGTGATCCTGTGGCCGCTGTTTACGATCGCAAAATACGATTATCCCTCTGCAGATGACTGGTCTTTCGGAAAATATATGTACCGGGCAATGCAGGCCGGAGAAGGAATCACCGGTGTATTTCATGCGATATACCAGACATTGGCACAAAATGTGTGGGAAGCCAGATTTTCCATACTGATTCTGTCGGCTTTGCAGCCTGCGGCATTTGGAGAACATTTTTACCGGATCACCCCCTATCTGATGATCGGTTCCGTGATCCTGTCCCAGTTCCTGCTGCTCAGAGAATGCATTGCGGGCCAGGCAAAGGAGAACCGCTGGCTGATCCTGCCCATCGGTATTCCCATGGCAATTCTCCAGGTGCTTTACTGCCCCTATCCGGAGGAAAGCTTTTATTGGTATAACGGTTCGGTGAATTACACTTTTGTGTATAGCTTGTCACTGGTCCTGCTGACACTGTATCTGGAAATTGCGCTTCGCGAGACCGGCAAGGCAAAGCGGGTTGTGCTTACCGTGCTGGCCTGCCTGCTGGCGATTCTGGTGGGTGGTAACAATTTTTCCACCAGCGTATCCACCATGTGCCTGTTGATCTGTCTGCAGATCTTATTCCTGATCTGCCGTAAAGATGCATTTCGCCGGACCTGGATCGTGACTCTGTTAGAGACACTCAGCGTATTGATGTGTGTGACTTCTCCGCTGACAGCCACCAGACTCAACGGCAATTTTGGCGGCAGCACAGCCACTTCCCCGCTGATGGCCATCTGGCTGTCCCTGGAGAGAACTTTTCTGAATATTATCAGCTGGACGAATCTGAAGGTCCTGCTGCTACTGGTTCTGCTGATCCCTTTCTTCTGGAAAGCGGTCAGAAAAATGAACTATGAGTTTCGCTTCCCCGGCCTGTTTACTGCGCTGACCTTCGGAGTATATGCCTCCCAGGCTACTGCAACGATCTACGTGGACGGCACCATGGGCGGCGGCAGGCAGGGAGCTATCCTGTGGTATTTCTATGTGTTGTGGATGGTGGCCAATGTACTGTACTGGTGTGGCTGGATCGCAAAGCGGGTTCTGAAAGCGGAAAAGAGCGAAAAGGCAGACCTGTTGGCACAGAAATACCTCCTGCGTTATTTTGCAGTGACGGGGGCACTTCTGGCAGCAGTCGTTCTGTTTGGCAATGTCCAGAGCACCACCAGTTACCGTGCCTACCGCATGTGGAGAAACGGCTGGGCACAGGCCTACGGCGCCGGCTGGGAAGAGCGGATCACGGTGCTGAAGGACGATTCCGTGAAAAATCCGGTGTTCCGACCGCTGAATTATGTGGAACTGCTCATGTATACCGATCTGCAGCCCGAGAATGGCTATGTGTGGGTAAATACGGCCTGCGCGGAGTATTATGGGAAGGAATCTGTGACGGTGGTAGCCGGGATGACGGGAGAATAATTACAGGATATTATGGAAAGCTGCTTCGCTTCCAGACAACAGGTGAATAATTATCTGATCTGGGCAATCCGGATGATCAACAGTCCGGTAAGTACAATAGCAAAGACACTTCTTGAAGATGAGGGACTTCGAAATATAGTAGAAGAGAAAAGCAAAAACACTCAGGACTTTTACACGCGTTTTTTCTCCGGGGTGCGAAAAAATAAGGAATCCGGAGACAACCTTGGGGAAGAAATGCTTGCGGTATGCCTGCATGTTCTTGTGAAATTGCCGGAAGAAGAGGAAAAATTTTGCGTAATTACAGATGATAAAGGCGCCGCAGGTAAAATAGATGCCTCTTTCAGACGGGTGAACCGGAGATACCGGGGAAAATGCGTTATTCTGTTCAGCACCCCTAAACCGGTGCAGGCATTATACAATGAAGGGATCGCAGCAGAAGCAGAGGAATTACTGCCAATATTGCATGCCGGCAACAATGGAATCATCAAAATCCTTGGAGCTGAAATCTACGATATAGACAATCGGGAGATTACATTGGACTGTGCAGAGGCGGCCCGGAAAATAGTGGAGAAGAAGATACATATTGCGTTGTAGGGAAGGCATCGGTGGAATATCGGTGCCTTTCAGATTTGGAAATACTTTAATGAAAATGAGAATTTATGGACCGATAAAGAAAAGCTTGTACTTATACCGTAAATTGTTTAAAATATAGAAGAGTATGCAATGACAGCAAAGAAAATGAGGATAGCAAAATGGACTTTACAATAAAGGGCAAGACGTTTCATATATGGTCATGGAAGAGGATAGTATATACCCTCTGCTTTTTCATGTTCTGCCTGATCGATCAGCGAACCAAGACCGGTTCCGGCAGAGAGGGCTATATTGAGACTTTCCGCAATATGACCGGCAGCATTATGGCAGTGATACTGCTGTCCCACTGCAAATGGGGAGAGATCAGGGCACATAAGCTTCCTTATCTGCTCTGGACGATTCTGGGTGGAGCTGTGGGGATTGCCTATGTAGTGGGAGTAACTTCGTTTGATCCTTTTGTGAACGGTCGAGTGTCGGCAGCGCTGGCAGTGTTCCTGACCGGTTATGCCCTGATCCATACGGTGATCCGTGTGGCCGTTGAGAAAAAATATCCTGTCCTTGAGAAGAAATTTCTGGCAGTGTGGGGAGTGATGATGTTTCTGATGATCTTCTCCAGAAGCGATTACATCTGGCCGCTCTGCTATCTGGTGATGTTCGGCTGTTTCTATCTGACAGATTATACCGCCGAGGAAAGAGAAGATCTGTTTCAGGGATGCCTGAACGGTATCATACTGGGATTTTTCGTGTTTCAGGGATTCTGTTGTGTGTTCCGGCCTTATGACAGCGTAAGATATCAGGGAATGTATAACAACCCGAACCTGAATGCCCTGTTTTACCTGGAAGTACTGGCAGCAGTCTTTGCCAAAATCCTGTATGTGACGAAAAACCGGTGCAGCAAATGGATCTGCCTGTACTACTGGCTGGGGGCCGGTGTGGTGTTAACGTTCGAACTGCTGACCATAGGGCGCACCGGATGGGTGGTGGCGGTTCTGTCTCTTATACACATCTGACGCTGCCGACG
>ENA-OYWH01000641-OYWH01000641.1-human-gut-metagenome-genome-assembly--contig:-NODE-641-length-21086-cov-9.964196_pt1 | contig 21086 bp, 14 predicted proteins | sample MGYA00244168_ERZ653393 | MGnify/ENA primary metagenome ERZ653393 (study PRJEB26926, sample SAMN06165164) | human gut metagenome | biome: ENVO:00009003; feature: ENVO:2100002; material: ENVO:00002003...
ACTTCAAGGTGTTCATGTGCGGCGATATCCGCTTTGGCGTGGCGCAGGGCAGCTACATGACCCGCAAAAACCTGCAGGCCGCCCAGGCGCTGCTCCAGCCCTATCTGGAGGAGGCCCGCAACAAGCAGAACGTGGAGGACCTCTACATGCTGCTGACCGATGTGCCCAAGGAGGAGAGCGTGGTCATCTGCACCGGCCGCTACGCCGCCGAGGTGCTGAGCAACGGCTTTGAGAGCCGTCCAGCTGCCGACGGCAGCTGGACGCTGCCCGGCGTGGTCAGCCGCAAAAAGCAGTTCATCCCCGCCATGATGAGCGCCTATCAGGAGCTGTAACCCCCGATACAAAACACGAAGCCCCCGGAACCCTGCATGTTCCGGGGGCTGTTGTGTTTTGTAAGGGAGCGTCAGGCTGCGACTTTTAAGGGAGAGTTATCAGTCCAGATGGTGCCATCCAAAAGCTTTGTTACGGCCAGTGTGCCGTTCACGCTGACCCGCGCGGGGTCCAGCGCATAGAAATCGCTCTCCCGCAGGTTTTCGGGGTCTGCCGTGGGGGAGATGCCCACCACGCACACCCAGTGTCCGTAGGTGCTGCTGGTGGCGATGTGGGGGTAGTTGACCTCTTTCCAGCCGGAGCCGGAGAGATGGTATTCATAGCTTGTCACGCGGTTGGTGTGCTTGGACACGCCGCTGACGGCGGTGTTTTTCAGATGTACGATGACGGGCCGCCCGGCCTGCAGCTCTTCATACAGGCGGGAAAGACAGCCGGAAAGGGAGCCGCTGTAAGCGTAGTACCCGGCGGCAGACCATACCGCGCCGTTCGACCACATCCCGCTGCCTGAGCAGGGCTTGCCATCCAGAATGGTGCGGGCGTAGCGCAGGGCGTACCAGCTGCACCGGCCCGAGGTCTGGTTGCCGATGGAGACGATCTGCTGGCTGTCGAAGGACAGCAGCGTGATGCCGTTCACATTCTGCAATTGTGCCGCGGCAGCCTTTGGCGCGGCCAGAAAGCTCAGGCACAGCAGAACTGCTGCCATGAAAACGCGCACCGGAGCGCGCAGGGAACCATGCTGCATGGGGCAAACTCCTTTTCCTTGTTCAGGAACGGCACCCGGCGGTTCCCATTGCCTTAAGTTTAGCACCAAATCGTGGTAGAATTGTGTAAACGCCGGAAATATTTTCCGGTTTTTGCCCCGGGCACGGCAAAGGATCTTTGCGAAGATCCGTTCTGGAAAAAACAACAAAAGCAGGAGAAAATGTTTGGTGAAGCTGGCAATTGACAAAAGCGACAGTCGTTGGATAAAATAAAGCCAGAAGGGGGCCCTGTTTCAAAATGGAAAGGCACCCTGCATATTATGAAAAACACAACAAAACGACTGGAGGTCCCGACATGAAAATGCTGAAAAAACTGGCCGCTTTGGTTCTGGCGGCGACCATGGTACTTGTTCTGTTCACCGCCTGCGGCGGCGATACCGCCCAGAGCCCCGAGGCTCAGGCGGAAAATCAGGTAATGAGTGCAATCAATGCAAATCGCCCAGAGGGAAAGAAACTGGAAAACAACGCACAGTGCAGAGCGATTGCAAGCCAAAGTATTGATGAGGCAGCAAATGGAGATTTGAACTTCTCGCTGAATCTGTTTGGCTATTCGTCTAAGGTTTGGTTCAAAATTGATGGCCCCAAAGATGGTAAGTGTGCAGCTACATTTGTGACGACATTTGACTATGATGGCACAAAGCTGAATAAGTTCGTTCAGAAAATTGCCGAAGGCGGCAATCTTGGAAACGTGAATATTGCACAGAGCACGAAATGGACACAGGTTGGCGTTGTTGTCAAAGCTGTGAATGGTCAGACCTACATGGCTATCTCGGTGGCTATTGATACAAATGCCTGAGCAAAACAAATTATATGATTTTTCCCCGGAGCGTGGCTGAAAGGCCGCCCTCCGGGGCTTTTTGTATTTGTGGCAAAATCCTTCTGATTGTGGTACAATAAAAGATAGATTTTGTCGAAAGAAAGGAACCTTTGGATGCAGCTGTTTGAACTGGTCAGCCCGCGGCTGTTCCGCCCGCTGGCGGGGCCCAACCGGGCGTTTTATGCGGAGCTGCTGCTCCTGCTGTGGGAGGAGTGCCGCCACACGGCGGATTACTCCATCTCCCGGGCAGAAGCGGTGAGCCGGGCCGAGGATTACTTTGCGGCACTGGCAAAGCCGCTGGCACTGGATGCCGATGACGCGGGCGACGAAGCAGAACAGCCCACCCGGGACCCCCATACCCTTGCACTGGGCTTTCTGCTCCGCCTGCGCCGCACCGGCTGGCTGGAAGAGCAGCCCGGCAGCTATGAGGAAGAGCCTGCCCTTGCCTTTGTGCCCGAGGTGGCCCCTCTGCTGGAAGCGCTGGAAGAGATCCTGAACCCGCGTGTTGTCACCTACACCGGCAAGCTGTACAAGGCATGGCAGCTGCTGCAGAACATCGGGGAGGAAAAGAGCCCCTATGAGAATGTTCTGCGGGAGGTGGCCTCCGATCTGGAAGCGCTGAACAAGTCCCTGCGGGCGCTGAATGCGTCCATCGGGCGTTATATCGACCGGCTCACCCGCAACCGCACCCCGCAGGAGGTGCTGGAGCTTTTCGACCAGTACGAGGAAAAGGTGGTGGCTGCTGCTTACCACCGCTTCAAGACCAGCGATAACCTGTTCAACTACCGCGCTTATCTGGAGGAGGAGCTGGACGACTGCGAGGCAGAACACCTGCCCCGGCTGGCACTGGATTACGCCCGGGTGGAGCACTGCGCCCCCGGCGAGGCCGCCCCTGCCGTGCGTGCCCTCATCCAGAAGCTGCGGGATTCATTGGAAGAGATGAGCACCCTGATGCGCCAGATCGACCAGAGCCACATCCGCTACCGCAAGCGGGCCGTGCAGCGGGCACAGTTCCTGCTGCTGAGCGACCGCTCCTCACAGGGCAGTGTCACCGCCCTGCTCCGCCGCTATGCCGAGGAGATCAAAACGCCCGACCAGCTGTTCGCACCGGATGACGGCCCGGTGGCAAAGCGCCTGCACCTCTACCCGGCGGCGGTGTTCGGGGCAAAGCCCCTCTACCCGCCCGCCGCGCCCCGCAGCGAAACGCCGCTGGCCCCGGTGCGGCAGGCCGGGCTGGATGCGGAGCAACTGCGCAAAGAACAGCAGCTGCTGCTGGATTACGCCCGGATGGCCGTGACGGAGGAAAACGTGGGCCTGCTGGCAAAACAGGCCCTTGCCGCCCGCAGTGCGGTGGCCGCCTCCACGCTGGCGGAGGAATACCCCCGCGATTTTGCCCGCATCATCGGCCTGCACACCTACTCGCAGTCGCCGCGCCGGGCTTACGATATCACCCTTACCGGAAACTGGGTCGAACGGGGCGGCTTCCGGTTTGAAGAGTTTATTCTGACACCCCGCAGGGAGGACGCTGACCATGGCCGAACCGAATAAAATGCTGGAAGAGACCGCAAACTATCTGCTCAACCACTGCTTTGTGCTGGGCGGCGTGGAGGATCAGCGGGCAAAATACCTCTATGTGCAGGATCATCTGCCCGAGGTGCGGGCCGTGTTCGCGCCGCTGGGCTATGCGGTAACGCTTTACCCGGCTCCGCTGCAGGCGGCGGCGCTGGTCAACGAGCATGAGGGCAGCCAGGCCCGGCTGCTGAAATACGAGAGCATCCTGCTGCTGGTGCTCCGCCTGCTCTATCTGCAAAAGCGGGAGAGCCTTGCCGCCAGCGCCGATCAGGTGCTGGTCACGGTGGAAGAGGTGCAGACGGAGCTGCAGAAGATGAACCTGCCCCGGCGGCTGGACCAGCGCACGCTGGAGGAGCTGATGCGCACCCTGCGCAGGTATAATCTGGCCCGCCCGGTGGGGCGGCTGACCGGTCTGGACAGCCGCATCGAGGTGTTCCCCACTGTGCTGCTGGCCCTGCCGGACGCAGACCTTGCCGATGCCGCCGCCGAGAGCAGCCGCACCCGGGAGGAACTGGCCCTCTACGAGCGGCCTGACGGAGATGCCAGCGGGGAGGAAGAAGAATGATCGAATTAAAGCGCCTGAAGCTCATCAACTGGCACAACTTTGAAAATGTCACCTTCGATTGTGCCCGTCTGACTTATATGATCGGTGTCAACGCGGTGGGCAAGACCACCATTCTGGATGCCATCCGCTACTGCCTGACCACCAACCGCAATTTCAATGCCCTGGGCAATAAAAAGAGCGGCCGCACCCTGCAGGGCTCTGTCCACGCCAAGCAGCGCGGCGAGAACGCCTACCGCCGCCCGGGCCGCACGGTGGCATATATCGGAGCCGAGTTCTGGGATACCGTCAAGCGGACAAACTTTGTCATCGCTGTCCGGGTGGAATCCGAGGGCCCCATGCAGGAGCTCCACCCCGGCGACCAGACCTGGTACATCTCCGAGGACGGCATCACGCTGGAAAAGCTGCCCTTCCTTGATCCGCGCACCGGTGCCCCCAGCGCCAAGGAGGACTTCAAGCCCGCCGTGGGCCGCCTGTCCTACACCCGCAGCCCCAGCGAGGCCCGGGACCGCATCTGCCGTGCCCTGGGCATTGGCCGCGCGTCCAGCCCGCTGGGCAAAAAGTTCAACGAAGTGTTCCAGATGGGCACCAGCATGGACGAGATCCCCAACTTCCGGGAGTTCCTGTACCAGTACATCCTGCCCCAGCCGGAGCTGGATCTGGAAGCGCTGCAGGGCGACCGGGTGGAGTTGGAAAACCTCCACGCCGTTCTGGCCGAGGCCCAGACCCGTGCCGCCGCGCTGGAACAGATCGTGGCGTATGGCCGGGAAGCTGCTGCCAAAGAAACGGATGCCCTTGTCAACCGGGGCGCGGCCCTGCTGGCCCGCGCCGAAGCGGATGCCGGTGAGGATGCCTCCTGGCAGAGCCATCTGGATGCAGGCCGCCGCCAGCTGGCCGACCTGAACGCAAAATACGAGGCCGCCAAGAACGCCGAAGCCGAAGCCCGCCGGGCCTATCTGGCGGCCCACGGAGCGGCCGGTGACAGTGGTGCGGGCCGGGCGCTGGATGCCCTGACCGAGGAGCTGGCCTGGAAAAAGAGCGCGCTGGATGCAGCGGCCCGGACAAGGAACGGTCTGGAAGCAACTGCGGATACCATCACCGGCCTGCTGACCCAGCTGAACCGCAGCGGCTTTGCGGTGGAGAAGGAGCTCTGGCCCCAGCGCCTGACGGCGGAGCATCTCCCCGCCCTGACCGAGGCCCTGGCCCGCATCGAAAAGCCGCTGGAGGAGCAGTATTTCGCTGCCCGGCAGGCTTCGGCAGATCTGGCAAAAGAGCAGGAGGCCCTGCGGGCCGAGCTGAACGCCGTGTCCGGCGGCAAGTGGGTCTACCCCCACGGCGATGCCGCCACCAAAGTGCGGGATGCCGTGAACGCCGAGCTGAAAAGCCGCGGCATGACAGCGGATGCAAAGATCTTCTGTGAGCTGCTGACCGTGGCCGACGAGAGCTGGCAGGACTGTGTGGAAGCCTGCCTGGGTGACCGCCGGTTCGATATCCTTGTGCCGCCTGCCCACTACGCCGCCGCCAAGAGCGCCTTTGTGGCGCTGGGCGACCGGGTGGGGCCCATCAGCCTGCTGGATACCCCGGGCATCCGCAAGGCGGACCGCCATGCGGAGACAGCCCCCGCCGACAGCCTTGCCGCCCAGGTCACCAGCGAGAACCCGCTGGCCGCACAGTATGCGGACACCATCCTGCGCCGCATCGTCTGCTGCGACACCCCCGATACGCTGGAACATTTCCCCGACAGCGCCACCCGGGACCTGCTGCGCCATCATCCCTTCCGGCTGGAACGCCTGCGCAGGCCCCAGCGCTATATCGGTCTGGATGCCCGCAGGGAGCGTGCCGAAGCGTTGGAAGCACAGCTTGCCGCCCAGGCCGACCGCTGCCGCGAAGCCGCCCAGACCGAAAAGACCCTGAAATCTGCCTACGACCAGTACCAGAACGTCCTGCGGGGCCATGCACTGGAACAGCTGGCCGAACTCTGGGCCAGCCGGGCCGCGCTGGATGCCGCCCGTGCCGACTACGCCGCGCAGGAGCAGAAGCTGGCGGACTGCCGCGAGAACCCCATGCTGCAGCAGCTCTACCGCGAGGAAGAAGCCCGGGAAGCTGCATGGGAGACTGCCCGCAAGGCCGTGGAGCAGGTGGGCGGCGATATCCGCGTCTGCGAAAAGCAGGTTGCATCCTGTGAGGCAGAGCAGGGGAAGGCGGTGGAGACCGCCGCACAGAGCCGGGAGGCGGCAGAGGCATTCTTTGCACAGCATCCGCTGCTGGAGCCTCTGGCACAGGAACGCAAAAAGGGCCTGATGACGGGCGGGCGCACGGCCCGTGCCGCCGCGCAGACTGCCGAAAAGGCACAGACCAGGCTGGACGATGCCCTGCGAGCTTATCTCACTTCCACGCTGGAACCCGCCCAGAGGGATTACAACGAGCACTACGTCTGCGATTATCCGCTGGGTCTGGCCGGGGTGGAGCAGTACCGCGCCCAGCACGACAGCCTTGTCCGCATTGATCTGGAACGCTACGCCGCCCGGCTGGAGCAGGCACAGAGGGACTGCAAGGACCGCTTCCGTAAGGATATCCTCTTCCGGATGAAGGATGATATCTTCAACGCCCGCCGCCAGTTCCGGGAGCTGAACAAGGTGATGGAGCAGCTGACCTACGGCGAGGAAGTCTACCGCTTTGAGCTGGAGCCCAGCCGTGACCCCCAGCTGGCCGCCTTCTATCAGGTCATTGTGGACAAGGGCAACCAGCAGATGACCGATGGCGACTCGCTGGACAACCTTGCCGCCACTGCTGACCCCGTCTACGAGCGGCAGGTGGACGCGCTGATGGAAAAGATCATGGCCGATGTGGATGAGAACACCCGGGCCCGGCAGGAGGGCCGCACCACCTCCGGTGCCACCCTCTCGGATTATGTGGACTACCGCACCTATCTGGACTATGACATCAAGGTGACCAACACCGTCTCGGGCCAGCAGGCCTATCTTTCCCGCGTCAGCCGCGATTCCTCCGGCGGTGAAAACCAGGCTCCCTTCTATGTGGCCATCTGCGCCAGCCTGCTGCAGATCTACCAGAAGAGCGAGAACAGCATCCGCCTTGTCCTGCTGGACGAGGCCTTCAGCAAGATGACCAGTGACCGCATCCGCCCCATGATGGAGCTGTTCCGCCGCCTGCAGCTGCAGGTGCTGCTCATCTCCACCGTGGAAAAGAGCACGGCCATCCAGCCCTACTGCGACATTACCTATTCCATCGTGCGCCACGGCGATGCCAACGCCATTGCGCCGTTCTACCGGGCCGGCACCCTTGCCGATGCCCCGGAAAAGGAGACTGAATATGAATAACACCCTTGCAAACATCTGGCTCTTTGCCACCCACTGGACCAAGCTGGATGCCTTTGATACCGAGGAAGAGCTCAACGATGAACTGGAGCTGCTCCAGCGCCAGAGCCTGCCCACCAAAGTTCGTCAGGTCACGGACAAGGAAGGCAGGGAACAGTTCCTCCTTTACGTCAAACAGGCCGACCGCGATTACGCCCGCTACTGCACCGGCTGGCGGCCCGGCGGGATGATGTGATCCACCCCTGCAAAAAGGAGAATCCATGTCAAAACAGAAAATCCAACTTTCGGATCACTTTGATGATTCACGGCTGATCCGTTTTGTGCTGCCCTGCATCGGCACCATGCTGTTCACCTCCATTTACGGCATCGTGGACGGCCTGTGCGTCTCAAACTTTGTGGGCAAAACGGCCTTTGCGGCAGTCAACCTCATCATGCCCGTGCCCATGCTGGTGGGTACCGTGGGCTTCATGCTGGGCACCGGCGGCAGCGCCATTGTGGGCATCACGCTGGGCGAGGGCGACAATGCAAAAGCTGACCGCTATTTCAGCCTGTTCATGTCAACGGCGCTGATCGCCGGCATCCTGCTGTCCGTGCTGGGGATGTTGCTGCTCCGGCCGGTGGCCATGATGCTGGGTGCCGAAGGCGAGATGCTGGACTACGCCCTGCGCTATGGCCGGGTGCTGATGCTCAGCCTGCCCACCTTTATCCTGCAGAATATGTTCCAGAGCTTTTTTGTCACCGCCGAAAAGCCGCATCTGGGCTTTTATTTCACGGTGGGCGCGGGCTGCACCAACATGGTGCTGGACGTGCTGTTGGTGGGCATCCTGCACTGGAGCGTAGAGGGCGCCGCCATTGCCACCATGCTCAGCCAGGTGGTGGGCGGCCTGCTGCCGGTGTTCTACTTCCTCAACCGGAACAACACCAGCCTGCTCCACCTCTGCCGCCCGCAGTTTGAGGGCGGTGTGCTGCTGAAAGCCTGTGTGAACGGCTCCTCTGAGCTGATGACCAACCTTTCCATGTCGCTGGTGAACATCCTGTACAACTATCAGCTGCTCCGTTTTGCGGGCGAGGATGGCGTGGCCGCTTACGGTGTGATCATGTATGCGTCCTTCCTGTTCGTGGCGGTGTTTGTGGGCTACGCCGTGGGCAGTGCGCCCATCGTCAGCTACCACTATGGTGCCAATAACCGCAAGGAGGTCAACAACCTCTACCGCAAGAGCCTGAAGCTCATCGGCGTGGTTGCCGTGGGAATGACCATCGGCTCCATGTTCATCATCCCCCATGTGGCCCGCTTCTTTGTGGGCTATGATGAAAACCTGCTCATTCTGACCACCCGGGCTTTCCGGCTCTATGGCCTGAGCTTCCTCATCATGGGGTTCAACGTCTATGCGTCCTCCTTCTTCACGGCCCTGGGCGACGGTGTGACCAGTGCGCTCATCTCGTTCCTGCGCACCCTGCTGTTCCAGGTGGCGGCGGTTCTGCTGCTGCCGCTCCTGCTGGGCATTGACGGCATCTGGTTGGCCGTGACTGCCGCCGAGCTGGCCGCTCTGCTGGTCAGCATCGGCCTGTTCATCACCAGAGACCAGCAGTTCCATTACCGCAAGGCGGAATAACTGCAAATAAAGAAAGGACCCATGGTGGGTCCTTTCTGTTTTCAGAATGTAAATTCCACGAACTCACAGTTTTTGATGCCTGCCGCCGCGTACTCCTCGTTGGTCATATCGTAAAAATAGGACTGCACCACCCGGGCAATGCCGTTGTGGGCCACCAGCAGGAAAGTCTTGTCGGTGTCGGCCCGGAGCTCGTCCAGCAGGTTGTAGATGCGCTGGGCCAGCTGCATCATGCTCTCGCCGCCGGAGTAGCGGTCGGCAAAGTGGGTCTTGGAGATGCGGAACTCTTCGTCGTCCCGGGGCGTGCCCTCGTAGCGGCCAAAGCACTGCTCCCGGAGCCGGGGCTCACACCGGGCAGGAATGCCGGTGGCCTCTGCAATGGCCCGGGCAGTGTCGGCGGCGCGGGACAGGGGAGAGTACAGGATCTCATCGATGCGGAGGCCGCTGGTCCGGAGCTTTTCGCCCAGCTCCCGGGCCTGGGCGCGGCCTTTTTCGGTCAGGGGGCTGTCGGTCATGCCGCAGATCTTGTTTTCCACGTTCCACACGGTCTCGCCGTGGCGGGTGAAATAGACCTTGTGCACCGCCTTGGCCAGCCTGTGATCCCGCAGGGTGACAGTGCTGCCCTCGTTGATGTCCAGCCGGGTCAGCTCGGCATCCGGGTAGGGGAGAACCCGCTGCGTGCCGTCGGCAGCTTCCAGCAGGACATCACAGAGCACGGGCTGGCCCTCGGGCAGCTCCTCGCAGCCATAAAGCTGCTCCTCAATGCGCAGAACGCGGTAGTTTTTTTCTTCCATCCTCTTCGACCTCTTTCGGGCAGATTGTTTCTTACATTACAAAACGGCAGCGGGGCCCCGTCAACGCTTGACAGCCCCGTGTGCCGCCTGATAAACTAGGCGCAAGGGAAAAAACGCCAAAAGGAGAGAAAAAGTTGAACATTACAGAACTGCGGTATCTTGTCGCCATCATGGAATGCGGATCTGTGAGTGCGGCGGCAAAGCGGCTGTATGCCGCTCAGCCCAACGTGAGCAAGGCGCTGAAAAATCTGGAAGAAGAATATCATCTCCGCATTTTTGAGCGGTCATCCACCGGCATGATCCCCACGGAGCAGGGACGGCATTTCATCGAGCAGGCCGAACGGGTGCTGCGGGAGGTGGATCGGCTGGACCAGAGCGTGCAGGAGGCGCAGGAGCGCTGCGCCGAGCTGCGGGTAATGATCCCCCACGCCACCTATGCCTCCTATGCGGCGGTGGATTATCTGGAGAAGGTGTCCTCCATAGAACGGCTCCACATCCACATCCGGGAGGGCGGCTCCATGGAGGCACTGGATCATGTCCTGCGGCAGGGGTATCATCTGGCTCTGCTGCGGTACGCCGTGGAGGATGATGAGCACTATACCCATTACTGCGCCCGGCGGGGCCTGAAAATGGAACCCATTATGGATTTTGAATACAGTCTGCTGACCAACCGGGACGGCCCGCTGGCCCGGAAGGAGATCCGCGACCTGTCTGAGCTGGACAAGTATATGGAGATCCTCCACGATGATTTCCAGCTGCCCGGCGAGGAGGGCGGCGACGGTGTGCGCTGGCATGTCAACCCGGAGCGCCGTATCCATGTGTATGAGCGGTGCAGCCAGTTCTCGATCCTGCAGCGGCTGCCCACGGCCTACATGTGGGCATCGCCCATGCCCCGCAGGGCACTGGAGCAGTACCATCTGGTGCTGAAGAAGTGCCCGGCCCAGCGCCAGCAGATGCGGGATGTGCTGGTCTACCCGGACAAGGGCCGCCTGCGCCCCGAGGAGCAAGCCTTTGTGGATCTGCTCCACAAGGAAGCGGCTTCCACCGTAAAATAAAGGGGCTTTCCGGCTAAGGCACGGCAAAGGTTGCTCCCTTCAGAATTGACAGAAAAACCAATAAATGGATGCAAAACCGGGCGAAAATAAGCGCCCGGTTTTATTTTTGCTGATAAATGGTCAAAAAATAAACGGAAAAGCGGCAAAAATTCTTTGCAGCTATATCGGAAACCATATGGCCCTATGCCGGAAAGATATTTCTCCGCTGGAAAAAAGTGTGCTACCATGAGGCCAGAAAAGAGCCCCGGGTATGCGGCAGAATGGGGCCGCGGCCGGCAGGGGCAAAAAGGAGGTTTCTGGTATGATTAGTTTCCTGCTCTGTCTTGCAATCCTGGTGGGCGGATACTTCGTCTATGGCAAGATCGTGGACAATACCTTCGGCCCGGACGACCGTGAAACGCCTGCTGTGCGCATCAACGACGGCGTGGACTATGTCGTGATGCCCCAGTGGAAGCTGTTCCTCGTCCAGCTGCTGAACATTGCGGGCCTTGGCCCCATCTTTGGCGCCATGCAGGGCGCTCTGTGGGGCCCCGTGGTGTTCCTGTGGATCACCTTCGGCACCATCTTTGCCGGTGGTGTGCATGACTACTTCTCCGGCATGATGAGTGAGCGCAACGACGGTGCTTCCATCGCGGAGATCACCGGCAAATACTTAGGCCCCGTGATGCAGAACGTGATGCGTGTGTTCTCTGTTGTGCTGCTGATCATGGTGGGCACCGTGTTCGCCGTCGGCCCCGCCGGCCTGATCGTTGAGCTGTGCAGCCAGAGCGGTGCATCCGGCGTGATGACTTCGCTGCTGTTCTGGCTGGTCATCATTCTGACCTACTACTTCATCGCGACCTTTATCTCCATCGATGCGGTCATCGGCAAGATCTACCCCGTGTTCGGCATCTGCCTGATCATCATGGCCATCGGTGTCATCTTTGGTATCTTCACCAACCCGGCTTATACCATCCCCGAGATCTGGGATCACTTCGGCAGCATGCACCCGTCGGGCACGCCCATCTGGAGCTTCATGTTCATCACGGTTGCCTGCGGCGCGATCTCCGGCTTCCACTCCACCCAGTCGCCTCTGATGGCCCGCTGCATGAAGAGTGAGAAGCAGGGCCACTTCGTGTTCTACGGTGCCATGGTCTGCGAGGGTGTCATTGCCCTGATCTGGGCCGCTGCAGGCTGCTCTCTGTACGAGGTTACCGATGGCCTGAACACCGGTCTGGCCCAGGCACTGGCAATGGGTCAGTCCAAGGCCATCTATGATGTCTGCTCCAAGACCATGGGCGGCGTGGGCATCGCACTGGCCATGATCGGCGTGGTCGTCTGCCCCATCACCTCCGGCGATACCGCCTTCCGTTCCGCCCGCCTGACCCTGGCCGACTGGTTCAAGATTGATCAGGACAGCTACGGCAACCGCCTGAAGCTCTGCATCCCTGTGCTGGGCGTGGGCGCTTTCCTGGGCATCGGCAACGCGCTGGGCTTCATCAACTACACTGTGATCTGGCGCTACTTCAGCTGGACCAACCAGACGCTGGCCATGATCGTTCTGTGGGCCGCTTCCATGTACCTGTTCAAGGAGAAGAAGAACTACTGGATCACCGCAGTGCCCGCTACCTTTATGAGCGCTGTGTCCGCTACTTACTTCGTGCTGGCTCCCGAGTGCCTGGGCGGCTTGCTGAACCATAAGACTGCTGAGGGCGCTATCGTCTATAACACCGCAGTTGCTTACCCGGTTGGCATCCTCTTTGCGATCGCCATGCTGGCGCTGTTCCTCTATGCAACCAAAAAGCAGACGGTGAAAAAGACTGCATAATTGACATTTCCCCCTCTTCAACCTTCTCAATACCCATTCACAACCGCAAAAACCGCCTGCCGGGCCGTCCGGCAGGCGGCTTTTGCTTGTGCAGAGAAACAACGAATTGCGGCAAAAAGAACAGGAATGCAGACAAGATGCACAAAAATATACTAAAAAGTTTGGCAGGGTGCACTAAAAACGAAAAAACACCCGCTGAAACGATTTCGGAAAAGAAGTTTTGCCGAGGATACGTTGAAAAATATTTGCCGGGATTCCCGGGAACAGCTGACTTATATAGTTTTTGATATAAGGGCCATTCTGGAAGGATATTACCAGATTTATGAAGATTGTGTTAACATAGGGCCAAGGAATGGCCGTGACGGGGCAGAATGGGGCTCCGGGCACGGACGATAAAAGGAGGTTTCTGGTATGATTAGTTTCTTACTCTGTCTGGCGCTCCTGATCATCGGCTACTTTGTCTATGGCAAGATCGTTGACAATACGTTCGGACCGGACGACCGCGAAACTCCTGCTGTGCGCATCAACGATGGCGTTGACTACGTTGTGATGCCCCAGTGGAAGCTGTTCCTCGTCCAGCTGCTGAACATTGCAGGTCTGGGCCCCATCTTTGGTGCACTGCAGGGTGCTCTGTGGGGTCCCGTGGTGTTCCTGTGGATCACCTTCGGCACCATCTTTGCCGGCGGCGTACATGACTACTTCTCCGGTATGATGAGCGAGCGCAATGAGGGCGCTTCCATCGCCGAGGTCACCGGCCGCTATCTGGGCCCCGTGATGCAGAACATCATGCGTGTGTTCTCTGTGGTGCTGCTGATCATGGTCGGTACCGTGTTCGCAGTCGGCCCCGCAGGCCTGATCGTTACCCTGTGCAAGAACGGCGGTATGTCCGGCGTGCTGACCACCACCCTGTTCTGGCTGATCATCATTCTGGTGTACTACTTCATCGCAACCTTTATCTCCATTGATGCCATCATCGGTAAGATCTACCCTGTGTTCGGCATCTGCCTGATCATCATGGCTGTGGGCGTTATTTTTGGTATCTTTACCAACCCCGCCTACACCATCCCCGAGATCTGGGCAAACTTCAGCAATATGCATCCCTCTAACACCCCCATCTGGAGCTTCATGTTCATCACCGTTGCCTGTGGTGCTATCTCCGGTTTCCACTCCACCCAGTCGCCTCTGATGGCTCGCTGCATGAAGAGTGAGAAGCAGGGTCACTTCGTATTCTACGGTGCAATGGTCAGCGAGGGCATCATCGCTCTGATCTGGGCTGCTGCCGGCTGCGCACTGTACACCATCACCGATGGCAAGATGGTCGGTCTGGCCGAGGCTCTGGCTGCCGGTCAGTCTGCTGCTATCTACGACGTCTGCCTCAAGACCATGGGTAATGTCGGCGTGGCACTGGCTATGATCGGTGTCGTTATCTGCCCCATCACCTCTGGTGATACCGCCTTCCGTTCCGCTCGTCTGACCTTGTCCGACTGGCTCAAGATCGATCAGGACAGCTACGTAAACCGCCTGAAGCTCTGCGTTCCCGTTCTGGGCGTGGGCGCATTCCTGGGCATCGGCAATGCACTGGGCTTCATCAACTACACCGTCATCTGGCGTTACTTCAGCTGGACCAACCAGACGCTGGCTATGATCGTCCTGTGGGCTGCTTCCATGTACCTGTTCAAGGAGAAGAAGAACTTCTGGATCACCGCAGTGCCCGCTACCTTTATGAGCGCTGTGTCCTGCACCTACTTCGTGCTGGCTCCTGAGTGCCTGGGCAAGATGATCAACACCTATGCAGACGGCAAGCTGGTGGCTTACAACACCGCAGTTGCATATCCCATCGGCATCGTCTTTGCAATTGCCATGCTGGCGCTGTTCATCTATGCAACCAAGAAGAACACCGAGAAGAAAGCCGCATAACCCATTCATAGCGGCAATTTCTCAGTAAAACAAACCGGCCGCTGTCAGCTCAGCGGCCGGTTTCCTGTTTTTGGCTAAGAGTGCGGGTTGGGCCTTGCATTTTCTTTGCCGGAGTGGGAAAATGGGTACAAACAAAAACGCAAAAGAGGGATGAACGTTATGCTCTTCAAACCTGCACAATTGGGCCTTGCCAAGCTCGACCCCGCTGAGTTGGCGGCCGACAGGAAAGCCTGCAAAAAGATCGGCCCCTGCGGCGTGGGCAAAAAGGCCCTGTATCTGAACAGCTTTTACATCGACCGCCGCTACTACCTGCCCTACACCAGCATCACCCGCGTGTTCAAGCGGGTGGCCATGAGTGCGGGCGGCTTTACCGGCAAGGGAATGTTTGCCTCCATGGCTTACCTTGTGGTGGAGTACGACGGCGGCAAACAGAAGCAGTGCAACTTCAAGGACGAGCGGGACGTGGATGCCCTGCTGGAGCTGCTGGCAAAGCAGCAGCCCCAGATCCGGCTGCTGAGTGCCGCCGGGGAGCAGGCGCTGCAGAAAAAGGCTGAGGAAAAGGCCGCCCGCAAGCTGCCGGAGCTGTCTGACGATGCCAAACACACCGTGACGGTCCTGCGCAGGGCAAAGGAGTATCTGGACGCAAAGCCCGAGCTTTCCAATGAGCTCAGTGCTGCCCAGCGCCGCAAGCGCGCCCAGCTCAAGAGCAAGCCGGTCTACCGCTATGTGGCCCTTGCCATCTTCCTGTTCGGCACGGCCGCCGCGGCCTACGGCCTGTACGCGGTGTTCACCCACACCGGCAGCTACGGCGTGTACTTTGCATTGTTCGGCTTTGCAGCCATCTTCCTCTTTTCCAGCTACAACATGCTGCCCACGGCGCACAATAACAACAGCGCCATTATGAAGCGGGCCGATCAGGCCGATGCCGCCATGGCGGAGTATGTGAAGCACTACCCCAACGGCAGCTTCCCGGTGCCCAGCTGTTATGCCCACCCGATCGTCCTCAAGCGGATGATCGATGCCGTGGAGGAAGGTCAGGCCGTGACCACCGCCGAGGCGCTGGATGCCGTCAAGGCCCGCCTGCAGGCCGTCAATGCGGATGTGCAGGTGGAGCAGGAGGAGTACGACGAGATCGTCGCCATCAAAGCGCTGTTCCTGAACCACGATTATCAGTAAAACTGCCCCTCTCTGTCATCGCTGTGCACTGCCACGCTTTGATGGAGAGGGTTTTTCTTGCGTTGTGGGGCGCTTCGCCTTATAATGAGCACAGAGAGTATTTTTGGAAAAAACAGGAGGTTCCCTATGGATATGGTCACATTGGGGCGTACCGGCATTACCGTGAACAAAAACGGCTTTGGTGCCCTGCCCATCCAGCGCATTTCCCAGGAGGACGCAGTCTTTCTGGCTCGCAAGGCTTACAAGGCGGGCATCCGCTTCTTTGATACCGCCCGCGCCTACACCGACAGCGAGGTGAAGCTGGGCGAAGCCTTTGACGGCATCCGCTCCGAGGTCTATATCGCCACCAAGACCGCCGCCCAGAACGCGGAGGAGTTCTGGAAGGACCTGCACACCTCCCTGAACAATCTGCGCACCGACTATGTGGACCTCTACCAGTTCCACAACCCGTCCTTCTGCCCCAAGCCCGGTGACGGCTCCGGCCTGTATGAAGCCGCGCTGGAGGCCAGGGAAAAGGGGATGATCCGACACATCGGCATCACCAACCACCGCCTGTCCGTGGCCAAGGAAGCCATTGAGAGCGGCCTGTACGAGACCCTGCAGTTTCCGTTCAGCTATATTTCCGGTGAGCAGGAGCTGGAACTGGTGCAGCTGTGCAAAGAGCACGAGATGGGCTTTATCGCCATGAAGGGTCTGTCCGGCGGTCTCATTACCAACAGCGCCGCCGCCTATGCCTTTGAAGCGCAGTTCGAGGGCGTTCTGCCCATCTGGGGCGTTCAGCGGGAAAAGGAACTGGACGAGTTCCTCTCCTACATTGATAACCCGCCCCGGATGGACGCAGAGCTGTCTGCGGTCATCGCCCACGACCGGGAGGAGCTGTGCGGTGAGTTCTGCCGTGGCTGCGGTTACTGTATGCCCTGCCCGGCTGGCATCGAGATCAACAACTGCGCCCGCATGAGCCTGCTGCTCCGGCGCTCGCCCTCGGCAGAGCATCTGAGCCCTGCCGGTCAGGCCAAAATGAAGAAGATCGAGGGCTGCCTGCACTGCAACCAGTGCAAGGCCAAGTGCCCCTACGGGCTGGATACGCCCGCCCTGCTGGCCCGCAACTATGAGGACTACAAGCGGGTCCTGGCCGGGGAAGTCAAGGTGTAACAGAAAAAACAAAAAAGATGGATGCCGCACGACATCCATCTTTTTGTTTTACAGCGAAGAGGGGATCGGCTTCCGGAAGATCTTCATGGCCTGCTTGTAGCAGTGAATGAAATAGAGGATCTCCGCAATGGCGGTCAGAGCCCAGGAGCAGGGGTAGAGCAGGTAGAGCGAGGGGATGGTGTGGAAGTGGGCGAAGATGGTGTATACCCAGATCACCCGGAATACACAGGAACCCATGATGACGATGACAGTGGGAACCACGGTCTTGCCCAGGCCGCGGGAAGCGGCAATGGTGCAGTCCATAAAGGCGGAAATGCAGTAGGCCAGCGCCATGACACCCACACGCTTCATACCTGCATCGATGACGGCGCTTTCGGTGGTGAAAAGGGCGAGGAACTGCCGCCCGAACAGGAACAGGCCGCCGCCCAGCGCCAGACCCACGCCAAAGGAATAGGCCAGCGAGATGAAGTAGCTTTTCTTGACACGGTCGGGCTTGCCTGCGCCGTAGTTCTGGCTCATAAAGCTGGCACAGGCCATGTAGAAGGCGGCCATGCAGTCGTAGATGAGCGGATCAGCGTTTGCGGCGGCGCTGTTGCCCTTGACCATGAGGGAATCAAAGGAGTTGACACCGGCCTGGATGAACAGGTTGGCGATGGCGAAAATGGCGTTCTGGAATCCGGCAGGCAGGCCCAGCGCCAGAATGCTTTTGGTCATGGCGGGGTCGAGCTTTGCCTCCTTGAAATGAAGGGCGTAGCAGTCCTGCACCCTGGTCAGGGCGTGGAGGATGAGCCCGGCAGAAACACACTGGGAAATGGCACTGGCCAGCGCCACGCCTGCCACGTCCAGGTTGCAGACGATGACAAAGAACAGGTTCAGAAGGATATTCAGCACACCGGCAAAGCTCAGGATGTACAGCGGCTTTTTGGTCTCACCGATGGCGCTGAACACGGCGTTGCCGAAATTGTACAGAGCCAGTGCCGGCATACCCAGAAAATACACCCGCAGGTAGAGGATCGCACCCGGCAGCAGGTCCTCCTTGGTGTTCAGCAGCCGCAGCATGGCAGGGGAGCCCAGCAGGCCCACAACCAGCAGGACCACGCCTGCGATCAGGCTGACGATCAGGGCCGAGTGGACGGTGTCGTGGACATCGTTCGGGTGTCTGGCTCCGTAGAAGCGGGCCACCAGCACATTGATGCCGTTGCCCAGGCCAATGAGAAAGCCGGTGAACAGCGTGACAAAGATGCTGGTGGAGCCCACCGCGCCCAGCGCTGTGGAGCCCGCAAACCGCCCCACCACGGCCACGTCCGACATGTTGAATAAGACCTGCAGCAGGTTGGATAATGCCAGCGGCAGGCTGACCAGAAGGATCTGCTTTGCCAGAGGGCCTTCTGTCAGGGATCTTGTGCTAGATTTCATGCTCTCTTTTTCCTTTTCCAGTCCTAAACCGTGCCCGCGCACACCGGGGCACAACACCTATTATAAGAGATGCGCACACTTTTGCAAGATGAATCTTTCAAAAAGGAAGAACAGAATGCATCAGCGTCTTGCTGGCGCTGGAGTCGGGCACGGAATCCGGATACAGAGCCGCCAGACGGCTTGATTTTTGCCTCCGGCTGTGCTATACTACATTACACTGGTTTGCCAGTAATGTGCGATCGTAGCTCAGCTGGATAGAGCGTTCGGCTCCGACCCGGAAGGCCAGAGGTTCGAATCCTCCCGGTCGCATGTGTTAATAAAATCCCCGGTACACAAAAGTGCGCCGGGGATTTTTCTTTGTGGCCGAGCGGGCCAGAGTTTTACTTTAGATTCTCCATAAGTTTTGCCGCCAGCGTTTCGGCTTCTTTGGCCGGAACCCAGATATCCGGGAAGAATCCCCGAAGTTCTTCAAAATAATCGGAGCCATCCGGGGTCAGATAGACCGTGGAGAAAGTCATATCCACCGAACACTTGCTGTTGGGCAATTCGATATGGCCGCTGTTGCTGATCATACTTCCATTTGTGTTCTCTCCAATAATCAGGCTATTGTCTAAATTATAGGAAAGATCCAGTGTGATCTCCGCACAAGATGCAGAGCACTTTCCGCTTAGAAGAATCAGAATGTTGTCGTTGCTTGCGCGGGGCGTTTTTGAGGTGGAAGGTGAAGCGACAAGAGAAGCTGGAAGAACGGAATAACGAACTCCAGTGCCAAATACCCGTTGGTGGCTGTATCGGTTGAACCACTGATGCGCAACTTCCTCGTAGCCCCCGACATTGGAGCGCAGGTCCAGCATGGAGATCTCCGCATTGCTCATCTGCGCTGCTGCGGCATTGGTTTCTTCCAAAAAGGACGGGTCAAAATGGTTGAACTGAAACACCGGGATTCCGTCGGTTTGGCGCAAGTCGGTATTCTGCCCTTTGGGGAGATCTTTGTAATACTGGCTCCAAGTGTCTGCCGTCAATACATCCGTACTGCCATCGGCATAGTGCACGGTCAATTGCTCGTCGCACACATGCTTATCCCACTCGGTTCCATCAAATTTTGCTTCTTTCAGCAGCACAGGATAGTACACAAGATATCCTTCTTTGGAAATGGAGCGTTTGAACAGTTCATCCAGATCGGGATGATCGTCCACGGATGCAACGACTTTTCCATTGGCATTCTGATAGCCCGAATCCGTTTTTACGAACATCACCTGACGGAAGAAAAACGGAATGTCTTTTTCCGACGGATAGTCTTGATTGATGTTGAAGTGACCGTCCTTGATAAAGGTAAGATGACTTACCAGAATCTTCTGCAAATCTTCACAGGTCAGGCTGTCCCTGCTTTGGACTTCCTGCAGAGTATCAGCCTTTGCCTGATCGAATACAGCGTGTCCGCCAAAATAGTCATAAAAGGCAAAATCATAATAGAATGCGTCGAAGAGATAGTTCACATCTTCTTCGGCTTCTTCCAGACTTAATTCTTTGGCGGCATCGTATTCGCTGTAGGTGTCGGTGAGATAATCGGTTGATTTCTGGGCATCGGCGGGGTCATCGTAATGCCGTAGGTATGGAGTTGGGTCAGAGGAACCGCCCTCATAACGGCGATGCTCTTCGTTGATTTCTGCGAGCAGTTCCGCTTTGGTTGGCTGCGCGTCTTTCACCAGCTGTGTGACCTTGGTACAGCCGGAAAAGCTCACGAGCATGATTAGACAGCAGAGCAGAGATGCAAGTTTGGACTTCATGGTGTAGGACTCCTTTTGATTTTGATATTACCCTTTCCGATTTTTCTGCCAGATGCGGTATAGGCCGTCCGTGATCAGATACTCCCGGTATTCGATCGGCGTGCGGCAGGCCTCCCGGATGGTGCGGGGCAGGTTGCCGGTGGCATAAAAGCGGATATCCGGGCCAAGCTCTGCCTGAAAGCGCTCGGCCAGCCCGTCCAGCAGCCCGGCGGTGCCCAGCACAAAACCGTTCTGTAAGCAGGCAGAGGTGTTCTTGCCCAAGATCGAGGAGGAAGCTGGAGCGGAGAGGTCGATCTGGGGCAGCTGGGCGGTTTTTTGCACCAGTGCGGAAAGAGAGAGCTGCGGCCCGGGCAGGATGACACCGCCCACCAGCTCCTGTCTGCCGTTGACTGCCATAATGGAGATGGCGGTATCTGCCGAGATGACCGCCAGCGGTCCGGGTCCCTCTTCCAGTGCGGCCACAGCACCGCATAGCAGCTCTGCGCCCAGCTGGGCAGGGTTGTCCAGCCGCAGCTTGATGCCGCTTTTCAGGCCGGGGCCAACGGTCAGGAAGCGGGCAGAGCAGAGCATCCGCAGCGCACCCAATACCCGGCCTGTCAGTGCGGGCACCACACTGCCCAGAATGCCGCCCTCGATCCGCTCGGGGGCAACCTGATATAAGGAGAGCAGATTCAGCAGGTTCGTGGCGTATTCGTCCACCGTTGCGGCCGGGCTGGAATGCAGCCGCCCGCTGAACTGCAGGGTGTCGTGTTCGTAGCCGGCAATCGTGATGTGTGTGTTGCCGATGTTGACCGTAAGGATCATGGTCGGGGTCTCCTCCGCTCTATAATGTAATTATATAATATAACACCACACCGGAAACTGCAAGAGCTCTCCCCTTGGCAAAGGGGAGACGAAATGGCCGTGGCCATTTCGGAGGGGTTCAAAACCTGCCCGGAAGCACTCCTTTTGCGAAATATAGAAAAAACTCAAAAAAGATGCAAAAAAGTGTTGAC
>ENA-OYWH01000644-OYWH01000644.1-human-gut-metagenome-genome-assembly--contig:-NODE-644-length-21021-cov-6.235238_pt1 | contig 21021 bp, 20 predicted proteins | sample MGYA00244168_ERZ653393 | MGnify/ENA primary metagenome ERZ653393 (study PRJEB26926, sample SAMN06165164) | human gut metagenome | biome: ENVO:00009003; feature: ENVO:2100002; material: ENVO:00002003...
AGATCTAGTACGGTCTCGTGGGCTCGGAGATGTGTATAAGAGACAGCCAGATATCTATATAATACCATTCCGGTATTCTCTGTCATGGCAGTTTTTGGATATTACGAATTGTATCGGAAATTATTCATATTTTGTGACAAAAGGCGGAAATAACTTCGTTTTCCGGTAGAAATTGCACGTTATGAGAGCCTATAATGTGAAAATAGCACTGGTAAAATATACAAACATCCTGTATAATGTACAGTAATGACTGAGAAATGAGTCAGGAACAAAAAAGAGGGAGGAAGAATAAATGTACTTTTGTAAGAATTGCGGCGAGCCTTATATGACAGACGAAGCTGTGATGTGCGTAAAGTGCGGTGTGGCCAAGGGACAGGGGAATAATTACTGCCATAACTGCGGTAAGCCTTTAGCTCCGGATGCAGCAGTATGTTTAAACTGTGGCGTAGCCAATAAGCAGGCACCGGCACCGGATGCAAAATCCAAACTGGTAGCCGGTCTGTTGGCAATTTTCCTTGGTACGTTCGGCGTACATAATTTCTATCTTGGCTATACCGGTAAGGCAGTTACCCAATTGGTACTTTCCATCGTGGGAATCCTTTTATGCTGTGTGGTAGTCGGCGTATTCATTGTTATGGGTGTAGGTATCTGGGGACTGGTAGAAGGTATCATGATCCTGACCGGCAAGATCGACACAGACGGCAAGGGTAATCCCCTGGCAGATTAATATCAGGCCTTTTCCAGGCCAGAAAGAGGAGAAAATGGACGGACAGAATTTTGAAAATGAAAACAATGTTACAGTAGATACTACTGCAACAGAAGTAAGCTCCGCAGCAGAAACTGTACAGGAGACCCCGGTAACAGAACAGCCTGTGAACAATTATCAGGATTATACCGCAAATGTACAGCCTCAGGCAGCTGCAACAGCTCCTGTACAGCAGCCGGAGAACAAAGAAACCAATGTACTGGCTATTGTCAGCCTGGTACTGGGTATCCTTTCCATCGTACTTGGATGCTGCACCGGATGGATCGGCGCACTGTTTGGAATCGGTGGTATCATTTGCGCAGTATTTGCCAACAAGCAGGGCAAGACCGGCCTGGCAAAGGCTGGACTGATCTGTTCTATCATTGGTATTGTACTGGGAATTATCATTACAATCTTAGCTGCTGTATTTTCTGTAGCATTTATGAGTGAACTTGCAAACTACTACTAAAAACCAGCGGAGCCTGGAAGATCAGCTTTATATTGCAGGATGGATATTTCTGCTGGTCGGAAGCATCGGAAGCTTTCTGTATCTTCATATAATCGTTCCGAGACTGCAGGGATATACCTGCGTGGTCTATCGATTATTTGGGATTTACTGTCCCGGCTGTGGTGGAACGAGAGCGGTAAGTGCACTGCTTACTGGACATCCGCTACTGGCCACCTGGTATCATCCACTGGTTACGTATACTGTTGTTATCTTTGGAGGTTTTATGCTAAGTCAGACCCTTGCCAGATTACATATTGGCAGGATCAAAGGCTGGCGCTTTCATGAATGGCATCTGTATGCGGCGGTAGGGATCATGATAGGGAACTTTATTCTGAAGAATATTTTGCTTCTGAAGTTTCACATTACATTATGACTGTATTTGCATTTTTTACATATACAGAATATTTTATCGCACAAAAGTGCAGAGGGAGAAAACATGAATAAAAAAACTACGGGTATCATTGCTTACATTACCTGGATCGGCTGGATCGTTGCTTTTTGCGCAGGTGACAAAGAGGGTGCTAAGTTCCATCTGAATCAGGCTCTGGTTATTCTGATCGGCCAGATCGTTGCAGCAGTAATCAACTACATTCCTTATGTAGGTGGTATTGTTGGCACTATCTTAAGCATCTTTCTGTTTGTATGCTGGATCATGGGTCTGATTTATGCTTGCCAGGAGCAGGAGAAGGAAGTTCCTCTGATTGGTCAGATCAAGATTTTAAAATAATAAAAATGACAATAAGTCATAAAAAGAATCCCCGGTGTTCATTACATCGGGGATTCTTTTTATGGGTGCGCCTGGCAGCGCACGTTTCTGTGATTATTAAAAAATTGTAACTATTCTGCAGCAGAAGCAGCCGCTGTTTCCTCTGCAGTGGTCAGATTCACATCTTCGGGCTGTTCACCGTGCAGGAAAGTGATGATGATCTGGATCCGCTTGTAAGCTCTGGCATAATTTTCCTTTGCATAGTCTGCGGTCAGCTGATTGTAACCACCGTTATCATAGGCATCGTGGTAACTCTCTACCGCAGTGGTCATATATTCGCTTGCTTCATCGGCAAGAGATTCCAGATAATCAAATTCAGTAGGAAAATCCAACGCTGCAAAATCCTGAAAAGCGCTGTCCAGCTGATCCAGATAACCGAGAAGTTCATCGGTGGCATTTTCGGATGTCGCGTCTACGTTGTTGATCTCGGTATCTATATCGGAGATCTCGGTACAAAAAGAATCTATTTCCTCCTTAAACTGTGTCAGCGCAGGATCCTTTCCGCAGGCGGTAAGCGTAAGTGCGGTCAGCAGTCCGGCCGTAAGGGCAAGTATTTTTTTCTTCAAAATTATATCCTCCAAATCATTTGATCCATCTAAAAATTTATCATATTCTGCAGTTTTACGCAACCTTATAATGTTAAAACGTCCCCTTTACGAATAAAAGGACATTGTGGTATGATTAAAAGAATCAAGATACAGGAAAAGAGAACTATGACAAGAGAAGAATTTATTACGTTAAGTAAAGACCATATTTTATATCTGGACGGCGCTACAGGATCCAATCTGGTGAAGGCAGGAATGCCTTCCGGCGTCTGCCCGGAGCAGTGGATCCTGGAGCATCAGGATGTCATGCTGCAATTACAGAAGGATTACGTGCAGGCGGGAACCAATATCCTGTATGCCCCTACCTTTACCGCCAATCGCGTCAAACTGGCAGAATATCATCTGGAAAAAAATATGACTTCCATGATTCGTGATCTGGTGGCTATTTCGAAGAAAGCGGCAGAGAGTACTCCGGGACATCCGGTTTATGTGGCCGGTGATCTCACAATGACTGGTGAACAGTTAAAGCCCATGGGAAAAATGGATCTGGAAACACTGATCGATATTTATAAAGAGCAGATTCTTTGTCTGGTGGATGCCGGGGCGGATCTTCTGGTGGTGGAGACTATGATGAGCCTGGCGGAGACCAGAGCGGCACTGATCGCGGCGAAAGAAGTCTGTGATTTGCCGGTAATCGCTACACTGACCTTTGAAGCGGATGGAAGAACTTTGTTCGGTACGGATGCGAAAACGGCGGCCATTGTGTTGGAAAGCCTGGGGGCCAGTGCTATCGGTGCCAACTGTTCCACTGGTCCGGCTCAGATGGAGAGCATTATTTCGGAGATGGTATCCCATACCAGAATTCCTGTAATTGCAAAACCCAATGCCGGACTTCCTTTTCTGGATGAAAACGGAACTACCTGCTACAACATGGAAGCAGAAGAGTTTGCAGAAGAGATGGAAGTACTGGTCAATGCCGGAGCTACGATTCTTGGCGGCTGTTGTGGTACCACTCCGGAATTCATAAGACAGATCCATGAACGATTTGGTACAGATGCGAAGGTTGCAGCATCCCGAAGACCGGATGGAATTCGGTATCTGACCTCCGAACGTATTACCCACAGCTTTGGTCTGGATGACGGCTTTTTTGTTGTGGGAGAACGTATCAATCCTACCGGCAAGAAAGCACTTCAGGCACAGCTTCGTGAGGGCAGCTTTGAAAAGGTGATACAGTTTGCCGAAGAACAGGAAGCCTGCGGTGCCAAGGTACTGGATATCAATATGGGCATGAGCGGTATCGACGAGAAAGCCAGCATGCTTCGGGCTCTGGAGGAAGTCAGCGGTGTCACGAACCTGCCTCTTTCCCTGGATTCCAGCTACGTGGAAGTCTTAGAAGCTGCACTGCGTAATTATCCCGGACGTGCTCTGGTCAATTCTGTATCTCTGGAGACGGAAAAATTTGAAAAACTACTTCCCATTGTAGCCAAATACGGTGCTATGTTTATCCTGCTTCCTTTGTCGGATGCGGGACTGCCCAAGGATATAGAAGAGAAGAAAGAGATTATTCACAAGATTTATGACCGGGCACTTTCTCTGGGAATGTGCAAAGAAGATATCGTGGTGGACGGTCTGGTGGCAACGGTAGGTGCCAATCCGAAAGCTGCACTGGAAACGTTGGAGACCATCCGCTATTGCAAAGAGAACGGTTTTGCCACGATCTGCGGTCTGTCCAACATTTCCTTCGCCATGCCGGAGAGAAGTTTTGTTAATACCGCATTCCTGACGCTGGCAATTCAGGCGGGACTGACCATGGCTATTGCCAATCCTTCCCAGGAACTTCTGATGAGCTGTGCTTTGGCTGCGGATCTGCTGTTGAACAAAGAAGAAGCCGCTCTTCGCTATATCGAGTACGCCGGTGGCGTCAGGGAGCGCAGAGAAGAGAAAGAAGCGGAACTGGCAAAAAAACTGGCACTGCTGGAAAATCAGGGAACAACCGCCAAGACAGGCACTGCCGGCAATGCCGCCAAAGAAACGACTACTGATAACGGTCCGCAGATCAATGAAATGCAGGACAAGCTGAAGACGGCGGTACTGAAAGGCAACCGTAACGGCATTGTAAAGATCACGAAGGAAGCATTGGAAAGCGGAGAGAAACCTGCGGAGCTATTGAATCAGGTACTGCTTCCTGCCATTAATCAGGTAGGTGAATTCTTTGATCAGGGCAAGTATTTTCTGCCGCAGCTGATTGCCAGTGCGGAAGCCATGAAGAATTCCATCGAGGTGCTGGAACCGTTGCTGCAGACCGAAGGCACCGGAGAAGAAATGCCGGTGGTGGTCATTGCCACGGTGGAAGGAGATATCCATGATATCGGCAAGAATCTGGTGGCACTGATGTTAAAAAACCACGGATTCCATGTGATCGATCTGGGCAAGGATGTGCCGCAGGCGAAAATTCTGGAGTCGGCGAAAGAACATCATGCGGAATTTATTGCCCTGTCAGCACTGATGACCACCACCATGCAGAGAATGCGGGAGATCGTGGCAGCCGCAAAAGAAGAAGGCATCACCGCCAAGATCATCATCGGCGGCGCTGTTATTACGCAGGAATATGCGGATGAGATCGGTGCCGACGGCTATTCCAAGGATGCGGCGGATGCCGTGAAACTGGCCAAAAGCCTGATGTAAAAGAGTCTGAAACAACAGAAATAATGGAGTATAGATAAAGGAGCAAAGCAAAATGATTGGAGCAGATGCGATTATTAAATGTCTGGAAGCAGAGGGGGTAAGTACTGTTTTCGGATATCCCGGTGTTGCCATATGTCCTTTTTTCAACAGCATTCTGGATTCTGACATCAAAACGGTGTTGATCCGTACAGAACAGAACGCGGCCCATGCGGCCAGCGGTGTTGCCCGTATGACCGGAAGACCCGGTGTATGTGCGGTGACCTCCGGCCCCGGTGCCACCAATGTGATCACCGGTATTGCCACGGCATTTGCTGACAGTATCCCCATGATCTGCATTACCGGTCAGGTCAACAGTGAACTGCTGGGCAGTGATGTGTTCCAGGAGGCGGATATTACCGGCGCCGTGGAATCTTTTGTAAAATACAGCTATCTGGTGAAAAATGTAAATGATATTCCCAGAGTGTTCAAGGAAGCATTTTATATTGCCAATACCGGTAGAAAAGGGCCGGTATTGATCGATATTCCCATTGATATCCAGAATGCAACGATCAAAAATTTCCATTATCCGGAAGAAGTGAATCTACGTACCTACAAGCCTACCGTCAAAGGACATGCCGTGCAGATCAAGAAGGTTATCAAAGAGCTGGAGCGGGCGAAACGTCCCATTATCTGTGCCGGAGGAGGAGTCCTGCTCAGTGAGGCCGAGGAGGAGCTGCGCAGCTTTGCGGAAGAACACGGTATTCCCGTGGTGTCCACCATGATGGGTATCGGTGTTATGCCTACCGAACATCCGCTTTATTATGGAATGGTGGGCAATAACGGTAAGACTTATGCCAACCGTGCCATGAACGAATCGGATCTGCTGATCATGGTGGGAGCCAGAGTGGCAGATCGCGCGGTCAGTCAGCCGGATCTCATCACAAGAAACAAAGTGCTGGTGCACATTGACGTGGATCCTGCGGAGATCGGCAAAAATGCGGGTCCTTCCATTCCACTGGTAGGTGATGCAAAACACATCTTCCAGGATTTTCAGAAAGAAGAATTTGACTGTAACTACGAGGAATGGCTCACTACATTGAATGAATATCGTTCTACCATGGAGAAGAAGAGAACCCCCAATCCCGATTATGTGGATCCTGCAGCATTTATCACAAGACTTTCCGAGAAGATGCAGGAGGACGGTGTCTATGTGGCGGACGTGGGACAGAATCAGATCTGGTCCTGTGGCTATCACATTGTGAAAAAAGGCAAATTCCTGACCTCCGGCGGTATGGGAACCATGGGTTATTCTATTCCGGCAGCCATGGGAGCCAAGACAGCGGCCATGGATAAGCAGGTTATTGCGGTATGCGGTGACGGTTCCTTTCAGATGTCCATGATGGAGCTGGCTACGATCAGACAGCACAATATCCCGGTAAAGATCATCGTGCTAAAGAACAATTATCTGGGTATGGTAAGGGAATACCAGCACTATACCTACAAAGATCATTATTCTGTCGTGGATCTGTCCGGAAGCCCGGATCTGGAGAAATTATCTGCGGCCTATGATATTCCGTATCTGCGATTGAACAACATGGAACACGTGGATGAGATTCTGGACGCTTTTCTGGCGGAAGACAATACCATGCTGTTAGAATGTCTGATCGATCCGATGGATCTGGTAAAATAACGGAAGGGAGCTGTACTTAAAATGAAGAGAATATATTCCGTATTGGTAGAGAACCGTTCCGGTGTTCTGTGCAAGGTAGCCGGTCTGTTCTCCAGAAGATGTTTTAATATTGACAGCCTTGCCGTGGGAGAGACTGATGACCATGCAGTTTCCTGTATGACCATTGTAAGCTCCGGTGATGAGCGTACCCTAGAGCAGATTGAAAAGCAGCTGAATAAGAAACTGGATGTCATCAAAGTGAAGACTTTGTCCCAGGAACAGTGCTATACCCGGGAATTAATGTTATTAAAAGTTAAATATAACAAGAATAATCGTAGGGATATTATAGAAATCTGTGACATTATGAAAACAGAGATCGTAGATATGTCAAAACACTTTATGATGCTGCAGATTTGCGATGCTCCGGAGAAAATCGACACTCTGATCAAGATGCTTCAGACCATCAGTATTGTGGAAGTAGCTCGAACAGGAACCTTGGCATTATCAAAATGCACGGAAAATGATGATTAAAATACATCAATCATAATGTTAAATTCACTAATTGACATTCTGTAGTCATCTTGCTATATTAAGAATACAGTTGCTGCTCCGTCAGGGAGGACGGCTGTAGAAATACGAAAGGTATGGTAGATATTCATGCAGAAAAAAGTATTTCAGCTGTTGGTTGACAACACTTCAGGTGTGTTGAGCCGTATTGCCGGATTGTTTTCCCGTCGCGGTTACAACATCGAAAGTATTACGGCAGGTGTGACCGCCGATCCCCGTTTTACCAGAATCACCATTGTGACATCGGGAGATGACGATATTCTGGAACAGATCGAGAAGCAGGTGGGAAAGCTTGTGGATGTCCGGGATATTAAGGAACTGGACCCGGATGACAGCGTGTACCGCGAACTGGTACTGGTCAAGGTGAAAGTAGATCCCGAAAAGCGTCTGGAGATTCGCCAGGGGGTAGAATTCCTTGCCAACAATTTCCGTGCGAAGATCATTGATGTAGGTGCGGAGAATCTGATCGTTGAATTTACCGGTAATCACAGCAAGGTCAATGCGCTGATCCAGCGTTTTACGGAAGAGTACGAAGTGCTGGAGCTTGCCAGAACCGGTATCACAGGTCTGGGAAGAGGTATCGAGAATGTTACCTATATTGAAGATTGAGGACTGACAGGCGTAAGACCTCACACTTTATGTTAGCTCTAGGGAAGATCCCTATCAGTTATAAATTTTATGTCTCATAACGGAGGAGAAGAAAATGGCTAAGATTTTTTATCAGGAAGATTGTAATCTCTCTTTATTAGAGGGTAAGACTATCGCAATTATCGGCTACGGCAGCCAGGGTCATGCACATGCACTGAACCTGAAGGATTCCGGATGTCATGTTATCATCGGTCTGTACGAGGGCTCCAAGTCCTGGGCAAAGGCTGAGGCACAGGGGTTCGAAGTATTCACCGCTGCAGAAGCTGCAAAGCGTGCTGACATCATCATGATCCTGATCAATGATGAGAAGCAGGCTGATCTGTACAAGAACGACATCGAGCCCAACCTGGAAGAGGGCAATATGCTGATGTTCGCTCATGGTTTCAACATTCATTTCGGATGTATCGTACCTCCCAAGAACGTTGATGTTACCATGATCGCTCCCAAGGGACCCGGACATACCGTAAGAAGTGAGTATCAGGCTGGTAAGGGTGTTCCCTGTCTGATCGCTGTAGAGCAGGATGCAACCGGTAAGGCTCAGGATCTGGCACTGGCTTATGCACTGGGTATCGGCGGCGCAAGAGCAGGCGTTCTGGAGACCACTTTCAGAACCGAGACCGAGACCGATCTGTTCGGTGAGCAGGCAGTTCTGTGTGGCGGCGTATGTGCTCTGATGCAGGCTGGTTTCGAGACTCTGGTTGAGGCTGGTTACGATCCCAGAAATGCATACTTCGAGTGTATCCATGAGATGAAGCTGATCGTAGATCTGATCTACCAGAGTGGTTTCGCAGGCATGAGATATTCTATCTCCAACACTGCTGAGTATGGTGACTACATCACCGGCCCCAAGCTGATCACCGAGGAGACCAAGAAGACCATGAAGAAGATCCTGTCCGATATTCAGGATGGTACTTTTGCTAAGGAATTCCTGTTAGATATGTCTCCCGCAGGCAAGCAGGTTCACTTCAAGGCTATGAGAAAGCTTGCTGCTGAGCATCCTTCCGAGAAGGTCGGCGAAGAGATCCGTAAGCTTTACAGCTGGAACAACGAGAGTGATAAGCTGATTAACAACTAATCAACTGTAAAAAATCCAATGCTATGACAAAAGGGCTGTGTAAGAATGTAAAAGTTCTGACACAGCCTTGTTTTGACAAAAAATCAGTTGTTTTCAAAGGAAAACCGCAAAAACAAACTGGAAAATACATATTAATTGCGATAAAATGAATAAGTAAGCCCGGAAAATAGAAACGTGGCATTGAAACATGAAACAGATCTGCGGACAGGAAAAGACATAAATGCGCAGATCACGGAAAGGCATGAAAAGCGGTATGAAAGATTTTGAAGCAAAAACCTCTCCCAGGCAGAAAATGGATACCGAAAGCTGGTTTATCGAATGCTACCGGAACAATCAGGGGCATCCTCTGCGGACGTTAGTGCATCTGTACAAGGGAAATTATCATAAATTTGTTCTGGCAGTCATCTGCTTTTTTGCAAAGCATGCCTGCGTCTGGGTACTGCCGATCATTACGGCCAATATCATCAATGATGTGACATCCCACAACCCGGATACTTTTCGGAACATTATTTTTTACAGTATTCTGGAAGCAGGGCTGATCCTGCTGAACATTCCGATGAACTATCTGTATACTTCCTACAAGAGTCTGGCCACCCGCTATGCGGAGACGGGACTGAGGAAAGCATTGATCCGAAAGCTTCAGCAGTTATCCATTTCCTATCATGTGGAGACTCAGTCCGGGCGATTGCAGTCCAAGATCATGCGTGACGTGGAAGCGGTAGAGGGGCTTTCCACACAGTTATTTTTAAGCATTCTGAACATTGCGCTGAATATCGGTGTGGCGCTGGTGGTCACCATCAGCAAGAGCCGGATCGTATTTATCTTTTTCCTTTTGACCACACCGGTAGCAGCCATCACCATGGTCACTTTCCGGAATATCATGAAAAAACGGAACACTGAATTCCGTAAGGAAATGGAAGAGACTTCCGCCAGAGTCATGGAAATGGTGGAACTTGTGCCTGTGACCAGAGCACATGCCCTGGAGGACGAAGAAGTGGCAAAAATGAGCGGCCAGCTTTTTGCTGTGGCGGAAAAAGGCTACAAACTGGATCTGATCCAGGCATTGTTTGGCTCGGTGGGCTGGGCAGTATTCCAGATCTTCCAGGTGATCTGTCTGGCATTTACCGGATATCTGGCCATTGGTGGCAAAATTCAGGCAGGCGATATCACATTGTACCAGAGTTATTTTGCCACGGTAGTCAATCAGGTGTCCTCCATCGTCACCCTGCTGCCTACCATTGCCAAGGGTATTGAATCCGTCAATTCCATCGGTGAAGTATTGTTATCTGAAGATATCGAAGATAATGAGGGCAAGGAAAAACTGGAACAGGTGACCGGTACTTTTGATTTTGAGGACGTATGTTTCCATTATAAAAATAACGAGCATAATGTATTGAACCATCTGAATCTTCATGTGAAATCGGGAGAGACTATTGCACTGGTGGGAGAATCCGGCGCCGGAAAGTCTACGATCCTGAATCTGGTCATCGGTTTTAATCAGGCGGAAAGCGGAAAAGTCCTGATCGATGGCAAGGATATCAGTAAGATCGATCTACGCACCTACCGAAAGCACCTGGCGGTAGTTCCCCAGACCTCGATCCTGTTCTCCGGAACGATCCGTGACAATATCACTTACGGTTGCGAAAATGTGTCGGAGGAAGAACTGCAGAAAGTGATCAAAGCTGCCAATCTGTCGGATCTGATCGCATCACTGCCTAAGGGTCTGGATACCATGGTGGGAGAGCACGGCGGCAAACTGTCTGGCGGTCAGAGACAGCGTATCTCCATTGCCAGAGCACTGATCCGGGATCCGAAGGTGATCGTACTGGATGAAGCCACCTCGGCTCTGGACAGTATTTCAGAAAAGCTGATCCAGCAGGCGCTGAACAATCTGACAGAAGGGCGTACCACCTTTATCGTGGCCCACAGACTGTCCACCATCCGGGATGCCGACAGGATCGCGGTCATTGCAGACGGTCGCTGCGCAGAGTACGGCACTTATGAAGAACTTATGGCTCTGCAGGGAGAATTTTATCAGTTGAAACAGATTCAGAGCTGATGGAAATCAGAAAACAGAAAAGTTGCTTGAAACATATGTTCGGCTATGGTATGATAAACATATCGTAGCCGATTTTTACAGGTTACTATTAGCAGGACAGGAAAGACGAGGACTTAGTATACATGTTTGCATATGTGAATGGCTTTTTGGAAGATGCCACGGTAGATAACGCTGTGATCGATGTCAACGGATTTGGCATCAATGTAAGGATTTCTGCGGATACAGCCTCCAGGCTGCCGGGAATAGGAGAAGAAGTTCGGCTTTACACTTATACCTATGTGAAGGAAGATGCCTTTTTACTATATGGTTTTCTCTCCCGAAGTGATCTGGAAATGTTCAAGCTGTGCATTACAGTCAGTGGAATCGGTCCAAAGGGAGCGCTGGCAATATTATCGGTCATGGATGCAGATGCTCTGCGGTTTGCCATTATGTCCGGGGATGCCAAGGCAATCTCCAGGGCCCCGGGAGTGGGAGCCCGGACGGCGCAGCGCCTGATTCTGGAATTAAAAGATAAGCTCTCCATTGATGATACACTGATCTCCAGAGAGATCGTCGCAGGCGGAGCCCAGGGAATCCTGACTGCCGGCAGCCTGCATATTGACAGTGAGAAGAAAAAGGAAGCCGTGGAAGCACTGGTGGCACTGGGATACGGACAGGCAGAGAGCCTCAAGGCTGTCAATGCCCTTGAGGATGTGGAGACCATGGATTCCGGCGCGATTCTGAAAGCTGCCCTGAAAAAATTGTTTTAAGGAACCGGATAAATTATGCCTAGAAGAATGATAGAGACAAATATCACAGAAGAAGATATCAAACTGGAAGGCTCTCTGCGGCCCCAGACACTGGACGACTATATTGGCCAGTCCAAGATCAAAGAGAACCTGAAGGTGTATATTACCGCAGCCAAGCAGCGCGGAGATGCACTGGACCATGTGTTGTTCTATGGACCTCCCGGACTGGGCAAGACCACGCTGGCAGGAATCATAGCCAACGAAATGGGTGTGCATATGAAGGTGACCAGTGGCCCTGCGATTGAAAAGCCCGGTGAAATGGCGGCGATCCTGAACAATCTGGAGGAGGGAGATCTGTTATTCGTGGATGAAATCCATCGGCTGAACCGTCAGGTGGAAGAGGTACTGTACCCGGCCATGGAGGATTACTGCATCGATATTATGATCGGAAAGGGTTCCAGTGCCAGATCTGTGCGTCTGGAGCTGCCGAAATTCACTCTGGTGGGAGCGACCACCCGTGCCGGACTTCTGACTGCACCTCTGCGGGATCGTTTCGGCATGATCCATCATCTGGAATTTTATACCATAGAGGAATTACAGCAGATCATCATGCATTCCGCCCGGATCCTGGACGTGGAGATCGAACCGGCCGGAGCAAAGGAAATGGCCAGAAGAAGCCGCGGTACACCGAGACTGGCGAACCGGATCTTAAAACGTGTCCGTGACTTTGCACAGGTTAAATACGACGGGATCATTACCGAGGAGGTAGCCAGAACGGCATTGGATCTGATGGATGTCGATAAGATGGGACTGGACCATATCGACCGCAATATTCTGGTCACGATCATTGAGAAATTCGACGGAGGTCCCGTGGGTCTGGATACCCTGGCAGCTGCCATCGGTGAAGATGCCGGTACGATAGAGGATGTCTACGAACCCTATCTGATCAAGAACGGATTTCTGAACAGAACACCCAAAGGCCGTGTAGTCACAGATCTTACCTATCATCATCTGGGACTGAATTGATACGTGCAGCTTACGAAATTTTACTTGCCACCCTATACATTCTGATATATAATAAATCTTGTATTATATTTTTGCGTAAATGGCATATATTGTGTTTTTCAAAAGAGTGTTAAGAGGGGTGTTGAGATGTCACCTAAGACAGATACAGAAGTGATCATAGGCGGAAAAGTATTTACTTTAAGCGGCTATGAAAGTGAAGATTATATGCAGAAAATTGCTTCCTACATCAACGGAAAGATTACCGAATACGGGAAGCTGGACGGCTTTCGCAGACAACCCTTGGATAAGCAGAACATTCTGCTCCAGTTGAATATTGCAGATGATTATTTTAAAGCCAAGAAGCAGATCTCCATTCTGGAGGAAGAACTGCAGGGCAAGGAAAAAGAGCTTTATGATCTGAAGCATGAACTGATTTCAGCACAGATCAAACTGGAAAATGCAGAAAAGCAGGGGAAGGAACTGCAAAAGCAGTTAAATGAAGACGCCAAGAAGATTGTACGTCTGGAGACAGAATTAAAAGACAAATAAATTGATAGCTGTCCGTTTTCGGGCAGCTATTTGCTTATATGAATCGAATGCAATAGAGGAAATCTGAAATCTATGAAAGCAGCAAAAAAAGTAGAATTACTGGCACCTGCCGGAAATGCGGAAGCCTTTTACGGGGCTATCCATGCCGGTGCGGATGCTATATATCTGGGTGGCAGCCGTTTCGGGGCCAGAGCTTATGCGGAAAATTTTTCGGAAGAAGAACTGGTTGCCTGCATCCGGTATGCTCATCTTTTTCAGCGAAAAGTATATCTGACGGTAAACACACTGGTTAAAGAATCGGAATTTTCCGGACTGTATGAATATGTATTGCCCTATTACCGGGCCGGACTGGATGGGGTGATTGTCCAGGACATGGGAGTGTTTGCATATCTCAGAGAACATTTTCCAGGGATGGAACTCCATGGAAGCACTCAGATGACCATTACAGGGGAGTATGGGGCAGCTTTTCTGAAGGAACAGGGGGCCTGTCGTGTAGTTCCCGCCAGAGAGCTGAGCCTTGCGGAGATCCGCAGGATCAAGGAAGTCACTGGGCTTGAGATCGAATGCTTTATCCATGGAGCCATGTGTTATTGCTATTCCGGACAGTGCCTGTTCAGCAGTATTCTGGGGGGCAGAAGTGGCAACAGAGGACGTTGTGCCCAGCCTTGTCGCCTGCCCTATACCACTGGAAAACATCCGAAGGAATGTTATCCTTTAAGCCTGAAAGATATGTGTACCATTGAATATATTCCGGAGCTTCTGGAGGCAGGGATCGACTCCTTTAAGATCGAAGGCCGTATGAAGAAGCCGGAATATGCCGCCGGAGTTACGGCAATTTATCGCAAATATATTGACCGGTATTATGCGGATTCCAAAGCTCCTCAGAAGATTTCTGCGGCAGATATGCATACGCTTTCCTGCCTCTATATCCGCAGTGAGAGACAGGATGGTTATTATCACAAGCACAACGGCGGGGAGATGGTGACTCTGGACAGCCCGGCTTACAGCGGTAGTGATGAGACTTTGCTTCAGAATATCCGGAAGAAGCATCTGGAACACAGGCTGACCCTTCCGGTATCCATGCAGGCTGAATTCCTGACCGGGGAGACCGCAAAATTGTATTTGTGGACCGGAGAGAGTGCAGTCACCGTAGAAGGGAATGTGGTAGAAGAAGCTTCCCGACAGCCCATCACACAGGAAAATATAGCAAAACAGCTGGGGAAACTTGGCGACAGTCACTTCCATCTGGAGGACTCCCTCGGAATCCGGGTAAGTGACAATGCTTTCTACCCGTTAAAAGCTATCAACGAGTTACGCCGAAAGGGACTTGCCCTGCTGGAAGAGCAAGTGATCCTTGCAAACGGCTTCCCTTATGAGAGAACTTCCGAAAAAGCTCCGACACTGGCTGACGATGGTGATTTTCGGAAAAACGATAGTATAAAGTCTCAAAAATCCGATGAAAAATGGGCTGTCACGATACGGACCCCGGAACAATGGCAGGGCTTTTGCGGTTCATCCTTCTGGAAAGATCCGGTCAGAACCGCCGGACAACTCAGACTCTATCTGGATGCGGATTTCCTGTTACAGGATCCGTCCGCTGCGGAGAAGATTTTGAGAAGCCTTACTGAAAAAGAGATCCAATCTGTGATCGCTCTGCCGAAGATCCTGCGCCTGCGGGATGGGCAGTATCTTGAAAAATTACGGAAATTGCTGCTGGAAAATCTGGCATATATAAATGGCTTTCAGGCAGCAAACATGGAACATATCGCGTTATTAAAACAATGGAATTTTACCGGAAAAGAAATCTATGGGGATCATAGTCTGTATCTCTGGAACCGGACCAGCCGGGATTTCTGGAAGGCATTCTTAGACGGCTATTGTCTGCCGTTGGAGCTGAATGCCGCAGAGCAGAGGAACATACTGGATCCTGCGTTTCCTGCGGAAAAAGTAATATACGGCAGGATCCCTATGATGGTCACCGCCAACTGCGTGCAGAAGACCACTGACCGGTGTCAGCCGCAGGAGAATCCGAAGGCATTGGATCTGATCGACCGCTATCATAAAAGATTTCCGGTTCAGCGGAATTGTACCCACTGTTTTAATGTGATCTATAACAGTGTTCCGCTTTCCTTGCACAAGGAATTATGTAAATGGAGCGGCCTGGTGACCGGACGGCTGGATTTTACCACGGAAAATGAGACCGAGACTTTGGAAGTCCTGGAGTATTTTGCCGGTACCCGTAAGGAATTGCCCTATGGGGAATATACCACCGGTCATGAAAAACGTGGAGTAGAATAGACAGAAAGGTTTTGGATCCATGCAGGAATATGTGATTGAATTATCCAAATATTTTATCGCCTTTTTTATGGTGTTATATACGGCAAGCTGTTTTTATACCTTTCGGTATCCGGTGGGAGAGAAGCATCGTGGAGTATTTATTTTACAGGATCTTTTGATGTTTCTGGTGCAGGTCCTCTGTTTTCTGAACCTGTCCCTTGTCAGCGGAGATTTTCAGTATTTGTTTTTCTTTGCATTTATACTGATCTTTCTGTTTGCTACGATCACAATGGTATCGCTGATCTACGAGAATATTAACAGGCTTTTGCTGAATAATATGTGTATGCTTCTGGGAATCGGTCTTTGCATCGTATCGAGATTATCTTTTGACAAGGCCATCCGGCAATATGTGATCGTACTGGTATCTCTGATCTTTTCCCTGCTGGTTCCGTATCTGCTGGGAAAGATCCACTTTTTTAAGAAGATCACCTGGCTGTATGCCACGTTGGGAATTGCGCTGCTCAGTACGGTGCTGATCCTGGGAGAGGTGACCCATGGTTCCAAGATTTCATTTTCCCTGGGAGGAATCACGTTCCAGCCTTCGGAATTCGTCAAGATCCTGTTCCTGTTCTTTCTGGCGGGAGCGTTGTGGGAAAATGTCTCCTTCCAGAGAGTCGTTCTGACGGCGATCATTGCGGGAGCCCATGTGGTGATCCTGGTAGTATCCAAGGACCTGGGAAGTGCTTTGATCTTTTTCGTGGGCTTTGTTTTTGTGGTTTTTGCTGCCACAAGAAATTATCTGTATCTTCTGGCAGGACTTGTCGGCGGAGGTGCGGCTTCTTATCTGGCTTATCAGCTGTTTGATCATGTACGGGTCAGAGTACTGGCCTGGCAGGATCCCTGGAAATATATTGACAATAAAGGCTATCAGATCACCCAGTCATTATTTGCCATCGGCAGTGGAAGCTGGTTCGGCATGGGACTGTTAAAAGGTAATCCCACAGCGATTCCTTATGTGGAAGCGGACTTTATCTTTTCTTCCATCTGCGAGGAACTGGGCGTGATCTTCGGAATATGTCTGATCCTGATCTGTGTCAGCAGTTTTCTGGAAATGATGCGGGTGGCAGTATGCATTCATGACAGATTCTATCAGCTGATCGTATACGGCATCGGTATTATGTATATTTTCCAGATATTCCTGACCATTGGCGGCGGTACCAAGTTCATTCCACTGACCGGAGTGACACTTCCTTTCATCAGCTATGGAGGAAGTTCCGTCATGACGACCATGATCATGTTTTTCATTATACAGGGAATCTATATTCGCCTGCAGAAGGAAGGAGAGCGCAGAGGTGGCAGAAAATAAGGCGCAGAATACGCAGAAAAATACACAGAAAAAAGATGCCGACAGCAAAAAGGACGCCCGGAACAGAAAACGTATGGGCAACCAGCGGGAAATCTGGCTTTCTGCCGGAAGCATCGGTGTCCTGTTCTTGTGCCTGTTGGTCTATCTGTGTCATTTTGTGGCAACCAGCGAACAGGATATGATCAACAACAGTTATAATTCCCGTCAGCAGATTCTGCTGTCCCGCAATTACCGCGGATCCATTTATTCCAGGGATGGGGATGTTCTGGCAGAGACGATACTGGATGCGGATGAAGAGGAGACTCGAAACTATCCGTATAAGAATCTGTTTTCTCATATCGTAGGTTATTCCACCCAGGGACGCATGGGAGTGGAGGCTCTGGCCAATTACTATCTGATCAACACCAATACCTCCCTGAGCAATAAAGTGAAAAACGATACTGCCGGGAAAAAGAATCCCGGAGATAATGTATATACCACACTGGATGTCCATATCCAGCAGGTGGCCAACGACCAGCTGGATATTTACCGTGGTGCCATCATTGTAACGGAAGTGTCTACCGGCAAGATTCTGGCAATGGTGTCGCATCCCGATTTTGATCCGAATACCATTCCGGAGATCTGGGATGATCTGATCGACAATGATTCCAGTACAGTACTGTTGAATCGCGCCACCCAGGGACTTTATCCGCCCGGATCCACCTTCAAGATCGTAACGGCATTGGAATATATCCGGGAGAATCCCACCACGTATCAGAATTATTCTTATAACTGTAATGGTTCTTTCCGGGTGGGAGACAGCAAAATCAGTTGTTATCACGGTTCCAGTCACGGACAGGTCAGCTTTCAGAAGTCCTTTGCAAAATCCTGTAACTCGTCCTTTGCCAATATTGGAATGAGCCTGGACAGAGAGGCTTTTCAGGAGACACTGAATGACCTTTTGTTCAATAAAGATCTGCCACTTACGTTGAATTATGCCAAAAGCTCGGCTATCGTCTCCGAAAGTACACCTTCCGCGGAAATGATGCAGACCTCCATCGGTCAGGGTAAGACCCAGATCACACCGGTGCATCTGAATATGATCACCTGTGCCATTGCCAACGATGGTGTTCTGATGAAGCCCTATGTCATTGATCATGTGGAAAATGATGAAGGTACTGTGGTAAAAAGCTTTAAGGCATCGGAATACGGCCGTCTGATGACAGAGGACGAATCTGCGATTCTGAAACAGTTGATGACCGATGTTGTGGAAGAGGGAACTGCTTCCAAGTTAAGAGGTTTAAACTATACGGCTGCCGGTAAGACAGGTTCTGCGGAATACAATAATATCAAGGGTGACAGCCATGCCTGGTTTACCGGTTTTGCTCCCGCAGAAGCCCCGGAAGTCTGTGTCACCATTATCGTAGAGGGTGCAGGAAGTGGCGGTGATTACGCAGTTCCCATTGCAAGACGTCTGTTTGATGCTTACTTCAACCAGAAAGAGTGATCGGAGGAGTCAAAAGAATCATGATAGAGGCTACCAGTTGCGGTGGCGTTGTGATCTTCCGTGGGAAGATCCTGCTGCTGTATAAGAACATTAAGAATAAATATGAAGGCTGGGTATTGCCGAAGGGTACCGTCGAAGCCGGGGAGACCCATGAGGAGACCGCACTCAGGGAAGTGCTGGAGGAAAGCGGTTCCAAGGCATACATTGTAGATTATATCGGCAGAAGCGAGTATTCTTTTACCGTACCGGAAGATGTGGTGGAGAAGGAAGTCCACTGGTATCTGATGGGAACGGACAGCTATTACAGCAAGCCCCAGAGAGAAGAGTATTTTGTGGATTCCGGCTTTTACAAATATCATGAAGCATATCATCTTCTGAAATTTGCCAATGAAAAGCAGATTCTGGAAAAAGCCTATGCGGATTATCAGGAAAGAAAAAGGAATAATCAATGGAAAAATTGATTATTCCTGCTTTTCTGAAATATTTTTAAACATTCTTGACGATTTCCAGATCTGGTCTCTGCAAGAGATCTACAAATTCGTTTTTATCATTTTTTAAAATGGGACGGGAGTATTTGTTGGGATGAATGATCAGTACTTCCCAGATGCTTCCGTCATTCAGTTCCACGCTGGTTCCGATCTGGGCATCTGCAATACGTTTCATGATCGGCATCAATAATTCCACGTCATATTTATCCAGACTCTTTTCGAAATTCCCAAGAATCTGTAACGGTGTCAACGCATTACGGTAGGTTCTGGGAGACGCCATGGCAATATAGGCATCAATAATGGCAATATACCTTGCGAAGACATCAATTCTCTGTCCGGACATATGGTAAGGATAGCCGCTGCCATCGAGTCGTTCGTGATGCATGATCACAGCATTTTTCACATGCTCATTCAGATCCTGATTACGTACGGTGGTATAACCGACTACAGGATGAGTCTTGATAACTTTGAATTCTTCATCCGTCAGTTTGCCGGGCTTCCATAACAGTTCATAGGGCAGCTGCAGCTTGCCGATATCATAATAGAAACCGCAGAGAATCAGGGTATTTTTCTCTTCTTCGCTCATTCCCAGCCAGTCAGCGAAGGTCCCCGCCAGAAGAGCGGCATTCAGTCCCTGGGTATAGGTGAGTTCATCCTCACTGGGCATCAGATTGTACAGATAGTCTAACAGTACCGGGCCGGAAGTAATATAATAATACAATTCGTTGTAAATTGTCAGCAGAATAATATCCGCCGGTTTTCTTCCCATGATCAGCAGTTGTTTCATGGCTAATTTATATTGTCCCAAAAACAACGGATAAGCACGTTCGAATGCTTTGAAATTAGAATCAAAACGAATCTTAGCATAATGTGTAGTGGCGAAATCAACATCTTCCATTATGGTGACACATACCAGATTGTACCGTTTCAATTTCTCAATGATCTGCGGAGTGATGGTGGTTCCTGCAGGGTAGATCACACGATCCTGATCCAGAATGTCCTCCCCCAGGACCATATCCGGCTGTAACTCCATTTTCGTAATAACCTTCAAAGCTGTATCCTCCTCATTCGTACTAATTCAAGTATAAAATATCATGCTAAAAAGTCAAGTAACAAAATTGTAATATAAAGGAAACTATGCTATACTAGCAGAAAAAGATTTAAGGAACTTGTGTATGGCAGGAAAGCTGAAGTTTGCGCAAAATCTCTATCTTGGAGAGGGCATCGCGCCGGAAAAACTGGATAAACTAAAAAAGAGGCTGAATAAAAAGCCTCTTCTGGCCAATGTATATCTGATCACTCCGGCCAGAAATCCCGCGGATCAGCTGGATATTTTTGATGCCAGACAGTTGGTACAGCCTCATTATAAGGACGAAGAATTTCTCGTTCTCGGTATGGCTTCCGGCTACGAGGATGCGCTGCAGCTGATCGAACGGATCACCGGAGAGTGCCTGAAAGCCAGAGGGGACTGTAATCTGCGGGAGTATTTACTATGTTGACGATTCTTTTTAAAATATTGAGTATTCTTGGGATCGTGCTTCTGATCCTGTTGGGAATCGCACTGGTGGTAATTCTCCTGGTTCTGTTCTTTCCGATTTCTTACAAAGCTGCCGGAAAACGGACGGTAGAGGAATTCTTTATCACCGCGAGAGTAAAATGGCTGTTCGGTCTATTGCGGATGAACTGCGATTATCCTGATCCCGGGAAAATTTACGTAAAGTTTTTATTCTTTACGCTATATGATTCTTCCGTAGAGAAGCCTGAGAAAACAGACCGGACATCTACGGAAACGACAGGGAACGAGAAAACACCCGCTTCTGCGGAGCCTGTCTCTTATACACATCTGACGCTGCCGACGACTTAATAGGTGTAGATC
>ENA-OYWH01000679-OYWH01000679.1-human-gut-metagenome-genome-assembly--contig:-NODE-679-length-20095-cov-6.173703_pt1 | contig 20095 bp, 10 predicted proteins | sample MGYA00244168_ERZ653393 | MGnify/ENA primary metagenome ERZ653393 (study PRJEB26926, sample SAMN06165164) | human gut metagenome | biome: ENVO:00009003; feature: ENVO:2100002; material: ENVO:00002003...
CGAGATCTAGTACGGTCTCGTGGGCTCGGAGATGTGTATAAGAGACAGGTTCATAGGTATCTTTTTTATATCCGGTTTGAGTTATCATATTTATCAGTCACAAAGTGAAGAGAGCAAATTGGTTGCTGTCACTGCCCGTGATGAAGTGAAAGAACTAATGTTGCCTGATGGCACTAAGGTTTGGCTGAACAAACATACTACTTTAAAATATCCACGTGAATTCTCAGAAAAGGGAAGGAATGTATATATGGAAGGAGAGGCCTATTTTGAAGTAAAGCGAAATACGGCGAAGCCTTTTATAGTGCGCAGTGAAGCCATGCAGGTAAGAGTTTTGGGAACAGTCTTCAACTTAAAGAGTGACAAGACTAACCGTTCTGCGGTAGCTACACTGATAAAGGGAGAGATTGAAGTGAAAGGTAATCACGAAGAAGGCATGATCGTATTGGCTCCGGGACAAAAAGCGGAATTGAATGCTGTAACTCGCCGTCTGGTAGTGAAACAGGTGGATACAGGCATTGAAAACTGGCATAATAATCAGTTTGTCTTTGAAAAGGCTGACATATTTACGATTGCCCGTACTTTGGAGAATTCTTATGGGGTGAAGATTATTCTGGCGCCTGATATGGATGCTACAAAGACATATTCCGGTACATTAAAGAAGAAAGATAATGTCGAGGAGACTCTGAATCTGATTAAGAGTACGAATGCGCTTCCCATTGAATATAAAATTGTGGGAAATAGTGTATTTCTGTCTTCAAAGAAATAGGTAAAAATCGGAAGTATATAATCTTAAAACATAATAATATGAGGAAACTGCTTTTATCGATTTGCTGTTTAGGCTGTGCTCTCTGGGCTCAAGCCAAAGATTTTACGCAATACGTCAACCCGCTGATGGGGACATTGTCTTCTTTTGAACTTTCTACGGGAAATACATATCCGGCTATCGCACGCCCTTGGGGTATGAATTTCTGGACTCCGCAGACCGGAAAGATGGGAGATGGCTGGCAATATGTATATACTGCTAATAAGATTCGTGGTTTCAAGCAGACCCACCAGCCCAGTCCGTGGATTAATGATTACGGTCAGTTCTCCATTATGCCTGTAACAGGCAAACCAGAGTTTGATGAAGACAAACGTGCCAGTTGGTTCTCACACAAAGGAGAAGTCGCATTACCTTATTATTATAAGGTGTATCTTGCCGAGCACGATGTTGTGACGGAGTTTACGCCCACAGAGCGTGCCGTTTTGTTCCGTTTTACTTTTCCTGAGAACGAGAATTCGTATGTTGTAGTAGATGCTTTTGATAAAGGCTCTTATATTAAGATCATTCCTGAACAAAATAAGATAATCGGATATACCACCCGTAACAGCGGTGGAGTTCCTGATAACTTCAAGAACTATTTCGTTATAGAATTTGATAAGCCTTTCAGTTATCAGGCTTCTGTTGCTGACGGCGCTTTGGTTGAAAACCAGAGTGAACAAACAGCAGGACATGCGGGAGCCATTATCGGTTTCAAAACCCGTAAGGGAGAAATTGTACATGCCCGTGTAGCCTCTTCCTTTATCAGTTTTGAGCAAGCAGACAGAAATCTGAAAGAGCTGGGGAGTGACAGTTTTGAAACTTTGGTTCAGAAAGGACAAGATGCCTGGAACCAGGTATTGGGAAAAATAGAAGTGGATGGCGGTAACCTTGATCAGTATCGTACTTTCTATTCCTGCTTGTATCGTTCAGTACTCTTCCCGCGTGCTTTCTTTGAGTTTGACGAGGCGGGAAATCCAGTTCACTACAGTCCTTATAACGGAGAAGTTTTGCCAGGATATATGTATACTGATACAGGCTTTTGGGATACTTTCCGTTGTCTGTTCCCTTTCCTCAACCTGATGTATCCTTCAGTGAACAAGCAGATACAGGAAGGTCTTATCAATACATATAAGGAAAGTGGCTTCTTCCCCGAATGGGCAAGTCCGGGACATCGCGGTTGTATGATCGGTAATAACTCCGCTTCTATACTTGCCGACGCTTATCTGAAAGGTATTAAAGTGGACGATGTAACTACTTTGTACGAAGGTCTTATCCACGGAACAAAGAATGTGCATCCGGAAGTTTCTTCTACCGGTCGCCTCGGTTATGAATACTATAATGAATTGGGATATGTTCCTTACGATGTGAAAATCAATGAGAACACTGCCCGCACTTTGGAATATGCTTATGATGACTGGTGTATCTACCAGATGGCAAAAGCTCTGAACCGTCCAAAGAAGGAACTGAAGCTTTTTGCTGACCGTGCTATGAATTATAAAAATGTGTTCGATAAGGAAAGCCTGTTGATGCGTGGACGCAATAAAGATGGACAGTTCCAGGCTCCTTTCTCACCCTTGAAGTGGGGAGATGCCTTTACGGAAGGAAATAGCTGGCATTATTCCTGGTCTGTATTCCACGATCCTCAAGGTTTGATTGATCTAATGGGTGGTGAAAAAGTCTTTGTTGAAATGTTGGACTCGGTATTTATCGTTCCTCCTTTATTCGATGACAGCTACTATGGCCAGGTAATCCATGAAATACGTGAGATGACGGTGATGAATATGGGTAATTATGCTCATGGCAACCAACCTATACAGCACATGATTTACATGTATAATTATGCCGGTCAGCCTTGGAAAGCTCAGTATTGGTTGCGTCAGGTGATGAATCGCATGTACACGCCCGGTCCTGATGGCTATTGTGGAGATGAAGATAACGGGCAGACTTCTGCCTGGTATGTATTCTCGGCATTAGGTTTCTATCCCGTTTGTCCGGGAACCGATGAGTATGTCTTGGGTGCTCCCTTATTTAAAAAAGCAACGCTCCATTTCGAAAATGGTAATTCATTGGTGATCGATGCTGCTAATAATAATTCTGAAAATATGTACATCGAATCGCTCCGTTTGGATGGAAATGTGTATACGAAGAATTATCTGAAACATGGAGATCTGTTGAAGGGTGGTGTCTTGAAATTTGATATGGGTAGCAAACCTAATTTACAACGAGGAACACAGGTGGAAGATTACCCGTATTCTTTCTCCAATGAAATAAAAAAGAAATAAAAAACTGAAGTTAATAATGTAATGAAGAAGGGAATAGGAAATAAAACTATTCCCTTTTTTATTTAATGAAAAAAAATATCATTTTGTACTAAGTGTATTTTCTATGGTCGTTGTTTTATATATGACGGTCAGGAAATAGAGTCTCCCGGTCGATTAAAATTAACCAATGTGTAACCTTTAAACTTTGTTTATGAACAACAATCATGCTTTTCAAAGTTCGAAATTTCTACGAGCTTTATTAGTCTTGTTCTTCATGACTGTATCCGTTCAGTGGACCTTTGCCCAACTGAATTTGAATGTCTCTCGTACGACGTTAGGTACAGTTATCGAACAGATCAAATCTCAATCTAAGTATCAATTTTTCTATGACGACAAGCTCGCTACTATGGCAGTGGAGAATGTCAAAGTGAAGAACGCATCTATAGAAGATGCTTTGAATGCTATCTTGAAAGGAAAAAACATTTCTTTTAAAGTAGAAGATAACATTGTTTATCTTTCAGAGAAGTCTGCTGCACCGCAAGAAGGTAATCAGCAAGGTAAAGAACGGACCATTACCGGACAGGTATCGGATGATATGGGACCTCTTATCGGTGTGAATGTATTAATAAAGGGTACAAGCATTGGGTGTATCACTGACCTTGATGGTAACTTTACGCTGACTACTACTGAGGCAAATCCGGTGGTACAGTTCTCCTATGTGGGTTACAAGCCACAGGAGGTTGCAGCCAAAGGGCAGAATGCTATCAATGTGATGTTGGAAACTGACTCACAACTGATAGAAGAGGTGGTGGTAACGGCTTTGGGTATCAAGCGTGCAGAAAAAGCATTGAGTTATAATGTAACTCAAGTAAATGCAGAGTCAGCTTTAGCTGTGAAGGATGCGAACTTTATCAATTCTTTGAATGGTAAGGTTGCCGGCTTGAATATCAATGCTTCTTCTTCAGGTGTCGGTGGTGCAAGTAAAGTAGTGATGCGCGGTTCCAGAGGAATTGAACAGTCTTCAAATGCACTTTATGTAATTGACGGTATCCCTATGTACAGTCTAAGTTCTGCCGGTGGTTCAAGTGAGTTTGACTCACAAGGTACTACTGAGGCTATTGCCGATATTAATCCGGAAGATATTGAATCGATGTCTGTGTTGTCAGGTGCTGCCGCTGCCGCTTTGTATGGTAGTAACGCTTCCAATGGTGCTATTGTTATCACGACTAAAAAAGGTGCAGCAGGACGTGTTTCTTTAACAGTATCTAGTAATACTGAGATGTTGAATCCTTTTGTGATGCCCAAATTTCAGGACTGGTATGGTACATCAGGTACTGACGGAAGCTGGGGAACCCGCTTAAATTCCAGCAATCGTTATGGCTATGATCCAAAAAGTGATTATTTCCAGACTGGTATTATTGGAACGGAAACTTTCTCGCTATCTACCGGTTCTGAGCATAATCAAACTTACTTATCAGCTGCTGCTGTAAATTCTCGTGGTATTGTCCCTAATAATAAATATGAACGTTATAACTTTACATTCCGTAATACGACTCAACTCCTGAACGATAAGATGACGTTGGATGTAGGTGCGCAATACATTATGCAGAAAGACCGTAATATGACTAATCAAGGTATTTATGCCAATCCTGTAGCTTCTGCTTATTTATTCCCACGTGGCAACGATTGGGAAGAATATAAGATGTTTGAACGCTATGATCCAGTTCGGAAATTATATACGCAATATTGGCCACAGGGTGGTGGTTCATATCGTTTGCAGAATCCTTATTGGATTAACTATCGTAATTTGCGTGAGAACGATAAAGATCGTTATATGTTGAGTGCATCTTTGTCTTATGATATTTTGGATTGGTTGAATATTGCCGGACGTGTGCGTATCGACAATTCATTGAATAATTATACTCAGAAATATTATGCATCAACTGAACCGACTATTGCTGAAGGTTCTGAAAATGGTTATTATGGCGTAACGAATACACGTGATAAACAAACATATGCAGACTTTTTGGTTAATATCAATAAACGTTTTGGTGAAGATTGGTCGTTGACTGCTAATATTGGTGCTTCTTATTCAGATACTCGTTCAGAAGCGATGGGTGTGAAAGGCCCTATTCCAGCTGATGGTTTGGCTAACTATTTTTCAATAACTCAGTTGGACAAGCAGACCACCAAGCGTGAGGAAACTGGTTATCGTGAACAAACGCAATCTGTTTTCGCTTCTGCGGAGGTTGGCTATAGAAATACTTATTATCTGACATTGACAGGACGTAATGACTGGCCTTCACAACTGGCAGGTCCAAAGTCTGTACAGAAGTCTTTCTTCTATCCTTCAGTGGGTGCTTCAGTTCTTTTGTCTGAGATATTAACTTTGCCGGAAAGTATTTCATATCTTAAACTGCGTGCTTCATGGGCATCGGTAGGTTTGCCATTCAAGCGTTTCTTGGCTTATCCTACTTTTGAATGGGATAGCTCAACAGGTAAGTATAGTACAAAGTCAGCTTATCCTTTGTATGATTTGAAACCCGAACGTACTGACTCTTGGGAAGTCGGTCTTACAGTTCGTTTCCTGAAGAACTTTAACTTAGATGTTTCATTCTATAATACTAAAACTTATAATCAGACTATGGACACCCAAGAATTACCTACCGGAGGTTATAGTACTTTCTATGCGCAGACTGGTAATGTACGTAATCGTGGTGTTGAGCTCTCGTTGGGTTATAAGAATACTTGGAATAAATTTACTTGGAACACCAATTATACATTCAGTGCCAATAAAAACAAGATACTTAGTTTGATTGACGGATATGTACATCCGGTGACAGGTGAAGTAATTTCTAAGACACAACTGGATATGAAAGGATTGTCGAATGCTCACTTTATTTTGAAAGAAGGTGGTTCCTTGGGCGATCTCTATTCTATGTCCGATTTGAAGCGTGATGCCAATAATAATATCTATGTGGATGCTGACGGTTCTGTTAAGACAGAGAGTTTGAAAGAAGGAATAAAGCTTGGCTCTGTATTTCCTAAAGCTAATATGGCATGGCGCAATGATTTTCAATATAAGAACTTTGGTTTTGGTTTCTTGCTGACGGCTCGTTTGGGTGGCATTGTTTATTCGGCTACACAAGCTACTCTTGATGCTAATGGGGTATCTGAAGCTTCGGCTATAGCACGTGACAATGGTGGTGTAATCATCAATGGGGGAGATGTAGTTAGTGCGGAAAAGTGGTACACAGCGATAGGTGGCGATAGCGGTATTCCGCAAATGTATACTTATAGTGCCACTAACTTACGTTTGCAAGAAGCATCCATTAGTTATACTATTCCCAGAGCTAAATTGAAGAATGTGATGGATATTACCCTCTCTTTGGTAGGACGCAATTTGTGGATGATTTATAGTAAGGCTCCTTTCGATCCAGAGGCTGTGGCTTCCACAAGTAATAACTATTATCAGGGTGTAGATTACTTTATGATGCCAAGCTTGCGCAGCGTGGGATTCAATTTGAAACTTAAATTCTAAAAGATTGAAAAGTATGAAAATAAATAGTACAATAGCAAAATTCATGGCTGCGGGAGCAATATTGTTCGGTAGTGTGGCTTGTACAGGAGATTATATAGACTATAACAAGAATCCGCATGAACCGGATTTGGATCAGATGTTGCCAGACGATTACTTGTTTAGTGCACTTCTGTTGAATATGCAAGATGTGATGATGCCTGAACAGGAAAACTTTTCTCAGTATGTGGATTGTTTAATGCCTGGCGGATTTTCCGGTTATGTTGCAGACTCTAACTTAGGTACCGGCTGGTCGGGGCGTTTTGCTACTTACAATCCGTCTGAGGCTTGGCTGAGAATACCTTTTGCGGATTTTTATGATAAATTCTATCCCAATTACTTTCAGTTGAAAGAGCAATGTGAGGATGAAGTATATCTCTCATTGGCAGAGTTATACCGCATTTGCACTATGTTGCGCGTGACTGATACGTATGGTCCGATACCTTATTCTCAGGTAGGTGTTAACAATGCCTTAAAATCGGGCTACGATTCTCAGGAACAAGTTTATAAGAAAATGTTTGAAGATTTGGATAACATTATAGATGTACTTACTACTTATTCCGCTCAGAATTTCAATTCCAGTGGTGATCGTATTTATGGTGGTAATACCAAATCATGGGCTAAGTTTGCTAATTCTGTGAAACTTCGTATGGCTATGCGTATTGTATATGTTAACGAGAGTCTGGCAAAGCAAAAAGCTGAAGAAGCGGTTAATTCGGAAATCGGTGTAATGACTGTAAGTACGGATGGTGCTTACCATAAAGTTGTGGATCACAATCCATGGGAACGTTTTATGCCAAATTGGGGTGATGCTCGTATTTCTGCTGATTTGGTTTGTTACATGAATGGTTATAGTGATCCTCGTCGTGAAGTCTATTATGATAAGTCTACGTTTGCTACGAAAGGAGCTTATAAAGGTACGGAAGACTATGTTGGTCTGCGTCGTGGTATCAGACAGGGACAGTATAATTCATGGTCTCAAGGTTATTCTTGTATGAAGGTGACGGTGAGTGATAATATGCTTATCTTCCCAGCTTCAGAAGTTACTTTTTTACGGGCAGAAGGTGCTCTTCGTGGGTGGAATATGGGTGGAACGGCTAAAGCGCTGTATGAAGAAGCTGTTAGTCTTTCTTTTGATGAGCGTGGTGTTTCAGGCGCTTCTACTTATCTGACTAATTCTACAGGATTACCAACTGTCTACAAAGACCCGTTAAAGGGTGAGGATGGGCAGAAATATGATTACTCAGGCTCTACTAATTCTACGATAACTGTTGCTTGGGATGATGCGGCAGATTTTGAAACGAAGCTGGAAAGAATCATTACTCAGAAGTGGATTGCTATTTTTCCGAGCACTATGGAAGCATGGTCGGAATATCGTCGTACAGGATATCCTAAGTTGATGCCTGCGATGCACAATCTAAGTGACGGGGTAGTGGATGATGCTGAGGGAGCACGCCGTTTATCTTATCCTGCTGATGAGTATCGCGAGAATGGCGAAAATCTGGATGCTGCCGTTTTGGCGCTGACTAAGGAATCAAGTAATAAGAAGGGTGATACAATGGCAACCCGAATCTGGTGGGATTGTAAGCCTGCTAAATAATCACTCAAAATAATCATTGAATAGTATGAAAAGAAATAAAAGTAATAAGATATTTGGAGCGTTGCTTCCCATATTGACTATGGTTTTATTGGTATCATGTACTGATGTTGAAAGTATCGATATAAATCGCCCGGGACTCGAAGAACAGAGTCCGGAACTTTATGCCAAATATTTGGAGAACTTGAATACATATAAACGTTCTGATGACCATAAAGTGGCGTATGCATGGTTTGACAATAGTGTAAAAGCACCTTATAGTCGTGCTCATCATATTTCGGATATTCCTGATAGCTTGGATGTTGTTTCGATGATGTATCCGGCAGATTTGGCCGAATTCGAGTTGACAGATATGGCTACTGTACGTAGAAAAGGTACAAAAGTGGTTTATACTATCAGTTTTGACCGTATACAGAAAGAATATACAGATAAAGTGAAAGAGGGGGTAGAGACAGGCACTTTTAGTGTTTATTTGAAGGCAGAAGTAGATAGGCTGATAAGTTATGAATCTTCTTTTGACGGTATAATTGCAGAATACAAAGGAAAAAATCCTATTTATATGTCTGCGGCTGATAAGGAAGAGGCCAAGGCGAATCAGGATATTTTTTGGGGAGCGGTTATGGCCTGGAAACAAGCTAATACAAATAAGTTGTTAACTTTTCAGGGTTATCCGGAGAATCTGATAGGGCAATCTGTACTGTCAGAATGCCGCCATATCATTCTGGCAACGGATGACGTAGATGCTGTTGAGGAATTATCGGTAGTTGCACGTAAGGCTATGCTTTCGGCTGGTACCCCGACAGATCGTTTTGTAGTGGCGGTTTCGACTATCTCTATGGATGCTGCCGATACCAAAACCGGATTTTATGAAAAGGCAAGAGCTATTAAAGAAGCTGCTTATTGGATTACGGAACCCTCTGCTGACTATACCAGAGCTGGTATTGCGATATACAACATTCAGAATGATTATTATAATGCTGATGCTATATATCCATGTGTGAAAGAGGCTATTAATATTATGAATCCTTCTCCTCGTAAATAAAAGAATAATATTATGAAACTGAAAAATTTATATTTAGTATCAATAGCATTATTGGCTGGGATGTTTGCAGCTTGCAGCGATGATACTGAGAATTTCGATAACCGTGTGTATATAAGCACTTCTGTCAAGGCCAGCACTGTATTGCTGAAGACAGAAACAGCGGAAGGTCAATTCCAATTGGCTTTGGCTAAACCTGAAGAAAAAGATATAAACGTGTCTTTAAAGGCCGATATGTCTTTGGTTGAAATGTATAATGCCGTTTATTATGATAAGGCTCAGAGTCTGCCGACGGAATACTATTCTTTAGAGAATACAGAACTTGTTATTCCGGCAGGTACTGTTACCTCGGAGGCTGTAATGGTAAAATTCAAGAATCTGTTAAGTTTGGATAGTGAACAGGTATATGTATTGCCCGTAACTATTGCACAGGCAGGCATTGATGTTTTACAAAGTGCACGTACCATGTATTATGTCTTGAAAGGTGCCGCATTGATAAATGTAGTGGGTAATATTACCAAAAATTCTATTCATGTAGATTGGAAGAGGCCGGAAGTGGCTAATAATCTGAGACAAATGACAGCTGAAGCATTGATCCGTGTCAGCAAGTTCGACAAGATGCTTACGACGATTATGGGCATTGAAGGACAGTTCCTGATACGTATCGGAGATGCTGGCATTCCGCAGAATCAGTTACAGATAGCCAACCCTGATCATAATGTAACCTCTGCCGATCTGGCTATTCCTACGGGAGAGTGGGTTCATATTGCTGTAACATATGATGCAGATGCCAAGAAGATGATAGTTTATATTAATGGTAAGAGTAAACTGGAAGATACGGTAGATGCTGGTGCTGTAAACTGGGGGCAAACCATGACAGATGAAGGGAATGGTTTCTGGATTGGTCATTCTTATAACCGTGACCGTTGGTTGGAAGGTGAAATTTCTGAATGTCGCATCTGGAACAAAGTATTGACTGCGGACGAAATCAATGCTAAAAACCATTTTTATTTGGTGGAACCTGATTCGGAAGGACTGGTGGCTTACTGGAAGTTTGATGAAGGAACAGGTCAGACTGTTACTGATTATACAGGTAACGGAAATAATGGGATGGCTCTAGATCCGATTTCCTGGGTTGAAGTGGCATTGCCTGAGAAATAAATCATTTTCTTTAAATAAAAAAACAGATGCTTATTATGAAATATCTGAATAATATAAAATTAAGTTTGGTGGCTGCCGTATTTGTATGCACCGGAACAGTCTTTACTGGCTGTGAAGATGACCTTACAATAAGTGGGTCTACTGACAAGTTAGAGACTGTGGACGGTGTATATGGCTATGTAAGGTCTGCAGCCGGAGCGCGTGAACTCACTCCAATTACTCTATTTGGAGATAAAGCGGGAACAGGACATCTTTTCTTTGAGCTGACTAAGGCAGCAGAACAGGATGTTACGGTGACTTTCAAAATAGACAAAGATGCTTTGGAAGCATATAATGAGGCTAATAATACATCTTACGAAATGTATCCGGTTGATAAGTTGAGTTTAGCTAATGGTGGTAAGATTACAGTGAAGGCTGGTGAAAAGAAGTCTGCTTCGATGGAATTGAATATCAATGCGGGAGGCACGATAGGTACAACTTACGCTGTAGCTGTTTCGGCTACAACAGACGGTGGTGCAACTGTTTCTACCAACAATCAGACATACATTTATTTGGTAAAGCCACAACCTACATATCCTGTGCGTGGAACTGCTCGTGATATTAAAACACTTTGTTTTGTAGAGGTGAATAATGAAAATATTCTGAACTGCGGTGAATATACGATGGCTAAGGATGGGACTCCTTTTTTTGATGTAGTCAGCATTTTTGCCGCTAATATCAATGTGGACAGTGAAACAGGGCGTGCACATATATTTTGTAATGATCAAGTTTCTTTCTTGTTGAAGAATGCTGATCAGATTATTCGTCCTTTGCAGGCAAAAGGTATTAAGGTGAATATGACTATACTGGGCAATCACGATGAATCCGGTATGAGTAGTTTGTCTAAGGAAGCTGCCGAAGATTTTGCTAAGGAATTGAAAGCTTATGCTGATATTTATGGTTTGGATGGTTTTGATTTTGACGATGAGTATTCAAATTATTCGGAGAATCCAAGTCCGGGGTTTGAAGAGCGTTCCAGTGCAAATTATTGCCGTTTGATATATGAGTGCCGTAAGATTATGCCTGACAAATTATTAGGTATTTATGAATATCTGCTATATGATGCTCCTAACGGTTCTGTGGAGGGCAAAAGTGCAGGTGAATTGGTGGATTATATGTGCTATGGAACTTATCAGAGATATGCGAAAGGACGTGAGGAAAACTTTGCAGGGCTGCCTAAATCCAAGTATGGTCCTTATTCATTGAAAATCAATAATGAGTATAATGGTGGCTGGAGTGGTTTTAATCAAGAAACTATTCAAGATTTGAAAGATGCCGGATACGGTTTACAGGTATTCTATAATCCTGAACCTAGAACTTTCAGTTATGACCATTACTTCACAGCAGTATCAAAAGTGTTGTATAATGATGAAGTGGAGTGGACTGGTAAGTATTACAATAGAACTGATTTTACATCTATTCAGGGAACGAAATTGGCTTATGAGTCTTATCTCGGTGAGTGGGCAGCTACTTCTAGTAATTCTTTGTACATATATATCGATGAAGATAACAATCCACGCTGGTGGGATTGGAGCGGTTCGCAAAAGTTCAATGTCCGTATTGAAGAAAAAGAGGCAGGAAAGAGTTACTATATTTACGGTTGGGGTACTTATCCTGAAATTACTGAGAAATACCCCTTGGTAGCTGAATATGATGCAGTCAAAGGCTATATTTTCATCTATCCGCAGGTGATTCACGAAGGTGATGCTGCTGACCCCGAGACTTGGGAAGTACATTGGGGAACTTATGCCGGAAGTGGCGCTAATTGCTATTGGAGAGCTTATCCTCAATATGCTAATTATGCCATTGAGGGTAGCATCAATCTGGACGGTTCGTTCGGTCTTGTGGGAGTGGGTAATCGTTGGGGACTTGACCCGTATCATGAAGTGGATGGTACGCTGGTAGTGCCCCATATGGATGTGAAATATCATATTACAGAAAACTACACATTGGTGAAGAACTGATAAGATTAGTGTTTAACCTTTGTCAATACGAGCCTTGTCTTGACCTCAGGATGAGGCTCGTAATATAATCAGCAACATGAAACAGCATCTTATATCATTAGTCCTATTTTTCTCTTTTCTGTTGAGCGGTTGTATGCCTCTCAAACAGACAGAGGTCACTTCTCCCAATGGGCACATCCGTTTAGCCTTTGCTTTGGACGGTAATAATCGCATGACTTATCAAGTCAGTGTAGGAGACACCGTCTTCATCACCCCTTCTTTATTAGGTTTCACAGCCAAGGACGGAGTGAATCTTGCCGAAGGTTTCAAGGTCGTAAACACCGGCTTCACCACCCATGACGAAACCTGGACGCAACCTTGGGGAGAAAACAAAAACATCCGCAACCATTACAACGAAATGGCTGTCCACCTGTCCGATACGACAAATACCAAATTAACCCTGCGCTTCCGCATCTTCGATGATGGATTGGGATTTCGCTATGAATATGAAGTTCCCGGAGCTGACAGTATTCTGGTGACGGACGAACTGACTGCGTTCAATATAGCACAGGATGGCACTTCATGGTCCATACCTGCCAATTATGATACTTATGAGTTGCTATATCGTACACAGCCTGTCAGCCGGATAGACAATGCCAATACTCCCATGACTTTCAAAACCGGAGGTTTATATGCCAGCATCCATGAAGCAGCATTGACCGATTTTCCGGAGATGACCTTGAAGAATACGGGAAACTGCAATTTTAAATCCGAACTGGCTCCCTGGCCGGACGGTATAAAAGCCCGCTTTAACGTAGGAAGCTTTAAGACACCTTGGCGCACTATACAGATTGCCCCGAAAGCAGTCGGGCTTATCAACTCTGGTCTTATCCTTAATCTGAACGAACCCTGTGCGCTGGAAACTACCGACTGGATACGTCCGATGAAATATGTAGGTATCTGGTGGGGAATGCATCTGGGAGTGGAAAGTTGGGTGATAAATGATCGTCACGGTGCCACAACAGAGAACGCAAAGCGGTACATCGACTTTGCAGCGGCCAACAACATAGAAGCAGTGATGTATGAAGGCTGGAATGAAGGTTGGGAAAACTGGGGCGGTTCTCAGACGTTCGACTATACCCGTCCGTATGCCGATTTTGATATAGAGGAAATTGCCCGCTACGCCCGGGAAAAAGGAGTTGCGATTATCGGACACCATGAGACGGGAGGCAATATTATGAATTATGAGAAACAACTGGATAAGTCATATAAATGGTATGCTGATCTGGGCATCCATTCTGTGAAAACCGGTTATGCAGGCGGACTTCCCGACGGACACAATCATCACGGGCAGTATAATGTGCGTCATTATCGCAATGTTGTAGAAACTGCGGCGAAATATCATACCACCCTCGATGTGCACGAGCCCATCAAGGACACCGGAATTCGACGTACATACCCCAATATGATGACCCGTGAAGGTGCCCGTGGCATGGAATGGAATGCTTGGAGCGAAGGTAATCCGCCGGAACATCATGTCATGTTGCCTTTCACCCGTTTGCTTGCCGGACCGATGGATTATACGCCGGGCATATTCGATATCATGTACGAGCGTGCCAAGAACTCTCCTTATCGCAAGCAGTGGAATATGAAAGACAGCAAAGATTGCCGTATAAACTCTACGCTGGCGAAGCAAATTGCAAACTGGGTGATACTTTATTCTCCTTTGCAGATGGCTGCCGATATGATTGAAAACTATGAAGGCCATCCAGCTTTCCAGTTTTTCCGTGATTTTGATGCTGATTGCGACTGGTCGGAAGCTTTGGCGGGTGAACCGGGGGAATTTGTGGTTATCGTACGCCGGGCAGGAGAGAAATACTTCCTGGGTGCAGCTACGAATGAGGAAGCCCGTGAAGTCACTGTCGCGCTGGATTTTCTGGAAAAGGATAAGACGTACCGGGCGGTCATCTATGCCGATGGCAAGGATGCTGACTGGGTGACGAATCCTACGGCCTATGAAATCATAGAGAAGCAAGTGACCGCTACTGATATTTTATCAGTGAATATGGCGAAAGGGGGCGGACAGGCCATTACCTTTATGCCACTTTGATATGAATATGTAATACTATTGAGATATGAAAAATATGAGATTTAATTCCATGATGGTGGGTGGAATTCTGTTGCTCGGGATGTATGGTTGCACTCCGAAAATGCAGGACTATTCATCGTACGTCAATCCGTTCATTGGTACGGGAGGACATGGACATACCTATCCCGGGGCTATAGTGCCTAACGGAATGATACAGCCCGGTCCGGATACACGCATTTATCAGTGGGATGCCTGTTCAGGTTATTATTATGCAGATTCTACCATTAACGGGTTTTCGCATACGCATCTCAGCGGTACGGGCTGTGGAGATTATGGTGACGTATTGTTGATGCCTACCGTGGGCAGGCAAGATTATCATGCGATGGGAGAGGAGAGTCAGCAGATGGCTTATGCTTCCGCTTTCTCTCACGAGAACGAGACGGCCCAACCCGGTTATTATTCGGTATTTCTGGATCGCTATAAAGTGAAGGCCGAACTGACCGCTACCCGGCGGGCGGCTATTCATCGTTATACTTTTCCGAAAGCGGAAGATGCGGGATTCATCCTTGACCTGGATTACAGTCTGCAACGCCAGACGAATGAAGAAATGGAGTTGGAAGTAATCAGCGACACCGAGATACGCGGGCGTAAGAAGACGGTATATTGGGCTTTCGACCAATACATTAATTTCTATGCCAAGTTCTCCAAACCTTTCACCTATACTTTGGTGACCGATTCTATGGCATTGGACCAAGGCGGGCCGTTGCTACCCACAGCTAAAGCACTGTTGCAGTTCCAGACCGGGGCTGATGAACAAGTCCTTGTGAAGGTCGGAGTTTCTGCCGTGGATATGGACGGAGCACGCCGGAATGTGGAGGCTGATATACCCGAATGGGACTTTGACAGTGTGCGCAGTGCCGCCCGCAATTCATGGAACGATTATTTGTCGAAAATAGATATTGAAACCGACGATGATGATCAGCGGATTATGTTCTATACCGCACTTTATCATACGGGTGTGCAACCCAATCTGTTTACGGATGCCGACGGACGCTATCTGGGCATGGACCTGAAGCCCCACCAAGGCAGTGTGGAAAATCCTGTCTACACGGTTTTCTCATTGTGGGATACTTTCCGTGCCTATCATCCCTTAATGACGATTATCGATCCGGATTTGAATCAGGCTTTTATCCGTTCGCTCATCCTGAAGCAGCGCGAAGGCGGCATCTTCCCTATGTGGGAACTTGCAGGCAATTATACCGGAACCATGATTGGCTACCATGCCGCATCCATTATTGCTGACGCTTACACAAAAGGCTATCGTGATTTTGATGTGCAAGACGCATACAAGGCTTGCATCCGTGCTGCGGAATATGACACTACCGGCATCCTGTGTCCTCCGCTGGTATTGCCTCATCTGATGCCGCAAGCCAAATACTGGAAGAATAAAATAGGCTATGTGCCTTGCGATAAAGACAACGAATCGGTGGCCAAAGCATTGGAGTATGCTTATGATGACTGGTGCATTTCGCTATTGGCGGAAGCTCTGGGTGATGGTCCTAATCGGGAAAAATATGCCGCATTCGCCAAAGGATACCAGGTTTATTTCGACGCTTCCACCCGCTTCATGCGCGGACTGGACAGTGAAGGCAACTGGCGTACACCTTTCAATCCCCGTTCTTCCAATCACCGCAATGATGATTATTGTGAAGGTACCGCTTGGCAATGGACCTGGTTCGTGCCTCATGATGTGGACGGATTGGTAGATCTTATGGGAGGCCGGGAGGCTTTTATCGGCAAGCTGGACTCTTTGTTCATCGCTCCTTCGGCTATGGAAGGTGAATCGGTATCCGTTGACATTTCAGGTCTGATAGGGCAGTATGCGCATGGAAATGAGCCAAGCCACCACATCGCACATCTATATAACTATGTCGGTCAGCCTTGGAGAACGCAGGAATTGGTGGACGAGGTGTTGCACACACTCTATTTCAATGATCCGAATGGATTGTCGGGCAATGAAGACTGCGGTCAGATGTCGGCGTGGTTTATCCTTAATTCGATGGGATTCTATCAGGTGTGTCCCGGTAAGCCTGTGTATTCCATTGGCCGGCCGCTGTTCAATAAGGCAACCATACAACTGAAAGATGGAAAAACTTTCACAGTTGTAGCGCATGGCAACAGTCGCGAAAATAAGTATGTGCAGAAGATGCTTTTGAACGGTCGGGAGTTGGTGGAACCTTTCTTCAACCATCAGGATATTGTGGACGGTGGAACGTTAGAGTTGACGATGGGGGATAAACCGGTGATTGAAAAGAAATAGAACGAAAAGAGGTATCAAAAGTCTCTTTGCCTATTCGGGCGAATGATTGTTCGCCCCTACAAGCTCTGTAATAATGCTTGTAGGGGCGAATCATCATTTCACCGAATCTGCAAAGTAGTTTTCTTGACACAAACTCTTTGTCATGTGTGTAGAGATAAGGTTTTGGGAAAAAATCAAGGTCATAGTGATAATCTGATTTTACTGGAGAAGACAGATAAACTTTTTATCGACATAGAGAAAAATGGAGGCCTGACGGATGAAGAAGAACGTGTGACCAAACGTATCGTAAGAAGGGGGAATAGGCTGATTGATGAATTTGAAAAGGAGAAAGAACGCAGAATAAGAGAGAGGGAAATAGAGAAGTTCGGGTCATGAGAATGAAAATTTATCGGGCTGAATTTTAAGCCTGAAAGGCTTGCATTATATAGCGTAGGGCATCGCCCTACGTAATGTGCATCCCTTTTTCTGAGCCCTGAAAGGGCGATATAAAGGTTGATGCTTAATTGCGCCCTTTCAGGGCTTAAATAGAGATATACATAATCACGTAGGGCGTTGCCCTACGCTATGTAATATCAGGCTTTCAGCCTGTCTTGGTCTCAGCTATTCCCACCGATAAATTATCATTTATAAGTTTACTCAGCACATTTATGAAACTTGGATTCTTAATAAATGCAAACACGAAAAATGTACACTTCTTTTTTGTATTCCTTTTATAATCAGTAGCTTGTGGAAAAGAAGTGTACAAAAGTAACTTTTGATTTATTTTATTATGCTTTCCTTTACAGCGGCGGAGGCAATAGTGCCTGTGCCTGATACTGTAACATTGCAAAAATGAAATATACAGATCAAAAACAAATTGCAAATTCGGAATCTCCCGGTTCCGTCTCTGAATTTCCGGGCGTGCGGAGTAAAACATCACGTACTATCACTATCCGGGAATTTGTGGATACGGTGCGTAGCTACCGTTATCGACAGCAGGTATTGGAATATCGCCGACTGAAAGCTCTGCCCGGACATGAAGCCGAAGCGCAGGCGATAAAGGAAAATATGCCGTGTATTGTGCCCGCCGGTGTATGCCTGAACGGACATGCGGTGAAGGACTTGTCAGTACATAGCGGACTGTTGTGCGTAGACCTCGACCACACGAACCAGCGTACACTGGAAGTGTTCGGCCTGGCATGCTCCTTGCCCTTCACTTACGCATCGATTATCAGTATCTCCGGCGAAGGCATCAAAATGCTGGTTCGCGTGCGTACGGAAGATGTGCGGCAAGATTATGCACGCCTCTATGCGGCGGTAGGCAATGCGGTAAGCGCCCATGTGGGACATCCCTACGATGAGAAGTGCAAGATTCTGACCCAGCCCTGTTTTTATAGCTACCATCCCGGGGCGTACTATAACGCGGAAGCTGTGGCATTTGAAATGCCTGACGTTGTGCCTGCATCGGAAAAGCGGAAGATGTTGCTGTCTGCCGCCGAAGCAATTCCGGGGGATGTCCGTGGCTCTGTCCCTACTTCCGCCTGTGGTTTCATTCCCCGGTTGCTCGACGATTTTGAACGTAACAATCCCTTTCGCCGTGGCAACCGCAACGACCTTGCCTTGAAACTGGGCCGTGTAGCGGGAAGTAAAGGTTTTTCTCCGGATGAAATGGGAAAACTGATCTCGCTTTTCTCCGATCGCTACGCATCGAGTGATTTCACGGCAGAAGATATTCGTCAGCGCGTAGTGACTGGATATCAGTTTGTTGAGTGCTTGCCGAAGGAGCAAAAAGAGCCGGCGAGGGGTCAAAAAGGGGTCAGGGTCACTTATACCCCCGTTTATGGCCCGAATGAGGATGATGCACCGGAAGTGGTGTTGGAGAAAAATGACGAATTGCGTGCCGATGCACCCTATATTCCTGATACGGTTTTCGCCCGTTTGCCCGATTTCCTGACACGCTGTTGCCGCTATACGAGCGACAAGCGTGAACGTGATATGGCATTGCTGGGCTGCCTGAACAGTTGCAGTGCAATTTTTCCTTATGTCAGTTTCTTCTATAAGAAGTCGCTGTATTCACCGCATTTTTATCTGGCCTCCGTGGCAGCTGCCGGTGCGGGTAAAGGTATCATGGCTTTCACCGCTATTTTGCTGGATCCCACGCAGGAGTATTACGACCAGATGCGCCGTGCGAACAAGAAAGCTTATGAACAAGCCTTGTTGGGATGGGATGCGGAGCAACAGCAGGCGCGGCGAGAGAAACGCCTGCCGGACATCAATCTGAAACCGGAAGAGCCGAAAGCTCAGTACCTCAAGATATCGGCTACCATCAGTAAGAGCCGTCTTATTGAGCATCTGGCTACTGCCGGTGAAGTGGGTTGCTGCATGGCTACTACCGAAATCAATACAATGGTTTCGTCCTTGGGGCAGGATTGCGGCAAGTATGAAGACATTCTGTGCAAGGCTGCCCATCACGAGGAGGTCTCCTCGTCGTACAAGGTAGACGGGGAGCCGATAGTGGTGAAACATCCGCATCTGGCACTCAACATTGCCGGTACGCAAGAGCAGTTTCTTATTTTTTTCCGTTCGCTCGAAATGGGGCTTTTTTCCCGTTTCGCGTTCTATACCCGGCAGCAAAGCCAGAAATGGGAATCGTGTGCCCCGGGTGATGAGCAAGTGGACCTGCGCAGCTACTTCCAGGGCTTGGGGAAGGAGTTGCTTGAGATGCACAAAGTGTTGTTAGAGTCGCCCACGCTGGTCACCTTCAGTCCTGCACAGTGGCAACTGCATACTACACTTTTCAGCGAGTTGCTGCGTAGGGTACTGTTGGAGGGACGTGATTCTTCGGGTAGTCTCATCCGTCGTGCCGGATTGTTGGGGATGCGCCTGGCTGCCATTCTCACTATCTTCCGTAAGTGGGAAGATTATCGCTATGCAAAGGAGTATTGCTGTACGGACGCTGATTTCCGCACGGCTATGGATATTGTCCGTACACTTGTGGAGCATAGTTTGTTGCTCAGTACTTCGTTGCCCGACACCAATCAGCCTCCTACCAGTATGCACCGTTTTCATCGTTTGGATGAAATTCTGTCGTCTTTGTCCAAAGAATTCACTTATACGGATTTTGTTCGGAGTGTGCAAAATGCCGGCATGTCCGAATCTACGGGTAAACGGCTTTTGCAAAAGGCCTTGAAATTGCAATATGTTGTAAAAGAGGAGAATGGCTATCGGAAGAAACGTAAACCTGTCTCTTATACACATCTCCGAGCCCACGAGACCGTACTAGATCTC
>ENA-OYWH01000777-OYWH01000777.1-human-gut-metagenome-genome-assembly--contig:-NODE-777-length-17524-cov-4.689221_pt1 | contig 17524 bp, 20 predicted proteins | sample MGYA00244168_ERZ653393 | MGnify/ENA primary metagenome ERZ653393 (study PRJEB26926, sample SAMN06165164) | human gut metagenome | biome: ENVO:00009003; feature: ENVO:2100002; material: ENVO:00002003...
ACGAGATCTAGTACGGTCTCGTGGGCTCGGAGATGTGTATAAGAGACAGGGCTGACACTGCGTACCCATTGATGGCATCTGCTCAAAATTCATTAACTACTACAATGAATGCTATGTCTGATGAATAGAAGATATAGAGGTGAGGTAGATTATGTCAAATGTAATAAATAGATTTTTACTGGTTGCTATTTCAATACTGATAGTAGTGGTTCTGATCACGAAATGGCAGATGATGACCAAAATAGGTTATGATACGCAAAGGCAAGAAACTGCTGAAGTTATTACAGCAACAACAGCGATAGATGCTGAGAAGTCAAAAACAATGCTCGGGTCAGAAGTACGTAACTGGATTAGATATAATGTTGGCAGCGAAAAGTACACTATAGAGGTAAAAGCAAGAGATAAGGAGATAGCTGAGGTTGTCAGAAGTTTTGATGATGTAAAACAATACGACTCAGAAGTTTTTGTAAATGCCGCAAGTACTTACAGCTACAATGTTATAGATGGTGTAGGAAAAAACACAGTTGTATTTACAGAGGAGGTGATGTAGATTGAGCGCGATTGAAGAATATATACTATTTGCAGCTGGACTTTTATTTATTTGTGTAGTAATTAGTTATGCAATTACGTTAAAAGACACAGGAACAAATATAGTTTCAAATGCAAATGAAGTGATGGTAGCAGTAAATACATCAATTGGTGATGGGAAGGTGACAAAATATGATGGTTTGGTAGTGAGTGGTGCAGATGTTACCAACGTGGTTCGTCGGTTTCCAGAAGATGGTGTTCGTGTGGTCGTGCAGACAAAAAATCAGTCAGTTGATCCTGATGATAGTAAAAAGTTAGTGGTCGATGATTTAACGAATACTTATGTAAATTCTAAATTTGCTGATCTGGCTGTGAATGGGTGGAAAGATTATACAAAAATTCCGCAAATAGGGGACAAAGACTATATAAATCCATCGGCTGATTTTCAGTGTTCAGTAACAACAGATACAAGTAGTGGCTACGTGAAAGTGATGACATTTACACAACAGGAAGCAACTAATGTTGCAAAAGCTGTGATAAATAACGAGGTAAATGGTGGTGGTGACGGCGGAGGCAATGGAGGTAATGGAGGTAACGGTCAGTACGAGATTGGTGAAACATCCTTAGCAAGTTTAAATACGGCTTTAGCTACAGTGGCTACTTCATTACAGACAGTTTCAACACAGCTAACGACAATACTTAACGGCGATGGCACTGGTGTCACACCTGATCAGTCAGGCTCAGTGGCAAAATCTTTAGCAGACTTGCAGAGTTCTATTAATCAACTGAGTACAGATATGAAGACTAATGATAGTCGTATTGAAACAAAAGTGGACAATTTAACAGGCACAGTTAATATGGTGCAATCCACTGTTGAAGCAATGCAGAAGAGTCTGGATAGTTTGACAATTGCAGTTAATAACACCAACGCAAGTGCAACAGATGTTAAGCAATTAAAGGCATCACTTGATGAAATGCAGAAATCATTAGAGACATTAAAAAGTTCTGTGAACTCGAACACAACAGCTGTGAAACAGGTAAAAGATGCTACGCTTAATACAAATAGCAGTAGTAGCTTGATTTCTAGACTGAATAGTTTAGATCAACAGATGAGTAATATGTCAACAACGATTGCAACGTTAAAAAGCAAGGTAGCTGTTTTGGAACAGCAGGCAGGAACAGGGGGCTGATAATAGTGTCATTGCAGAAATTTATCTTGACAAGTTTCGGTGTGCTGATTATTGCAATGCTTATAACATGGGCGACTTACCAGGCTAGAGTTATGAAGAATAGTGTAAATGATGCAAACTCTACACTTGTGAAACAGCAGACGATAGAGGCAACATCAGAACTATACGATTTAAATGATAGTATACTTGCAGGGTCGAAAGTAGTGAGTTTAATCAAGAAATACGGAAGTGATTATAGTATACGTGTTAGAAAAGAGGTAGACGATGAAGATGTTTCCAGTTTTATCAATGTGACAGAGGCAATAAGTGTGATCGACAAAAAAGGAAGCTATAAATGTAGCTTACAATTATACGATAACGAAACAAGCAGTTACTCTAATACCGGAGAGATTGATAGAGTAGCTGCTTTGCTTTTTGAAAAACAAACGACAAAACAAGAAGCAAAACAAATCGATTACAGCCCGTTACTAAATTTTCTTGAAAAACAAAACGGTGATGCTACTCAAATAACTCAAACAGATGTAGATACACTAGCAGATTATATAACTTTGCTTAATGACAAGAATATAAAGTTAGAACAGAATCAGTTTTACGGAGCACAGGGGAAACTAAGTAGACATTCATCATGGGTGATGCCAGAAAATGATGTACAGATAGCGAATAGTCAAGTAGATTTTGTCCCGACAGATATAATAGTTTGGCAGGACGATGGTGTAGGCTATTACACTAACTTGATTGGTTTACCAGGAAATACAACAGTACTAACAACAGGAATTGATGGTGTAAGTATCAAGCTAGAACGAAGCGTTGGTACAGTGACAAAAGTAACAGTAATTAATGATACCGATACAGATTTAAATGTAAAAGTATACAGAGTGGGAAAATAAGGAGGGAATAAAATGGATAAAGTGACAGATATCATAATTATGGCAGTAGTAATTTTAATCGTAGTTTTTGTAATTACAAAGGCTTACAGTATTTTATCAGTTGGTAAAGATGCAAGTAATAAAGCAGCCGATGATTTAACAAATAGTATGGCAAAGTTTTCAACATCACAGTACGATGTGTACGATGGTACAATACAGTCAGGAAGATCAGTAATCGACGAGATTAATTACACATTTTCCGATAATACTATTGAAATATTAGTTTGTACAAAAGATGGCGTTAACTATGTATACAACAAGGCAAATACTCCAATCTTTGGTGCATTAAAGAGTTTTAGTACAACAGGTGGTGAAGATTCTGGCTCTGGATCACTGGATTCATACGATGATGCTACAAATACATCAGCATGTTATCTTGTAACAAATCCTAATAATAATCAGTTCCTGTCAGGAATTCCTCAGAGTGATGCAGTGGGAAAAGCATTTAGTTGCATTGATGCCGCAAGGCAGACTAGTACAGCTACAGTTCAGAAAGCAACCATTTATAGTGCAACAAATATCACAGGCGTTTGCACTTCTTCAGGTTATAATGCATCACTTGGTATATCATCAAAGGGATTCATTTCAACAAGTGCAACATTTAAAGGTTCTGTACAGAAAGATGTTAACGGAGATGTAAGACGAATAACTTTTGTTCAGCAGTAATTTATAAATTTGATCGGAGTGAGTGGGTATGTCGGAAGCAGTACTTGAATTTGTATGCAGATCAATTGCTCCTATTCTTTTTGCCGCTGCTTTAATGCAAGCATTAAATGGACTGGGTTCTCAGAATGAGTTTTTAAGAACTGCTAAAAAAGCTACAATGAGTGACGTTGTTTTTGAGCAAGATAGTTTTTACTCAGAGAACAGTGAAATTGTTGATGCTTCAGTAGTTAAAAGCAGTGTGATTATGAATCCTGTATGTAAGATAACAATAAAGACAGGTACAACCACAGTAGCTTACACATGTATGTCAAATGGAAGTTACGTGGTCGTGACTGATTCACTCAATCAAGCTCCTGGTGTGAATAGCAAGCATCAGGAGCTTGTTAATTCTTCAGCTGAACTTAGCTTGAGTTGGATAATTGGTGAATACAAACAGAAAGAAGTCTATGATGATGCAGGACAGTTGAATGAAGTAATTTATGAGAGGAATGATTGATGAATGTAATTGAAAAAGCTATTGTTTTAATTATTGCGATAGCAGTGATGTATATCGCTCCAACGCTATTAAAGGCAGAGTCGCAGGATCAGATAACGCAGTCAGTAGTTTACCAAGATACTTCAAATTTTGTAGATACTGTGTGTACAGAAGGCAAAATTACACAGACAGAGTACTTAAAATTTATAAATGAATTAGATACCACAGGACTTTTGTACGATATAAAAATCACAGTAGGGCATCAGACCGTAGTCCCTGTTTACAAAGATGATGGAACAGTATGTTCTACAAAATCAGTTGATATGTTCAGTTACACAGATGAAATACTTGAATCAGTTTTCCAGACGGATGGAATCTACACACTGAGTAAAGGTGACTCAATTTCTGTGACAGTGGCAAACAGAGATCTGACATTAGCACAAAGATTAACAATTTACGGATTAGGGGTCGCAGACTACGGCACAAAGATACTGGTAAAATCTGGAGGTGTAGTGAGGGATGAGTCTTTCTAAATTTATAGTCCTTTTTGTGCTATCATTTAGCTGTTTTGCTTTTATAGCAAATACGAAGGTACAGAAATTTTCAGAAGCAGTGGAGAAAAAGGTTGAGCTAAATGACGCTATTGATAGGGCTTTAGATGCAGCTGTGGATGATTCTATTTTAACAACAGATGATTACACTGTTGAAGTGAGTAGAAAGAAGTGCTCAGATAATTTTTACAGAGCTCTTTACGCAGCATTTGGTATTCTTGATGGTAGTGAGGAACAGCAGAATCTTTTAGATTTGTATATTCCAGCATTTGCAATGGTTGATGATAATGGAATAACTGTACAACACAGTGAGATAATAGATGGAGAGCTAACTAAAGTTTGGGGGCAGAAGAGGGTTTACGCAAAGAAATACAGCCAACAAATAGGTGCAGTGGCTAACCAGTATATTGACTACACGATAGCATACACGCTTGGCAGATCAATTACTGTAATAGTTGGTGGTAATCAGTACACAGGTGTGTGGTCAAGTTTGAAAGATCTGTACAGCAAATCTACAAAACCTGAAGATAGTGAAATAAAAATAGTTATGAATAGTACTATTTTTGAATCAGAGAATTCTTTTAGTCTTGAGAAAAATGCTGCAATTGCTGATACCATAATAGACACATTTGAGTACTATGCGAACAGACATAATGATGTTGCAAAACAATACGGTATCACATACACATTTACAATACCATCGTCTATGCATTCAAGTTTAGCAAGATCAATAGAAACAACTTCATTTTTGTGTCTGTTTCAAGGATATCCGTTAGGACAGGGAACAAGTGAAGAGTACAACACATTTGCATTAGCTGGTGTGAGAGCAGCTAAAAATTCACAATATGCAGTAGCAAAGGGTGCAGATGGACAATTATACTATCACAAACTTTGGTGTGAAGATACTAAAAATGCGACTACAATCTATAATAGTAAAAGAAAATGTGCACAACATGGCGCACTACCATGTGAGAAGTGTAGACCATGACTAAAAGTGCTGAATTTGTATTGAAAATGTAAAAAAATAGTGACAAAGTTTAAAATACTCCTTAAATTTAGAGACTGGGTAGAAAAATAGCTCTGTCTATAAAAAAATGTAAGGATTAATAGGAAATCCAAATACAAAAAGAATTGAGAGGTAGAGGTAATGGAAAGAGGAACTGTAAAATGGTTCAATAATAAGAAAGGTTATGGATTTATCAAGGCTGAAAACGGTGATGAAGTTTTCGTTTACTGGAAGAGTATTCAGATGGACGGATTCAAAAAATTGGTAGAGGGTCAGAATGTTAAATTCGAGAGGAAAGAAACAAAGAAAGGTTTCGAAGCTTTTAATGTAGAAGCCGAGTAAGACTACAGTTGCACTTTGTTGAATTTTTCAACAAATAACAAAGAGTGAGGTAAATGATATGGATTACGAAGAGTTCAAGGAAGAAGTAGTCAAGAGACTCAGCAAATTTGCTGGAGAAACAAATGTGCAACTTATGGGCAACAGACTTAATTTAATGCTTGGTGGTAGGATTGCAATTAGTTTTAAGCTCAACGAAGCTTACAAGGACTTTGAAAGCGGAAGTGTTGGTCTGGATGAAATAGTTTCTGCTATGTGTAATACTAAGGCAGATCCGGTGGAGATTGCGAAGGTAAATACTTTTGCAGATATGCTAATTGATTTTGACGGTAGTAGTAGTAGTAAACTAGAGCTGAAATTGCAATCAAAGAAACCAGAATTTGGTTTAGCAGATGAGGTGGTTCCAGGAATCTGGAGAAGTGTCTGTGTAGTTGATGGTGTGTTTTCCACTGTAGTTACTGACCTGATACTGCAGAACTGGAATAGGAACTACGAAGAATTAGTTCAGATTGCATTACAAAATACAAGTGAGTGGGAACTGTTTACAATGAAGCAGGCAATTACCGCTGAAATGGATGATTTAGATTCAACAGATTTAGATTTGGCTGATTTAGATTTGGCTGACCAGATGTTTATACTGAGAACAAAAGGTCGGTATGGAGCCTCAGTGCTAATGAATGAAGATGCTATGCAAGCTACAGCAGAAAGACTTGGTGGAGATTTAATAGTCTTGCCAAGTTCTATTTACGAAGTTATAGTGTTAAAAGCAAAGAAGTTTGGCAGCGATTTTTCTGAACTTACTGAAATGGTAAAAGAAGTTAATACTTCTTTGGTTGAGGAGAGAAATGTACTTGCGTGGCAAGCATACTATTACAGTAAAGGTAAAAAAGAACTAAAGCCATTAAGTGAAATAGTAGTACCTATAAACGAGTGTTAAAAACACTAGGAGGTACAGACAAGAATGGAGAGACTTTTGGTAGGGGTGACAATTGCAGTTGTTGCACTAATTGCTATACTGTACGTAGTGGAGCAGAGGAAGAGAATGAGGTTTTCTACGATTGAAATTCCAAAGTACGGTAGAGCTGGGATTGGAAAAGTCGGAAAGCTGATATGGAAGGTGGCAGCTGTGATCTTGAGCTTTTTAGAAACAGTAATGTTATCTTTAGGCAAGGTCAGAAGTGTAGCTGCTAAGTCGAAGTAATTGGAGTGATAGAGGTATCACAGCCTCTATCACTAATCGTGACAGTAGTCACAAATGTACATCTGGTTGCAGGTGTAATAACCCGCTAAGAAGCGAAGGTTTGGGACAATAGTCCAATTAGGATACTAGGAGAATTTCTAGTATCCTTTTTTATTTGAGATAGGGGTGATTTAGATGGAAGAAAATCATGAAAGTAATAAAAATGATTCTGAGGAAGTTACAGAATCATTTTCAATAGAGGATACCTGCAAGGATGATGAAGATAGTGGGAAATACAGTCTACCAATAGAGATGTACGGAAAGATGTTACTGATCTTAATTGTGTTAATATTTGTGATGGGCAGATTTGTTAAATTAAATTATGTAAGTATTAGTCAAACAAAAGATGTGATTAAAGAGGAACTTTCAACAGAGTTAGACGATGTTGTGGACAGTCTTAATGATCCAGAAAAAGGTCAGGAATGGCATTTGGTGGATAAAGTATTTCTTGGCAATTAGATAATAGAAAGAGGTGTTGTACAAGTGAAAAGATGGTTTAGTGAATCTGTTAAGATGTTAAAATCTATGCATGAGAAGTGTACAGAGGTGAAAGCCATAGCGTTTTGGATTTGGATAGTTACAATGTGCGTAGCATTTGTAGTCGGAGGTATAGGTATTGCTGCAATAGTAAATGCAATAATGGTCTTTAAAGCAGAGTTGGTAGTTCGTAGTATTGTGGCAATGTTGATAGTAATAATACTTCTTTCAGTATCTACGGTTGCTGCTACGATAGCTAATGGAGAGTTCTATGAATAAATTAAAAGTTGTAATTGTTTTAGTCACTGCAGTGATGACTGTTGGCGCGAGTGGTAGAGTGAGAGTCAATGCCTCTCAATCTGAGTGCAATGTAGTTTACACAGAGGACAAGACGACCAATGGAACAACAGTTGAGGATACAACAATCAAGGTTGTTTACCCGACAATCGGCGCTAATGAAAAATACATGTGGTCTATAGAAGATTGGGTTTTAACCAATGATGAAGTAAATAGGTGTAGTATTCCGGATGACGCTAAAGTTTTAAAGAAATCCGAGATGACAGCAGAAGGGTACAAACTTGATTCGGAAGAAGTTTTTACATACGCTGTTGAGATTGGGAGTACTCCAGATTTTGATACTGGAGAAGTTGTTGTATATGCACAACCAGTAATAAGAGTGAAAGAGAAGACGAAATCTGGTGATTGGCAGGTAGTCAAAACTAATATAAGAAGTCTTGAAGAATGGAAGGCGTCAGCAGATTGGAAAGGCAGTTCCTCTTTTAAGAATTTTTACAATAAAAAAGTAAAGGTTCGTTTAGAAACGGGAGTTGAGCTAGACTCAGCTAAAGTCTATGTGAATAGTGGGTCTGTTAAGAGTCTGAGAGAGCTTGGGCTTAAGAAGTTCAGTGATGAAGAAGAACGATTTTACTTAACAGGTATCAATATTGATGGTAGTCTGAGTAATGATGGAAAGTCAAAAAATGAAAAAGGATCTTTGGCACTTTCAAGTGAGGTCACGGAGGGAAGTTACAAATTAACAGATGATAGTTCACTGGTCGATGTTGATGGACGACAGGTTCTCTTTTCGAAGGAAGGATACGTTCTGGAGAAGTCCCAAAATGTCTTTTACGATGTAGTAGCTGGGGATAAGATTCGTATAGGGTTAGTGACAAAGATAACACCAACGTACACGGAGTTTGGGAGAAAAGTGACAATAGTTACGAGAGATAGAGTGCTTGGTGAGGATGCCCAATTTTTCACAACGTGTACAAAGAAGAAAACGGTGATAGCTTACGGAAATCAGTACACTCTAAAAGAGAGTGGTAGCAATACCATTTCATACGGTGGATCAAATAAGTGGGAACTTGATTCAATAGTAGTTGCTGTCGAAGGTGAAACAGCCTCATCGCCAGTTGGTAACGAGATACAGAAGGTTACTACAGGCACTGAGATTACTACAACTTTAGACTTAACAAAAAGTACTAACTGGGTAGTACAATTCGATTACACAATACAGGCACCACAGATAAGTCTTTGCTACTTTAAGGATAGTGAAGGAAATCTAAGTTTAGTTAGTGAGGAGTCCGATAGTACCAATCAGTACGGAACAGGAGTTTCCAATACTTCTTTTTCAAGATACAAGTCTGATTTTTCTGTAAATGGGAAAGAAAGAGATTTAGTTTTAACAGAAGCTTACGCTTACGAAGCACCTAAAATAGATGGTAAGAGTGGTTACTTGTCAGACGCTAAAGATTGTTGGTCAAATGATAGTGAGCCAACGGGCGGTCGGGTTGTAGAGTACACAGTAGATGGTGAGAGCAGACAGTCAGTTTGGATTTTGAATGACAGGGATAATGCATTTAAGAATTCAACCGATAGTACTGGGAAAAGTAAAGCACTGAGTCTAGCAGTTAAAAACACACCAATGAGTCCACTGATTTACGTGGCAATTTATGAGGAGTTGCCGACGGTCTATACGGTTTCTTTTATCACTTCGGATGATAGGATCAGCAATGATACAGTTTTACAGCGACTTGGATACAGTTACGGAACATTTGATTACGATGATGTTATTTACAATAGAGGTACAAAAGTCACACTGGGGTTAGGAACAACTTCAGTGGATGCTTACAGCGCATACGCTCAGGATGGTATTGATGATGGTATTCGGGAAGGTGCATCAACAGTTGCGACAGATGATGTAAGAGGAACACTGACTGTAGGCGAGCAGACGCTTTACTGTACAAGATATGTGTGGGTGACAGGTTCTTCTTGTGATGCATTGAAGAATGGCGGAGATACTACATACGGCGCACTTGGAACGAATGGATATGCAGGACTTTCGAGTTCATCACTTGGTGGAAGATTGGTACTGGAAGATGGTACCGGTATGTTGGTGAAAATTTTTACAAAAGAAATTAAGGATACAGGTGATTCGAGATGGGCAGCCACTTACCAGTCTTTAGAGGATGGTCAAGCTACAGGAGGGTTTGATAGTTTTGAAAAGACTTACCAGAGGATGCAGAGAGCACAGTTGGTAGGTGATTTTAGAAATGTAATTGAAAACAGTACATCAGATGTTGCTATACAAAGAAAAATAGAGAGATCCTTTGGTCAGCCAGAATTAGTACTTACAAGTGTTTCCAGTCAAGTAAGGAATGAGACAATAGGGAGACAAAATAGTGCAGCTGACGGTGGTGGTCATACATTTGAGTACCATAATACACTGGCAGATGCTATTGCTAAAGAGGAGCTGACAAGAATTGAAGGTGATACTAAATATGGTACCTGGTTGGAGCGATCAGGTAATCAATTTAATTGGTTAAATCAGATGTACAGAGGACAGTCTGAGAAAACATGGAATTGGTATATATACAGGTATGCTAAGAGTATAAACTACGCAAGTGTGCTGAAAACGATTGATAGTACTGGAAAGATTTCATACAGTTCTGAGGATGGTTACAGAGAGAAAGAGCTGGATCCATACACAAATGAATACGAGTTTAGTTTTGTCCCTTTTAGAGAGGATAAAAACTCAGGAAAGATTTATGTGTTGACTGAATTAGTTTATGGATACAGCGACAACAAGGAAAATACTTTTGATGAAGCAGTACTGGAAGGGTTGGAAAATTCCACATCTAGTCTAAGAGGTTGGAAAGGTGGGAGAATCACGCTTTACAACGGTAACTTTGATGCAGCGAAGGTAGCTAGTGGTACAGACACAATTACAAAGGCGGAAGATTCATCAAGAATTTACAATGTGGACAAAAAAGAATTAAAGGTAGTAGGAATTTACAGTGAGTACACAGCAAGTGGTGCAAAACAAGGCAGTCCAACCGTTACAGAGAAAACAATAAGTTTTCGTGATAGTGGAAATATAAATGGTAGTGGTGAGACAGAAGTAACCATAAGTGCTGCATCAGTAAATGCTGCGAAAGATGCAAAAGGAGATGCAAGATTTACTGGAGAGATAATAAATGATGTTGACAATAGCTCAGATAGTTACAGAGCTAGTAGTGCAGTACCTACTTCAGAATTTTTGAGAACTAGTGCTTCTATGCCGAAATACCTGGTCGATCTTGATTTTAATCAGAATACCGTAAAAGTAGACTATACACTGGATTACTGCAAAGCTTTTTACAGTCAGAGTATAACCACAGATAAATATGGTAATGAGGTTGTAAAGTACAGTGGAGAGGTGAGAGAGGCACGACCTACAGTTGAAAGAACTGCAACAAACTACTCTTTGAGAGGTTCAACTATTTGGTATCCTGAAGATGCTACGATATGGAATTATGCACTTTCAGAAAGTAATGATCAGCATGTTACGATGGTTCGTACAGGTGCAGAATGGGTTAATGGGTTGAAGATCACAACAAATGGAAGTGCAGAATTTTCTTTTCCGAACTACGTAGATAAAAATGGTGAAGCAGCATTGATATTCTGGTGTGGTGTGGAAAAAGGCGTAACAGGAGTGAGCTATGATGCTGATTCCATAAAAGATGTGGCTGAATCGGTAGTCGGTGAAATAACTGCAACTAATCAGGGTGTAACATTTCACGATGGAAGCGGTAACTCTTACGATTTACTGAAACATGTAAGTTACAGCGCAATTGTGGATGAACCAGTGGACGCTCCTGCAGCAGGGAAGGTTCCAATGGATATCGTAAATAAGAAAGGCGATACAGTAAATAAAGTCTTTAGCAGTAAAAACGATAATACAAAGTTAGCATGGGGTTCACAGATAAACACATCCAGTTTAAAAATTGATGATGTCAAAGACAATGGTATTTATGAGTCGGATGGGTTAGTTCGATACGTGACAGACCATGAAAAGATTGAACAGCATGGTATTGATTACGTTAGAAAGGGTGATAAAAATTACACAGCCGTAGATAATGGAATCTGTTATCGACTTAGTATAAATGATGTTGTGATACTAACACCTGCTGTGGTAACAGTAGCTATTTCGGATGGTAGCAATGATGATCAATCAATAACTACGTCAGTCGGGTACCCATTAGTTCTGGATAAGAGATTTACAATAGCTACCAGTGCTTTGGGTTCATTTAATGGATTACCGGGATATGGAGCAAAGAATTATGCAAGGTATATTAATACAATGAAACAGAGTAGAGAAAAGGCTGTGAGAGTTAGATTTCCATTCGTAGTTATACGTATAAGGTTGAATGCTTCCGGTAAAGAAGTATACGATGCTATTCCTGCAAATACTTGGTTAACAATAGGAATAGGCAATACAAGTTTTATGCTTCCAAGTTTTGTAGATGAGGGTGATTTTCAAGAAATTGAAGTGAGAGCGTATACAATTAATGTCACAAAACAGAATAGCTTAACAATGTTGGAGTATGGTGCTAACACAAACAGTGATGTGCTAAATGGCACAGTGAAGAACACAGATGCAGGTTGGAACTATGTGGCATACAGAATACTGGAAACATCGGTAGTAGGAAGGGTCTACGGTTTAAAAATAACCGATATAGGAGATTATCCACTATGGAAAGGTGTTTTTAGAGATAGTACCGGAGAACTTGGAAACTATAGCTTCTTTTCTGGATTAGCAGATCAGAATGGTCAGCTGAGAGGTAATCTAAGCAATAAGTGCTTCCCAATCGTTGATGGTGATAATCCTAAGTACAGTAACGAGGGATTTAGTAAGCTTGGATTTGTGACGAGATTTGAACTTGAGACAGTTGGAAGTATGTATAGTTCAACTGATTTGATAAGTATTACTCCTGAATTTTACTGGGTTGATGAAAATTGGGAAAATCGAACAAAAGTAGATCTATACTACGATGCTGAAGTAAATGGTGTTAAAAAATTGGCAATAAAGGTTGGAAGTGCTGAAGATAGAAGAAATACGCATGAATACAATTTTGCCAATGACGATTTTGGTATCTCAGCAGACAGATTAGAATTGACGGCTAATTTACTGGGATTTAAAGATATTCAAGCATTTACTAACAGAAAGACTCCAGTTTTTAGTTTTGGTGAAATACAGTTAAATCAATACACAAGAATATTCAGAGGAGATCTCCATGAGACTTTTAGCGGATTACAATCAGTACTTTTGAATAAGATGGTAATGGAAAGTGGTAAAGGTTTGAATATTCCTGACAGTGTGATAGAGAGGAGTACACAACGATGGTACGGGCAGTACTATTTACCAACAAAGTTACATGTGACTGACAAGTCGGAGGCAGAGTTAGCAGTAGACAATGACTGGAGACTTTACAAGAATAAGGAAAACTGGAAAACAGATGGATACTTGATAGTAAATTTCACAATAAGAACTGTAAATGACAGTAAATACTCTTTAATTTACAATGCTGATGTGCTCAATGAAAATAACTCTACAGAGTGGCATTACGATGCTGGGCATTGTAATATGTGGAAAACAGAGTTAGCACCTGCAGTGAAAAAAGCATCAAATGGAACGGTAATAGAGGTAGAGTCAGGAGATTTCTTAATCTATGATGTGAAAGATTTTGGTACAGATGATGCAGATAATTACAGTGGAGGTGGAACACATTAAAGATACGCAGGTATTTTCTTAGAATAAGTAACTATAAACTTAGTTTAAGGAGGTACTATGAAGAGTATTGAAATTTTTAGAGTAGTGAAGAGAGAAGATAGTTCACTGGTGAAACTGAAGAGTACAGGAAAACTTGCTGTAGTTAATACTGTGCATAAAACACCAATTGATGTTGCAAATTTTGTGAGGAAGTGCCTAAAAGATAATTTACTTGCAAAAGAGGAAATTTGGGTACTCCCTTACGATAGTAAAAGAGAAATACTTGGTATAGTAGAGGTGGTGATAGGCACAACAAATTCAGCAGTGGTGGATCCAGTGAGTGTACTGCAGCCAGTACTTTTACTAAATGCTATTGATTTTATAATAGTACACAATCATCCATCAGGAAGTTGTGAGCCATCAGAATACGATTACGCTACAACAAAAAGAATGAGAGAAGCAGGAGACCTGATAGGTTTACGGATGACTGATCATTTGGTGATGGGAGAACGACAGTTTTGGAGTTTTACAAAAAATAGAAGATTAAATTTAAAGGAGGAGTGATTCAATGAAGAATAAACTTTATATAATGCTTCTTACGGTGATGATCTTTACAGCAATTGGCGGTGTAGTTGGGTGCTCCAGTAAAGATTCACAAATCAGTGATATGGCGAGTAGCTTAGGTGAGAGCAGTGATAGTGGTGTAGGCAGTACAGAGATTGAAGAATCCAATTTTCGTGGTGCGAGTGGAGACGAGGTTAATGGCGACACAGGTACAGCTAAGAAGTCTAATGGCTTTTCAAAAATTTTAGAGAAACTTATGGCTATTACAAATTATAGTGCAGCTAGTACGAGCAGTAAAGATGGTGTGTCAGACACTGACAAAACATCTATGGAATATACAGATAATGACGTACTTGGCGGTGACTCAATAACGAAGAAGAACCCAGAGGATTCTATAGGATTGAGTGAGGCTGCAATCGATAGTCATAGTTCATCGGATTTAAGTAACTACAAAAATGATTACGTGGAGTTTATTTCATACCCGGATCAGCAGATCAGTGAGGGTATGGGGATGGTTCTTACCAATTTGTCTGCAAATAAGGGTGTGAAGATGGTCTTTACGATTTCAGAAAATGGTAAAGTTTTAAAGAAGTCTGAGGCAATAGATGCCGGAAAAGACTGGACAGTTAATGCCAAAGATTTAGGTCTGAAGGAAGGTAAATACGATATAACAATACTATCAGAAGCTTACACAGAAAATGGGACTACATTAAACTGTGTGGAACAGACAATAGTATTGACAGTTGGAGAGCAAGTAGCAGGCACACAAACAAAATACTTTGAAGATGATAATCAACCGAATGGTACAAGTTACGAAACAGCTGTTTACTACGAAGCAGATAATACAGAATTTTCAACAATAGTTCCTGCAGTAGTTGGAATTGAAAAAGATGATATTGGTGCTGATATCTACGTAAGTTTTAGAGCACTAAATGCTAAAAAAGGTATGACTGCAACAGTTAAAGCAACTAATGTTGATAATAAGACAACAATTGCTTTAGCAGGTGGTAGCGAAAAAGCAACAGCAGTACTGAGTAGTGAGAAAGATGGGGATGCTTCATTGAACTACACTTTCAATAAGGTTTACTCAGGTTTACAGCAAGTAGGGCCAATACATTGTAATGTTGAAAAGGGTAAAGCTGCTAAGCAAAGTTACTATGGAACTTGTAAGTTTACAGTAGGTTTGACAACATCGTCGTCGAAATAGAAGGGAATCGAATGTATAAAATAAAATTAGATTTTGGACTGATTTTTGCAGATATAGTGTGTTTTGTACTTACAAAAATATCAGGTACAATAGTTAGTGTTTTGAAACATATAACCATATTTAAATTTAATATAGGAGCAGTTATTGCTTTTCCTTTTTCCATTATAGGTGCTATAGGGAAAGTGATTTATCTAGTGCTGACAGCAATACTTATTATCAAGTTAATAGTAATGATTGTGAAACGAGTTAAAATGAAAAATCAAATTAAAGAGCTTGAAAGTGGTGTAGAAATGGCAACAAGTTCTGAAACGGCAAGTTCTGGAGCTGAGAGTTCAGGTGTAGTGGATTCTGTTAAGTCAGAATTTGTTAAGGCAGCAAAAGATAAAGCTGCAGCAAAAACAGTCGATGTTTTAAAGAAGCTAAGTGGGTTCTAAAGGAGGATTCAGATGTACGAAGTTGGTAGTAAAGTAAAAGTAAAATCAATAGCAGAGCTTGTTACTGATTACGAAGTCGGTCTTTGTGGTGATGTACTATGTGAGCTTTCTTTTGCAAAAGGGATGCGCAAATACTGTGGTAAGGTTCTGACAGTAGCTAAAAAAGAAAAGCTGAGTTCGGGCTGTGTAGTTTACAAATTGACAGGAGAAGAAGGATGCGAGGGTTGGGACTTTACATCTGATATGTTTAAAGCAGTTTAAAGTAATAAAGTCAATAATTGAGAGGTAGAGGTAAGATAGAAGATGGAGAGATTTAAAAATTTTACAGATGATCAGAAATTAGAACCAATTGCTATGATGTCAGAGGAAGGATCAGTGATTCAGAAAAACACAGAGGTTAATGGTGATTTAGTAACAGAGTTGCCAATCTGTGTTCATGGCACAGTTACCGGTAATATAAAAAGTAGTCAGGGGATTACAATTACTGGTGAGGTGACAGGAAATTGTGAAGCAACTGAGTTATTTACAGACAAAGCGAAAGTCAGTGGTGATATTAAGTGTAGCGGCATTGTAAGAATTGGTATTGGGACAGTGGTTGTCGGTAATGTTGTTGCTGATAGCGCTGTAATTGCTGGATCCGTTAATGGTAATGTAACCGTTGACGGTTCAGTGATTGTAGATGCAACGGCAGCAATAGTAGGTGATGTAAGCGCTGCAGCAATTCAGGTGAACTCTGGTGCTGATATTGAAGGTAAGTGTACAATCGGAAGAAAGGACGAATCAAAGATTTCAGAAGTTTTCCAGACAGCAGGTTGAGTTGAGAAAAAATAGTTTGACATAGTTTATTCAGCGAAGTAACATAATAGTACTATAATGGTAGAGGATGGTGATAATAGATTATGTCAAACTTGGAGAAAGAAATACTTAGGTTTTTAAGTACGGTCGAGAAAGCAAGCAGCGATAAAATAGTTATGTCGTTAAGTAGACCGTTGGATCAGAGAGTGCTGACAACGCTTTTAGCACGGCTAGAAAAGCTTGGAAAGATTCATAGGGAGTTTGAAAATACAGTAGTATTTACAAGAGTTTGAAAGTGAAAGAGGAGTAGAGAGGAAGGAGCTATCTGCTGATAGCTCCTTTTTGAGTGGATATAAGTGAAGTTAAGTATAGTTATTTGTAATTCAAAGAGAAACTGTGTAGTGCTGAATTATGAATCAGTGTGCTTAAAGAGGGAGGTGCAATGCGGTAGATGAGAGACAATGTTTTTATCTGTAGATTCAAATAGCTAAGATAAAGCTAGATAGGGTTGAGCATAAATTTCTCAACTCTGTTTTTAATGTTGGATAGGGGGTAAATAGATGAATCCTTACGAAAGCAAATTTATATTATCAGATAAAAAAGTAAAGGTAATAATAAACATATTAGGACTAATCGCTATTGTGATTATTGGTGTTTTTCTACTATGCAAAATTTGATGTTGGTACTGAGATTATTACTAATATTAAATCATCTAAGGCACAGAGAGAAGTAGCAAAGAAACTAGGTGGTGTTAGTGTGGATAATGCGAAAGAGAAAACTCAGAAAGAGGTAGATACTATAGTGGCAAAGGCCGAGGAAGACACAGCAAGTGTTTACAATCATGTACTTGCAGGTAGTACCTTGGTGAACAAAGATGGAAATGAATACTCATTTCTCTCAAATGGCACGATAGCAGATGGTAGAAATTATAAAGTTGAAGAAAATGATGGTTACACGCTTACGATTGATGATAACGAGGTATACAGCATGATGTTTACTGAAGATGGAGAAGTGATTCTCACAAATCTCGCATCAGGTGATGCATATTCCGCAAAAACAGAGCACTCGCTCCGCATGAGCGGAGCGCTGTTCCGC
>ENA-OYWH01000822-OYWH01000822.1-human-gut-metagenome-genome-assembly--contig:-NODE-822-length-16738-cov-6.492178_pt1 | contig 16738 bp, 14 predicted proteins | sample MGYA00244168_ERZ653393 | MGnify/ENA primary metagenome ERZ653393 (study PRJEB26926, sample SAMN06165164) | human gut metagenome | biome: ENVO:00009003; feature: ENVO:2100002; material: ENVO:00002003...
ACGGTCTCGTGGGCTCGGAGATGTGTATAAGAGACAGGAGTATATCATCCCCTAGTGTACTTGTCAACACTATTTTTTGAATTTTTTACACAAATTATCCCCTGCCGCATCAATTCCGCATAAACAGGGGATTTTAACCATGTTTCAATTATGTTTATTGCTATTTTACAAAGATAGGAAGCTTTTGTCCGAGCTGTTCCACCAGATATGCCAGATAGTTATTTTCATACAAACATGTAAGTATTCTGCTGTCTCTGGTATAATCTACGATCACCTGGCCCAGGGTTCCCAGGTCTCTGAAGATATTAAATGCGTATATTGTCCAAACAATTAGAACAGTTTCCAACATTCCAACCACAATACCTAGTAATTTGTCCAGGCTATGTACTATAGGTAGTTTCACGATCATCTTTGCCGAGAAAAATACGATATTAAGAAGATGATGCACCAAACCGATCGCCGCCAGCAACAGTATTGTCAGGATCACATTGAATATCTTTCCATCAAAGTAACTGCTCAGACCATTCCCGATCAGGAACAGCACCACACAGGTAATCAGCAGGGAGATCAGAGAGATCAGGGATTTTACCATTCCCTTCTTGTAGCCGTCCATCACCATGCAGATCAATACTACCGCCATGATGACCAGTAATAAATTCAGATTCATTGGTATACTCCTTTATTTTAACTGTATCGTATCTATTGTACTATCTGTCACCAGATAATATTTGTAGGAACCTCCTGCAGGAAGCAGAAGCCGGGCACTCTTACCGAAGCTGCCATGGTATTTTTCCACACCGTCCGTTGTAAAGATCTGGCACTCCGATTCGTTGTAGATCACCATGTCATCATCCCCGAAGAAAATATCCGTATAATCCACATCAAAATAGTAGCTGCCCACCTTTGCCGCCGAAGTATTGTACACATCCATGCGGTACTTGGTCTCCGCCTGGTCCGAAAGGAACACCAGTCCTACATATTTATCACTGTAGAAAATCGACTGGATCTCGTCGTCATATAGGTATTCTCCCGCCGTCACAGGCTTCTGGGTACCCGAGTAGATCATAAGACGGCTGTCTCCTACCGCAAACGCTGTATCATTATTCATAAACTGCACTTTCGGCACGACCAGGTCGGAATAAGAATATGCGCTGACCATATAATCGCTCTGATTCTCGCCCACCGGTCCGAAATTGTAGAATGTCACATTACTTTTTACCACACCTGCATCCACATACAGGTAACTGATCGCCAGAAGCTCTCCGTCCGGTGACAGGCTGATGGATACCGGATACCCTCCGTCCGTCATATGTGCCTGTCCCGTATAGCTGTTGGTCCCGTCCGCTTCGTAAGTCATGATCCAGGCTACATCCGTATCTGCTAGCACCGCTGTCACTCTTCCCGTTTCCGCTACTGTGATATTTCGGATCGGCATGGTCGTTGTAATAGTTCCCAGTTGCTTGTCCGTATTCTGCACGTAGATCTCACGGCCGTTATAACTGCCGATAGCTGCCACATCGCCACAAGTAGCGATCTTCACATCCTGGATCACATAAGTCTGATTCCACTTTACATTTCCCTTGGCATCCGTACAGTGAGCGCCGTCTTTACTATATGTAAGAATACTGTTTTTCAACCGTATGTCTGTGGCATCCGATGAGACCTCCCGGCTAATGGAAGATACGGTGTCATATCCCGTATAGATATGTCTCTTTGCCTGTACCACCACAAGAGCAAGTGCCGCTCCCAAAGCCGCCACCACCAACAGCACCCGGTACACGATTTTCAGCCGGTGTTTACGGATCTTTTTCTTATAGTCATCCTGACTCTTTTGCCGCTTTTCTTTTTCCTTCAGATAATTCTTGATATCTGCTGCCATGTATCTGTTTCCTTATGTATTATCGTAACTATTAAGAATCGCATTCGCAAAATTACTGCGGCGCAGTCTGCTTTTTGCTCATGTAGTTACAGTATAACACACTTCCCTTTTTTGAAAATAAGTTTTTTACGGGAGAAGGATTTCCTGACCGATCTTGATATCATCGGGGTCAGCAATACCGTTCAGGGAACAGATCTCAGATACTTTACTGTTGCTGCCGTAGTTCCGCAGAGAAATACCGATCAGTGTGTCCCCTCTCTGGATAGTATAATGTGTGGGTTGAGCAACCGCCTCCACTGTAGGAGTCTCTGCCACTGCAGATTCTGCAGTCTGTGTCACATCCTGTGTTGTTTCCTGTGTCGTGTTGTGTTCTGTTGCCTCCGTCACATCTGTCGTATTTTTTGTGACATTGCTGTCCGCAGAGGTTCCATCCGCTACACTGCCCGTATTTTCTTCCGTCGAATCTACAGCACTGTTTCCCGTTCCATCCATTGATGCATTTTCCGTGCCTTCCGGCATCGCTGTCTCTGCTGCAGCCCCAGTAGTATTTCCCGCCGCAGCATTTTCCTGTCGCAGAGCATCCTCCAGCTTGTCCTCCGCCACCAGCGTGCTGATCTGGCTCTGTTCCTCCACCGCATCCGGCAGTTTCTGCTCCATCAGGTTGCTCATGGCCTGCCTGGCTGTCTCCCCCAGGGATTCTCCGGTGCTTTCCTGCCGCATCAATGCCAATGCCATCACGCAGAGCAGAACAAAGACACCGGCAGCCGCCATTTTCATCCGACGCAGTCCGGTCGTTGGCATGGGTATAATATTATCCGGTTCTCTGCGTCTGTTCTCTACCGCTCTGCGATATTCCACAGGCGCATTCTCCGTATGTCCGGCGGCACGGAAGGCATTTCCGCTCTCCTGTCTCTGTCTACGTTCCTCCTGCCGTTTCTTCACCACTTCGTATTTTTCCTGATCCACCTTCTCCGGTGCCGCCTCTTCGCCCCGGTTCTCCAGCATATATGCCAGCATACTGTCATTCTTCTCATAGAACTGCGCATACCCCGACACATAACGGCAGATCTCCTGTTCGCAGATCTGGAAGCCTTCCACCATCTCGCCATTCAGTATCTGGTAGCCTAAAAAGGTCATTTCCGAAAAATACTTTCTCCGCAGCTTCTCAATCTCCTGTTCCTGCGCCTGGGACAGGTGCCGCACCGGCTTCTGCAGGAAATTCAGCTTTGCGGAGCCATAGGCGAATAGATATGCCACACCGTCCTCTGCTGTCTTCCTGCCGTATAATGCTATGGCAATATCCTTGTTCTGTGCCATTCCATTCATTTGTTTTATGTAAGATACCACATAATCTTCCACATAGATTCTGCAGTGCTTGTCCGCCTCTCCGATCTGCGTTATGTTCTTCGGTAATTCCATACAAAAAACACCTCCCATGCCGTTTCTATCAGTTATCACTAACTATAGCATCCGCACAGGAGGTATTTTAGCGTTCTTTGTCGCACCTCTTCAAAAACAGTTCGACAAAGTTTGCACCATATTCTATGTATTCTTAGCTATGCTTCAAACTTATATACGGTAACAGAATCGTATTCTCTGCCGTTCTCCCCGCCAAATACATAGGAGGGGAAATTCTCATGATGAATGGTATCCGGGAAATACTGGGTCTCCAATGCAAAACCGCAGCGATTGCCGTAGGTCACCCCATCTTTTCCGGGCTGTACATCAATAAAATTGCCTGCATAAAACTGCACTCCTGGCAGGGTGGTGTATGCCTTCATTACCCTGCCGCTCTTCGGGCCTTTTACTGTAGCAATATGCCGCAACGTACCGTCCCAGTCATCAATGACAAAGTTATGATCATAACCGCCGGTCAGGAGTAACTGTTCATAATCTTCCCGGATATCTCTGCCGATCTTCTTCGGCTGTGTGAAATCCATGGGGGTGCCTGCTACCGCACGGATCTCACCGGTAGGGATCGATCCTGCTGCCACCGGAGTAAAGTGAGAGGCTCTCAGCCACAGTTCATGCTCTTCAATGCTGCCTGCGCCGTGCCCGTCCAGATTGAAATAGGAATGGTTGGTCAGGTTGATAATGGTCTTCTTGTCACTGGAAGCATGGTAATGCAGAGTCAGCTCATTCTCTTCACTCAGAGAGTAGGTTACGGATACCTTCTTATTGCCTGGAAATCCCAGCTGCCCATCCTCATCCTCCAGAGAAAATGTCACGCTGTTCTCTCCGATCTCCGCATCCCAGAGTCTCTTATGGAAGCCCAGCTGCTTATGGGTATGTAAATTGTTGGCACCGTCATTTTTGTCCAGCTGATAAGTAACGCCATCCAGCGTATACTCCGCACCGCCGGTACGGTTCGCACAGGGGCCGATCACCGTACCGAAAAAACTGTCGTTGCCATAATAACTTTCACCGTTATCAAATCCCAACACCAGATCATCCGCCTTGCCTGTAGCATCCGGCACCAGTACACGCACCAGAATAGCTCCCAGATCTGTCACCGCTGCCTTCATACCCTTACTATTACTCAGGGTATACAGCGAGATCTCTTTCCCTTCCGGGCTTTTCCCAAATAAACTTTTTGTTACTGCCATTGTCTTTCCCTCCCACTTTTATCCATTTTTATTTCATGCATACTGTCTATAATTCCACTCTGCCCTCTAAAGCGCGGAGTAATGTTACCTCATCAATATATTCCAGATCTCCTCCTACAGGGACACCACTGGCGATTCTGGTCACCTTGATTCCTGTGGGCTTGATAAGCTTGCTGATATACATTGCCGTGGTCTCACCTTCCAGGCTGGAATTGGTTGCGATAATGACCTCCTCCACATCACCCTGCAGACGTTCCATCAGTTCCTTCAGCTTGATGTCACCGGGTCCCACACCCAGCATCGGGGAAATGGCACCATGCAGTACATGGTACACGCCCTCATATTTGCCGGTCTTCTCATAAGCCGCCAGATCTCTGGTGTTCTCCACCACCATAATGGTACGATGATCCCGTCTGGGATTCGCACACACCGGGCAGAGTTCCTTATCCGTCAGAGTATAGCATTCCTTGCAATAGCGGACATTGGCTCTGGCTTCGATCATGACGTTTGCCAGCCTGTCCACGCGTTCCTTCGGCATATTGATCAGATGAAAAGCCAGTCGCTGTGCGGACTTACTGCCAATCCCCGGAAGGGCTGCCAGTTCTTCTATTAATTTATTGATCTGTCCGCTGTAGAGTTCCATTAGAAAGGAAATCCTCCTAATCCTCCGGTCATTTTGCCCATAAGTTCTGCATTGGCTTCATCCGCCTTGCGCAGTGCTTCGTTGGCTGCTGCCACGATAGCATCCTGCAGAGTCTCGATATCCTCGGGATCCACGATCTCCTCTGCCAGCTTGATGGATGTGATCTCTTTTTTACCGTTGATGGTCACTTCCACCGCTCCTCCACCTGCGGATGCGGAGAACTCCTTGGTCTCCAGTTCCTTCTGTCCTTCTTCCATCTGACGCTGCATTCTCTGTGCCTGCTTCATCAGATTATTCATATTTCCGGGCATTGCGCCTCCGGGAAATCCACCTCTTTTTGCCATGTTGCTGTTTCCTCCATATTATTTATAATTGAGTTATTATTCTATCTTACCTTATCTGCAAGTCTGCCGCAATCCCAAATTCACGCAGGATCACTCTTCCTCATCGATCTCCATGTTGATGACCTTACTGAGATCCACATAGTTATCTTCGAATTCTCTGCTGCTTTCCACCGTCTGGATCGTCACTTCAATCTCTTTGCTGGAAAAATCGGACAACAGCATTTCCAGTTGCTGCTTGTTCTGTTCGTGGGCTTCCCCCTTAAAATAATCGGAAGCCAGTCCGTCCTCCAACACCACCATGAGCTTGTTGTCTCCACCCAGACTTAATCGGGCGTTTTTCAGATACATCTTCATGGGATTCTCGGCATTTCCCACGATGGCCGGCCATTTCCGTACAATCTCCTGAATATCCCCGGGGACCGCCTTCGGCAACTGTGGCTTCGGCTTTGCCACACCGGCCTGCGGCACTCCCTGTGCTCCGGGAGCTCCGGCAGGCATCTGGGCCGCCGTGACTACAATACCGTTCTCGACCTTTTCCTCCACCTGGCGAATACGATCCAGGACAGCTTCCTGATCCGTCTCCATCTCCGGCTTGCACAGCTTGATCAGCGCGATCTCTACCAGAATACGTTTCTGTGCCGCATAGCGGATCTGGCCGGACAGTTCGGAGAAAATATGAATATAGCGGATGATCTGGTCCATGGACAGCATGGAAGCTTCTTCCTTCAGATTCGCCAGATTGTCCGTAGACATGTCTATGACATCCTCCAGATTATCCGCTGTCTGTACCAACATCAGATTCCGCAGATACCAGGTAAAGTCCGTGACAAACTGTACCAGCTCCCTGCCCTGCATGACGATCTCTTCCAACAGTTCAATGCAGCCTAACACATTCCGGTCCATGACGAAGCGCAGCAACCTGCTGAACACTTCCGTATCCACTGCCCCCAGCACATCCAGGGTCATATCGTAGGTCAGTTCTTTGCCCAGATGGAAGGCAATACACTGATCCAACAGGCTCAAGGCATCACGCATGGAGCCGTCTGCCACCTTGGCAATGTAGCGCAGAGCTCTGTCCTCCACCTGTACCTGCTCCGTGTCCATCAGTTCCTTCATACGATCCGTGATGGTATCAATGGAGATTCGTTTAAAATCATATCTCTGGCAGCGGGACAGGATCGTAATGGGGATCTTGTGCACCTCTGTGGTCGCCAGAATAAAAATAACATAAGAGGGCGGCTCTTCCAGCGTTTTTAACAATGCGTTGAAAGCTCCGGGGGAGAGCATATGCACCTCGTCGATGATGTAGACCTTGTATTTTCCCTCCGCAGGGGAATAGGATACCTCGTCGATGATCTCACGGATATTGTCCACACCGTTGTTGGAAGCCGCATCGATCTCGATGACATTCATGCTAGCTCCCGCTGCGATTGCCTTACAAATACGGCATTCCCCACAGGGGCCGTCCTCTGTGGGGTGTTCGCAGTTCACTGTTTTCGCAAAAATCTTGGCCACCGTGGTCTTACCGGTACCTCTTGTTCCGGTAAACAGGTACGCATGGCCGATCCGGTTCGCCCGCAGCTGATTCTTCAATGTCGTCACGATATGATCCTGACCCTTGACATCGGAAAAAGCGTCCGGGCGGAATTTCCGGTATAGTGCTGTATATGACATGTTTTTTCTCTCTTCCTTGTAACTATTCAGAGCCATCAAATATTAGCAGATGCCTGGCGAAAATAGTTACTCATTAATTTTCTGTCTTAATCGCCGAAGCAGATGCCCAGCAGTTTCGCTTCCTGTACGATGGTAGCATCGGGATCCACGGTCTTTAACTTGCCCGCTACATCCTCTAACGGAACCCTTACGATCTCACGGTTCTTGTAACCTACCATGAATCCATACTGATTACCCAGGATCAGCTTGCCTGCCTCGGAGCCCAGACGGCTGGCGAATACTCTGTCATAAGGGCAGGGGCTTCCGCCTCTCTGCATATGGCCGGGTACGGTGACACGTACTTCTCTGCCGGTCTTCTCCTGGATCTGTGCAGCCACTTCGTAAGATACGGAAGGGAACGGATATTTTTCCATCTTTTTCTTGTAGTCTTTTTTGGTCAGGGCAGCATCTTCCCTGGAAATCGCACCCTCAGCCACAGCGATAATGGTAAAACGGCAGCCCTTTTTGTCCCTGTCTTCGATCTTCTCGATCACCTTATCGATATCATAAGGGATCTCCGGGAGCAGGATGATGTCCGCACCGCCTGCCATTCCGGCATTCAAGGTCAGCCACCCTACTTTATGTCCCATAACTTCCACGATAAATACTCTGCCGTGGGAAGCTGCTGTGGTATGGATGCAGTCGATGGCATCCGTTGCAATATCCACCGCACTCTGGAAACCGAAGGTCATATCGGTGCCCCACAGGTCATTGTCGATGGTCTTGGGCAGGGTCACGATATTCAGTCCTTCCTTGCGCAACAGGTTCGCAGTCTTGTGGGTGCCGTTACCACCGAGAATTACAAGGCAGTCCAGCTGCAGCTTGTAATAGTTCTGCTTCATGGCTTCCACTTTGTTCAGCCCGTTGGGATCCGGATCCTGGATCGTCTTGAAGGGGGTACGGGAGGTTCCCAGGATCGTGCCGCCCTTGGTAAGGATGCCGGAGAAATCCTTGTCTGTCAGCATGCGGAAATTACCGTAAATCAGTCCTCTGTAACCGTCCAGAAAACCATAGATTTCAACCTCTTCCTTGCCGTTCGCCAGGGTCTTCACCACGCCTCTCATGGCTGCGTTCAATGCCTGGCAGTCACCACCGCTCGTCAACATTCCGATTCTCTTCATCGTAGGATCCTCCGTTTTCTATATTTCATTATTTTCTCTTGCGTTTGCTGTAACTATGCAAAACTGTCTTCGTTCTGCCAATACTTATTTCTATTTTAATACATTTATTTTCATCTGAAAATAGTTTGTTGTAATTTCCGGCAGATTTCTCCCCTATGGCAAAACAAACCTCAGAAGCACCGGGCCTCTGAGGTTCGCTTATCATCTTATCATACGTTATTTGAATTTAAACTTTCCTTTGATCATGGTCACGTAGACAGCTGCGCCGCCACCGCCGACCACTACGGCTCCGGCTGCTGCCGCTGCCGCCACGCGGCCTGCGTTCGTTCCCTTACCGGAGGTCTCCGTTATCTGCTCTGTGCCGGATTCCTGAGAGTCGGAAGTCTGGGCGGTCATGGAATCTATCCGCTCCTCCTGCGGTGCTTCTCCACTCGATTCCTGCGTGTCCTGTACCTCCCCGGAGGGCTTTGCCGCATCTTCCTTACGGTTTTCGTCCGCAGCGGGTGTTGTCGGGGGCACGGGAATTACAGAAGGCTTTACCACACCGGGTGTGGCAGGCGTTGCCGTGGCTGCGGGAGGTGTTGCCGCGCCCGTGGCCTTCTGGTCCGTATTGGACGCCTGACTGCTGTCATCGTCGTCATCATCGTCATCGTCGTTACTGGCAGCAGGCTTCTTCGGTGCGATCTCATAACCGCAGATCGTACAGATCTCCGCCCGTTCTGTGGTGGCCGCGCCACCGGATGCATGCTTTTCCGTATTGCTGGTGATTCCACAGACACCACACTTATGCCAGTGTCCGGTCATATCGGACAGATATCCTTCTGCCCAGCTATGATCCGTCTTCGGAAGAACGATCTCTGTCGCTGTTATGCTCTTGCTTCCGTCCGCGGATGCAAAATACAGTCCGCAGACGTCGCAGGTCCAGTATTCGATGCTGCCCTCTGCCTGACAGGTGGGTTCCACCCGGTCGTGGCGGTTCAGCGGGCCGTGACCGGAGTTCCATGTCTTCGATACGGCGGGGCTTGCGTTATAATCATCAGTTTCCGCATAGCGGATCCGTGCAGTCACCTTCTCGTTGTGACCGACTCCGGCGGATTTGGTCTGCCCCCAGTCCGTTCCATCGAAGCTGAACTCCACGTCAGTGCGATCTGTGGTGATCTGCGCCGCCAGATCATTGCCGCTGACGGTAAAGGTCATGTCAAAGGCATCCGGATCCGGGGTATCCTCGCGGTCTGCTTTTGCGGTGCGGGTGATAGTTATGCCAAACTTAATATCTTCATAATTTTTTGACCGTAACTGAACACTTACTATCGCATTCTCGCCAATATCATCCATGGTGTTTTCACCCAGAGTGAATAGCAATTTTCCCTCGGAATATTTGATGTCAGAATCTGCTGCCAAAACGCTCCTGGAATCAGCCCGCATGATAACTTCCATCGTTGTCTCTCCCATATCCTCGGGCAACCCCGGTATCTGCACCGCCTTCTCTCCTTTGGCCGCCCAACTGTATTTGAGATCCAAGTCTTGAATCTTCGGAGCAATTGCTTTACTGATTTCCAATTTTACCTGTGCCGTCAGCGTCTGATAGTATTCCGGATGCTCCGTAGGAATAAACGTTGCCGTGTAGGTCTCACTATCGCCAACATAAGGAACCTTGTCATCATCGCTCTGGATCTGCCAAGTTCCGTCGATGGGCTCGGTTCCCAGTTTTGCCGTCAGTCTTGTCACTTTGAGTTCTCTCAGCTTATTGCCATAGGCTCCTCTGGCGATGCCATCACCCTCTGCCGCAAGTGCTGCCGGGGCGATGTCAACGATCAGATTCTTCGTCTTCTCAGAGAAGAAAGAATTGTCATTTCCTTTGTAGACGAGGGTAAACGTGGTCTTACCTGCAGTCCGCGCCTTGTAAGTTGCGATGCCGTTTTGGATCTGCGCTGCGCTTACCACCGTGGTATCCCCGATCCGGATCTCAAAGTTGCCGTCCGTATCTTCCGCAGAGATGGGCTGTCCGTCTGTTGCAAAGTTTACCAGTGCCTTTGCGTTGAAAGTAATCTTCTCTCCGTAGGTAAGCGTACTGTCATCTGTTATCTCAAAAGACAGACCTGTGGTGTACTTCACAGGAACTGCGTTATTCTCCCCAAGAGAAGGATAGTAGGCGATGCCGTTCTCTTTATCGTTGGCTTTCTTTGTCCAGAGTTCGGTGTTAAAGCCGTTTGTTTTGAGTTTTTCGAAAAAGCTGGAAGAGGTCAGTTGCAGGGTTGTACGCCCCAAATTGCATTCATCATCTGCTTTACATATATCTTTATTGAAATAGCAATTCGTTGCATCGGAATCTCTGCTATTTGTTATTCCAGCAAGATAGTCATCATCCTCGGTAGTGTCAATCGTAGCTATACTAATGCAATGATTAACAAAGCCTACTACAGCTCCACTCATACCACAGATTCCTGCCGCCGCACTCCTTCCCTGCACGTCTCCTGTAAAAAAACATTGGGAAATCATAGCTTTTTGTCCAACAGAGCCGCTGATTCCGCCTGCCCTAGCCCCTTTTACCGTTCCGGTAAAGGAACAGCCATAAATTTCGCCCACAGACAAATTTCCGCAAATCCCTCCTGCATCGAAGAAACTCGAAACGATGTCTCCGTTGGCAGCCAACAGTATTACTTTACCGCTTTTGCCGGATGAGTTGCCTATTTGTGCGAACAGGCCAGAACTATAAACACCATCTTCTTTTGTCATATCCACATGGCTTATCGTGTGTCCGTCTCCACTGAATTTTCCTGTGTATGCAGTTCCGGGATCTCCAATGGATTTGAGTTCCACTCCGCTCACATCAATATCGTTCCCCAGGACATAATTTGCACTCCATTTTGCCGCATCCCTATTCTGTCCGATGGCTGCGAATTCCTCCGCCGTGGTGATCAGGGTATAGATATCCCAGTCGTCGCCATTCGTTGTAACATAGTTGTAAACCGGTACGGAAGCAGTCTTCGTCTCTTTGATATCTGCCACCTTTGTCAGATTGATGTAAGTCCCTGTGGCTGTACCGAATCTGCCCTGTGTAGCCTTTGCAGTGCTGGTATCGACACTGCCCTCTTTCCAGTTTGCAGAATCGAAGCCCTCCGGAAGTGCATCGCAAAGCTGCCCTGCCGTTAGTGCTGTTCCAGCGTCAAAGCCTCCGGTAATTGCATCCATATTGTAATAGCAATTTGAAATATGCCCCGTACTTTCAGAATCAGTGCTACCTACAATTCCGCCAAAAGATTCTCCTCCACTGACTTTCCCAAGATTTACACATGCAGTAATAGTCGCAGACGTAGTGGTATCATCAAAGATGCCAAATATTCCACCACAGGCACTTTGATAAGCTTTATTTATAATCATTATCTCACCGGTATTCAGGCAATTCTCGGCAATACCACCCATCCCGGCAATACCACCAACTCTCCCTCGCCCTGTTACCTTACTACTATTGTAACATTGCGAGACTTTACCAACCGAATATCCTCCAATCTTACCGCAAATACCGCCAACATCTGTTTTGCCGTTTATTGTATTTCCAATACTCCGACAGTTCTCAATATTTATTTCTTCTGCGTATCCCACGATGGCCCCAACAAAGTTTATTCCACAAATAACAGAATCTTTAACCGTAATATTTTTTATGGCACTATTAACATTATGTTTTGTGCATTCTCCAAACAAGCCGACACGATCTAATTCACCACTTATCTGCATTCCCGTCACAGTATGGTTATCGCCGTTAAAATTCCCTTTAAAAGGATTACTATAGTTTCCTATTGGTGTCCATTCCTTATTAGCCAAATCAATATCCGCAGTCAACACAATGTATTTATACAAATAAGCCTCTCCTTCATTCACAGTTTTTGCAAAATGCGCAAGCTGTGCCGCTGTCTCGATTTGAAATGGATCATCCTGTGTACCATCTCCCGCAGCAAACCCACCTGCAATCGCTGTGCCATCCCAGGTATCTACTGTTTCCCCCTCCGCTCTCGCACTCACCGGCACAGCGATCCACGCCAGTGCCGCCAGTGCCAGCAGGGCCAGTCTCATCTTCATGCTCCATGCTTTTGTATTTTTCTTCATAACCCTCATGCCTTTCTATATCCTGCAAAATTTCAAATATTTCCCAACCCTTTGCAGATGTAAAATCCAATTTTGTTTTTATACTACCCGTATCATTTATTATACCGAAAAGCCAATAGTAACGTCAATATTTTCCACACGATTCGTCTCATATTTTTATAAAATTATGTCAAACAAGTGCGCCCACCGCAAAATCGAGCAGGCTGGCTCATCGTAAACACAAAAAAGGAGCCACCGGATCTCTCCGGTCACTCCTCGCTGCCTTCTCTGAAAAATATATCCAGTTTTCCCAGACATTTGATCAATGTCTTCATTTCTTCCTCGTCCAGATCCCGAATGATCGTATGGATCATTTTCCTGTGGAAATCTCTGTGATGGAAAAAAGCTTTTCTCCCCTTCTCTGTCAGGGTCACCAGCACTACACGTTTATCTCTGGTGCTGCGGTTGCGGGTGAGATATCCTTTTCTCTCCAGACTGTTCATATTCGTGGTCAGGGTACCCACGGTAACGTGGAGTTCCCCAGCGATACGGGACATACTCTTTGGTTCCTCGATGCCGATAGCCTCCAGAATGTGTATGTCATTATTTGTAATATCCTTGAATTCTTCTGTTATGACCGCCTTTGCCTCTGCATCCATCACGTTATGGAACAGGTTCACCAACAGTTCATTCAGTACCCGGTTGTTGCTCTTCTCCATAGTTTTCCCAATAAATGTCTCTCTGGTATACCGGCAATACTCCCGGGCCGCAGGCTTCCTGTCTACCGGACCGCGTCCATGCCGTTGTCGTGTCCTTAGTCGTTATCAGTATACCGTCTACCAGGTCATCACGCAAGCCCCAATCGTAAGCCCGGCACCGAATCCCGCCAGAACGATGCGGTCGCCGCGGTGCAGCTTTCCCTGCCTGTGCAGTTCATCCAGCAGTACCGGGATAGAAGCGGAGGACAGATTTCCTACCCTCTCCAGATTTGTAGGAAATTTTTCACGATCCGCATGAAGGCGTTTTGCCACTGCATCAATGATGCGTGCGTTGGCCTGATGCAGTACGAACAGGTCAATATCCGGCACAACAAGTCCGGCATCTGACAATGCTTCCTCGATACACTGCGGCACCCGTCTGGTAGCGAACCGGTACACTTCCTGTCCATCCATCTGAATATAATGTTCTCTGTCATCCGTCTGCTGTTTTTGATCCGTTTTTGCCGCTGAAGTCCTTACATATGGGGTTGTCAGTTCTCTCGCTCCGCATTGCAGGACTCCGCCACCGGTGCCGTCGGAGTGCAGTGCCCGGCCCAAAATTCCTGCTGCCGGTATCCGTTTCTCCTCCGCCGTCTCCTGCATCCCTTTCTCTGTCTCCGGCAAAGCGTTACTGTATTCCACCGCCCGAGACTCCGTCCTGCATCTCTCCACAACTACCGCCCCGGCGCCGTCTCCGAACAGGATGCAGCTGCCCCGGTCAGTCCAGTCCACCAGCTTGGACAACACTTCGCTGCCGATAACCAGCGCATTTTCCGCAAGTCCCGTCCGCAGATAGGCATCCGCAGTATTCAGGGCAAATAAAAATCCGGAGCAGGCCGCATTCACATCGAAAGCCAAAGCATTCACCGCGCCGACAGCTGCCTGTACCTGGCAGGCACAGCAGGGCAGATACTGCTCCGGAGAACAGGTTGCCACCAGGATCAGGTCGATCTCTTCCGCTCTTTTTCCTGCCTGTTCCAGCGCTTTGCGGGCAGCTTCTGACGCAAGTGTCACAACCGTTTCGCCAACTGACACATGTCGTTCCGCAATACCGGTTCTCTCCCGGATCCATTCATCCGAGGTTTCCACCAGCTGTTCCAATTCTTTATTTGTAACGATCCTTCCCGGAAGTGCACTTCCGGTTCCGGTGATTCTTATGGTTCTCACGCCATTTCCTCCATGATATCCACTGTTCTTTCTATTTTCTGCGCCCGCCAGGCATTGCTGCCGCAGAACAGCAGTCCGTTATCCACATCTCCCATTGCCGCATTGATCAACGCTCTGGTGATGCAATAAGGTGCCGTCTTCGGATCGCAGGTCTTAATGCAATGTCTGCATCCGGTCATAAACCGTTCCCCGGCCGCCACCTTTTCCAGAAAAGCATTCTGTATAGCTCTGCCCGGCATTCCCACCGGGCTTTTCACAATGACAATGTCTTCTTTCCGTGCGCTGAGATATGCCTGCTTGTATGCATCTGCCGCATCACATTCCTCTGTGGTCACGAAACGGGTTCCCATCTGTACCCCCGCAGCCCCGAGGTACAGGCAATGCTCCAGATCCCTCCGGTCATAAATACCGCCTGCAGCGATCAGTGGAATTTCCAGTTCTGCTGCCTGCCGGATCATTGCCGTAAGTTCTCTCTCATAGTTCTCCGGTGTGTAAGCATCCAGTTCTTCCCGCTTAAATCCCAGATGTCCTCCTGCCAACGGTCCCTCTGCCACGAGAAAGTCCGGCTTTCTGTCGTATTTTTTCATCCAGTATTTCGTGACGACCGACAGGGCACGGGTGCTCGACACGATCGGAGCCAGCATTGTCCGGTGGCTGCGCCCGGGCATTCCGTTTTCCGTCTCTGCCACAACTCCGGGCAGATCCAGCGGCAGCCCTGCACCGGAAATAATACAGTCGGTACCTGCCAACACTGCTGCCCTGACATAATCCTCGTAGCGCTGTGTTGCCACCATGATGTTGACACCGACGATACCGCCTCTTGCGATCTGCCTTGCTTTTTCTATTTCTTTTCCGATAGTGTGCAGATTACAGGCGATGGGATCTCTGTCAAAATCCTGCTCCCGGAAACCGATCTGGGCAGTAGAAATGATGCCGATCCCACCTGCCGCAGCCACTGCTCCCGCCAGGCCGGACAGACTAATTCCCACACCCATGCCTCCCTGGATCACGGGAATATCTGCATGTAATTCCCCCAGAATCATTTTTCCGTGCTTCATCCCACATCACCTCTCGTTACCGCTTTAATACTTGCGGAACCTTTCATAACGTTCCTCTGCGATCTGTTCACCGGTCATGCCGGTATATTTTTGCAGAAATTCCTTGATATGTTCCTTGAGATACCCGCCGATGGCTTCCACGGTACTTTGGTCTGCCCCGCCGTATTCCGGTACGATCCGCTCAATGACACCAAGCCGCTTCAGATCTTCCGAAGTGATATTCATGACTTCACTGGCTTCTCTGGCTCTGTCGGCATCCTTCCATAATATAGAAGCAAAGCCTTCGGGAGACAGGATCGAGTATGTGGCATTTTCCATCATCCATACCTCATTGCCTACCGCCGTAGCCAATGCTCCGCCGCTGCCGCCTTCTCCAATAAGGATGCACAATACCGGTACCTTCAGGGCCGACATCTCCAGCAGGTTCCGGGCAATAGCCTCGCCCTGTCCTCTCTCCTCTGCCTCCACGCCGCAGAAGGCTCCCGGCGTATTCACAAAGCTGATAATGGGTCGGTTGAATTTCTCCGCCTGCTTCATCAGGCGCAGTGCCTTACGATACCCCTCCGGCATGGGCATACCGTAATTGCGTCTGGCACACTCCGCAAAATCCTTGCCCTTCACATCTGCCAGCACTGTCACCGGCTGCCCGTCCAGGAATGCCACTGCACCTACCAGTGCTTTATCATCTCCATAATAACGGTCTCCGTGAGCCTCCACTACATAATCGAAAATGTAGGGAATATAGTCGGTTGCTGCCGGTCTGTCCACTCTCCGGACGGTCTTGACCTTTTCCCATGCCGTTCTGGGGAGTGTCAGTATTGACCGTTCCTTCACGATCTCCGTAGGTTCAAAATGGAAGTCAAAGTTTTTCTTAAAATCCGCATAATTCCCCTCACTGCACCGATGCGTCGTGATCAGGAAATATAAGGTCTTCTTCAGATTCTCCCGGCGGACGATACCGTCCACAAAACCATGCTCCTGCAAAAATTCCGCTGTCTGGAAGCCATCAGGGAGGCGCTGTCCCAGAGTCTGCTTAATAACTCTCGGTCCTGCGAAGCCGATCAAGGCTCCCGGTTCCGCCATGATCACATCTCCCAGCATGGCAAAACTGGCCGTTACACCACCTGTGGTGGGATCTGTCAAAATAGTCGCATAGAGAAGTCCTGCTTCTCCATGCCGTTTGATCGCTGCGGAGGTTTTTGCCATCTGCATCAGTGACACGATTCCCTCCTGCATTCTCGCACCGCCGGAACAGCAGAACAAAAATACAGGCAGACGCAATTCTGTCGCCTTTTCAATTGCCCGGGTGACTTTCTCGCCGACCACATGACCCATACCTGTCTCTTATACACATCTGACGCTGCCG
>ENA-OYWH01000899-OYWH01000899.1-human-gut-metagenome-genome-assembly--contig:-NODE-899-length-15529-cov-5.185860_pt1 | contig 15529 bp, 7 predicted proteins | sample MGYA00244168_ERZ653393 | MGnify/ENA primary metagenome ERZ653393 (study PRJEB26926, sample SAMN06165164) | human gut metagenome | biome: ENVO:00009003; feature: ENVO:2100002; material: ENVO:00002003...
GAGTTATAGTCTTCCTCCTCTCCTTCTACCTCATTTATAGTGGGAATCGGGGAATTTTCATCATCAACAGGAATTTCATCTTCCATACTTTCTGATGTAACCTTACATACTGAACCGATCTCATCGTTTCTCTTTTCAAGATTGATCAGACGAACACCTTGGGTAGCACGACCCATAATACGGACATCAGCAACTTTCAGACGAATGGTGATACCAGATTTATTGATAATCATCAAGTCATTATCATCTGTTACAGACTTAATTGTTACCAATTTACCTGTTTTATCGGTGATATTCATCGTCTTAACACCCTTACCGCCACGATTAGTCTTACGGTAGTCTTCGATATCAGAACGTTTGCCATAACCTTGTTCAGAAACTACCATAATGGTTTCTGCTTCAGGATCTTTGATGCAAATCATTCCAACAACTTCATCTTGCCCGTCTTCGTCAAGCGTCATACCACGCACACCGGTTGCAGTACGTCCCATAACGCGTACAGCACTTTCGTGGAAGCGAATAGCACGTCCATTACGATTGGCAATGATAATTTCGTTGTCACCGTTAGTCATACGTACTTCGATAACGCGGTCGTCCTCACGGATAGTAATAGCGTTTACACCATTCTGGCGAGGGCGGGAATACTGTTCAAGTAATGTCTTCTTAATAACACCATTCTTGGTACAGAATAAGACATAATGGCTGTTGATGAAGTCTGTGTCAGAAAGGTTCTTCACACGCAGATATGCATTTACAGCATCGTCTGAATCAATATTCAGCAAGTTTTGGATGGCACGTCCCTTGGAATTCTTGGTACCTTCGGGGATTTCATATACTTTGAGCCAATAGCACTTACCCTTTTGAGTAAAGAACATCATGGTATTGTGCATGGTTGCCGGATATATGTGTTCAATGAAGTCTGCATCGCGGGTATCTGTACCCTTGGAGCCTACTCCACCACGGTTTTGAGCACGGAACTCACTCAACGGAGTACGTTTAATATAGCCCATATGAGAAATGGTAATAATCATTTCGTCATCTGCATAGAAATCTTCCGGATTGAATTCTTCGGATGAGTAAACAATTTCAGAACGACGTTCATCTCCGTATTTTGCTTTTACTTCAATTAATTCATCAGTAATAACTTTGCGGCAAAGTTCGTCATTCGAAAGAATTTCTTCGTAATAAGCAATCATCTTCATTACTTCTTCATATTCAGCATGAAGCTGATCCTGCATCAGTCCGGTCAATTGGCGCAAACGCATTTCTACGATGGCACGAGACTGAATTTCTGTTAATTGGAAGCGTTCTATCAAGCCGGCAATAGCATCATTAGGTGTCTTTGCGGCACGGATGATACGGATTACTTCATCGATATTATCTGATGCAATGATTAAGCCTTCCAATATATGAGCGCGTTCTTTAGCCTTACGTAAGTCATATTGAGTACGACGGATAACCACCTCATGGCGATGTTCTACGAAGTACTTAATCATGTCTTTCAGATTCAGCAAACGAGGACGCCCGTGTACCAATGCTACGTTGTTCACACTGAAAGAAGTCTGTAACAACGTCATCTTATAGAGCTTATTCAAGACTACGCTGGCGTTGGCATCACGTTTGATATCAATTACAATACGCATACCTTCACGGTCAGACTCATCATTGGCATTGGAGATACCTTCTATCTTCTTATCATTGGCTAAATCAGCGATATTCTTGATCAGTTCCGCCTTATTGACACCATACGGGATTTCCGTGATGACAATTTTGTCATGTGTAGAACTGGTTTCAATTTCTGCTCTTGCACGCATGATAACGCGACCGCGACCTGTAAGATATGCCTCGCGTACGCCACTCATACCATATATATATCCTCCTGTTGGGAAATCGGGAGCTTTCACATAGTTCATCAACTCCTCTATCTCGATATCGTTGTTCTCGATGTATGCGATGCAAGCATCAATAACCTCTGAAAGGTTGTGGGTAGGCATATTGGTTGCCATACCTACAGCAATACCAGATGCACCGTTTACCAAAAGGTTTGGAATACGGGTAGGCATAACGGTAGGCTCCTGCAAAGAATCGTCGAAGTTGCTCTGCATATCAACGGTTTCTTTGTCGAGGTCTTGCATCATATCTTCACCAATCTTGCGCAAGCGACACTCGGTGTAACGCATAGCTGCTGCGCTATCGCCGTCTACCGAACCATAGTTACCCTGGCCATCTACCACCATGTAACGCATTGCCCAAGGCTGTGCCATACGAACTAATGCACCGTAAACGGAAGAGTCACCATGCGGGTGATACTTACCCAATACTTCACCTACAACTCTGGCTGATTTTTTATAAGGTTTATCAGACGTATTTCCCAGTCCCATCATTCCGAAGAGAATTCTACGGTGGACAGGCTTAAAACCATCTCTAACATCCGGAAGGGCACGCGAAACGATGACCGACATGGAGTAGTCAATGTACGATGACTTCATTTCCTCCTCGATGTTAATCTTTATAATTCTGTCTTGTTCAAGCATTTAAAAAGATTATTAATTATACATACTTTGGTTCATGAAAAACCACGCTAAAGTACTGCTTTTTTACGATATACAAAAGTTTTCGCCCATAAACTTTATTTCAGAACTATTCTCTCACCTACTTTGTTCTTATAATATATAAATAAGGTATTAATAAGGAGCTTTTTCCCAAGAATGAAAGCACTTTAGTATGATACTGGTGAACGGATATTAAACTGTGGCACGGGTTTTGTATATAAATAATAAATAAAACGATGAAATACGTACTGGAAATTATAAATGCGTATCTTTGTATTAAGTAACACCTTAGAATAAGGAAGGAGAATATTAAGTATGAATAATCAGTTTTCACAAAGAGTTTCTGACATTATCACTTACAGCAAGGAGGAAGCTAACCGGCTGAAAAATAGATATATCGGTCCGGAGCATCTTCTACTCGGCATGTTGCGAGACGGCGGAGGGAAAGCTATAGAAATATTGCAGAAACTGGATATAGACCTAAACAGGGTTAAGAAACGGCTGGAAGGTTTTTTAAAAGAGATTGAAGATGATAACTTGTTGCCCGATGCAGACATTCCATTGTCTCCGATGGCAGCTAAGATATTGAAAATGTGTATACTCGAGGCTCGTCTGCTGAAGAGTGCCACTGCTGATACTGAACATGTATTGCTGGCTATCTTGAAAGACGGTAATAATTTGGCCGCTACGGTATTGGAAGAAAATAATATAGACTATAAGTCAGTGTTCGAACAGCTTTCTATGAAAGCCAGCCCTAACGCAGGTATGGGATTTACGGAGGATGATGACGAGGAAGAAGATGAAATGAATATGTCTTCACGCTCTTCTCAAAGTGGTAGTTCACAGTCTTCTACGCAAACTGCGTCTAAGAAACCATCCAATGATACTCCGGTATTGGATAACTTTGGTATGGATATGACCCGGGCTGCGGAAGAAGGTAGACTGGATCCTGTGGTAGGTCGTGAACGTGAAATCGAGCGGTTGGCTCAGATATTGAGCCGTCGTAAGAAGAATAACCCGGTATTGATAGGTGAACCTGGTGTAGGTAAATCAGCTATTGTAGAGGGATTAGCATTACGTATTGTTCAGAAGAAAGTATCCCGTATTCTGTTTGATAAACGTGTGGTAATGCTTGATATGGCTTCTGTAGTAGCCGGAACCAAGTATCGCGGACAGTTTGAGGAACGTATTCGTTCTATCATTAATGAGTTGCAGAAGAATCCGAATGTAATTCTGTTTATTGACGAGATTCACACGATTGTGGGTGCCGGAGCAGCTGCCGGTTCTATGGATGCTGCCAATATGTTGAAACCTGCATTGGCACGTGGTGAAATACAATGTATAGGTGCCACTACCCTTGATGAATACCGGAAGAATATAGAAAAAGACGGTGCTTTGGAACGCCGTTTCCAGAAAGTGATTGTTGAACCGACCACTGCTGAGGAAACGCTCCAGATATTGAAGAATATTAAAGAGAAGTACGAAGACCATCATAATGTGACTTATACGGATGAAGCGCTGGAAGCATGTGTCAAGTTGACAGACCGCTACATTACTGACCGTAATTTCCCGGATAAGGCTATTGATGCTCTGGACGAAGCCGGTTCGCGCGTCCATCTGACAAACATTACTGTTCCGAAAGAGATTGAAGAACAGGAGAAACTGATTGAAGAAGCCCGTCAACAAAAGGCGGATGCGGTGAAATCGCAGAATTTCGAACTTGCTGCCAGCTTCCGTGATCATGAGAAAGAGTTTTCTGCTCGTCTGGAAGAAATGAAGGCTGAATGGGAAGCTCGCTTAAAAGATGATCGCCAGATCGTTGGTGAGGAGGAAATTGCGAATGTGGTTTCTATGATGTCCGGTGTGCCTGTACAGCGTATGGCGCAGGCTGAAGGTATTAAGTTGGCGGGTATGAAAGAAGAGTTGCAAGCTAAAGTTATAGCTCAGGATCCGGCTATTGAAAAGGTGACGAAAGCAATTCTGCGTAGTCGTGTAGGATTGAAAGATCCTAACCGTCCTATCGGAACATTCTTGTTCTTGGGGCCTACGGGTGTGGGTAAAACTCACTTGGCGAAACAGTTGGCGAAATATATGTTTGGTTCTGCCGATGCGCTGATACGTGTGGATATGAGTGAATATATGGAGAAGTTTACCGTTTCTCGTCTTGTTGGTGCACCTCCGGGATACGTAGGATACGAAGAAGGCGGACAGTTGACAGAGAAAGTGCGTCGTAAACCTTACTCTATCGTATTGTTGGACGAGATTGAGAAAGCCCATCCGGATGTATTCAACATCTTGTTACAACTGATGGATGAAGGTCGTCTGACTGACAGTTATGGCAGAACTGTAGACTTCAAGAATACAGTGGTTATCATGACTTCAAACATCGGTACACGTCAATTGAAAGACTTCGGTCGTGGTGTAGGTTTTGCCGCCCAGAATCGTACGGATGATAAAGAATATTCACGCGGCGTGATACAAAAGGCTTTGAATAAGTCGTTTGCCCCTGAGTTTCTGAATCGTGTCGACGAGATTATTACTTTCGACCAGCTTTCGCTGGATGCTATCGAAAAGATTATCGATATCGAGTTGAAAGGCTTGTATGAGCGTGTGGAATCTCTTGGATATAAGCTTGTTATTGATGCTAAAGCCAAGACATTCATGGCATCTAAAGGATATGATGTGCAGTTTGGTGCCCGCCCGTTGAAGCGTGCTATCCAGACTTATCTGGAAGATGGACTTTCGGAATTGATTATTTCTTCCGAATTGCAGACGGGCGATACGATTTCTGTCTCTTTGAACGAAGAAAAAGGAGAACTGGACATCAAGAAAGCATAAAAATGAAGTCTTCTTAGAAGATGATAAACAGTCAAAATGTCAGTCCTTATGGGCTGGCATTTTTTTTGCATTACACTTGCCAAACGATTAAATATATAAACTTAAAAATATAAATCATAAGTAGTATGCAAAAAGGAAATATTGGGGTAACTACCGAAAACATTTTCCCCGTTATCAAAAAGTTCTTGTACAGCGATCATGAAATTTTTCTCCGCGAGTTGGTTTCTAATGCCGTAGATGCTACGCAGAAGTTGAAAACCTTAGCCTCTATTGGTGAGTTTAAAGGTGAGGTTGGCGATTTGACCGTACATGTGTCTTTAGGAAAAGATACAATTACTGTTTCAGACCGTGGTATTGGCTTGACTGCCGAAGAAATCGACAAATATATCAACCAGATTGCCTTTTCAGGTGCCAACGACTTCCTGGAGAAGTATAAGAATGATGCTAATGCAATTATTGGACACTTTGGTTTGGGCTTTTATTCAGCTTTCATGGTGGCTAAGAAAGTGGAAATAATCACGAAATCCCATAAGGAAGGTGCTCAAGCTGTGAAATGGAGTTGCGATGGCAGTCCGGAGTTCACCATTGAGAACATTGATAAGGCTGACCGTGGTACAGATATAGTACTTTACATTGACGATGAAAGTAAAGAATTCCTGGAAGAGGCCCGCATTTCTTCTCTGTTGAAGAAATATTGTAGTTTCCTTCCCATACCTATTGCTTTTGGTAAGAAGAAAGACTGGAAAGATGGAAAACAGGTTGAAACAGACGAAGATAATATCATCAATGACAGTAATCCGTTGTGGACATTGAAACCCAGCGAACTGAAGGATGAAGATTATAAGAAGTTCTATCGTGACCTGTATCCGATGTCTGATGAACCTCTGTTCTGGATACATCTGAATGTAGATTATCCGTTCCATCTGACAGGTATCCTCTACTTCCCGAAAGTAAAGAGCAATATCGAACTGAATAAGAATAAGATACAGCTTTATAGCAACCAAGTATACGTTACGGATTCAGTAGAAGGTATCGTACCTGACTTTCTGACACTGTTGCATGGTGTGCTCGATTCTCCGGATATTCCGTTGAATGTATCCCGTTCTTATCTACAGAGCGACTCTAACGTGAAGAAGATTTCGACATATATCACGAAGAAAGTATCTGATCGTCTGCAATCTATCTTTAAAAATGATCGCAAACAGTTCGAGGAAAAGTGGAATGACCTGAAGATTTTCATCAATTACGGAATGCTTACTCAGGAAGACTTCTATGACAGAGCAAAAGATTTTGCCCTTTTCACCGATACGGATGGTAAATGCTATACATTTGAAGAGTATCAGAAGCTGATCAAAGATAATCAGACTGATAAAGATGGCAATTTGATCTATCTGTATGCTAATCATAAAGATGAGCAATTCAGCTATATCGAGGCTGCTAAGAATAAGGGATACAATGTGTTGCTGATGGATGGTCAACTGGACATTGCTGTAGTAAGCATGTTGGAGCAAAAGTTTGAGAAATCTCGCTTTACCCGTGTAGATAGTGATGTTATCGATAATCTGATTATCAAAGAAGATAAGAAAGGTGAAACTCTGGAAACAGGCAAACAAGAAGCTCTTTCTGCTGTGTTCAAGAGCCAGTTGCCTAAGCTGGAAAAGGTTGAGTTTAATATCACTGCGCAGGCTTTGGGTGAAAACTCTTCTCCTGTGATGATTACTCAAAGCGAATATATGCGCCGTATGAAAGAAATGGCTAATATTCAGGCAGGTATGAGTTTCTATGGAGAAATGCCCGATATGTTCAACCTTGTGCTGAATTCAGATCATAAACTGGTGAAAGAAGTTCTTGCAGACGAAGAAAAAGAATGCGACTCTGTTGTAGCTCCTATTCAGCAAGAAATGAATGACGTAGACAAACGTCGTAATGAGCTGAAAGATAAACAAAAAGGTAAGAAAGACGAAGAAATTTCTACTGCTGAAAAGGACGAAGTGAACGGATTGGATCAGAAGTGGGAAGAACTGAAAACAAAGAAAGACGAAGTATTTGCCGGATATGCAGCTAAAAATAAAGTTGTCCGCCAGTTGATTGACCTGGCATTGCTGCAAAATGGCATGCTGAAAGGTGAAGCTTTGAATAACTTTGTGAAGAGAAGCATCGAGCTAATCTAAATACGCCCTTTATTCACAATCTATATGCCGGGAGCATTGCAACTTTTATAAGAGTTGTAATGCTCCTTTTTTCGTATATTTTGTGTGGGAACGCTTGTTTTTTAGCGTTGGATACGTCCAATTTCGAAACAATTGCATATATTTGAACTTTGATAATAATATATTTTCAGCTCGGAGCTTTGAAGTATGAAAAGAATTCTTTTGCTTTTATCGTTTTGTTTCTTGTTGCTGCCCATGTTGCATGCCCAAAAAGTTGGACTTGTATTGAGTGGTGGTGGTGCGAAAGGTATGACGCATATCGGCATCATTCGGGCTTTGGAAGAAAACAATATCCCTATAGATTATATTACCGGTACATCCATGGGAGCCATTATCGGTTCGTTGTATGCCATGGGATACTCTCCCGATGATATGGAGGCTTTGCTGCGTTCAGAAGACTTTAAACGCTGGTATTCGGGAAAAGTAGAACCTAAATATGCCTATTATTTCAAGAAAAGTATTCCCACACCGGAGTTTTTTAATATCCGCTTTGATTTTAAGGACTCCTTGAATGTCAAACCGCAATTGCCGACCAGTATGGTTAACCCCATCCAAATGAATCTGGTGTTTGTGGAGCTGTTTGCCCGTGCTACAGCTGCTTGTGACGGTGATTTTGATAGGCTGTTTGTTCCTTTCCGCTGTATCGCTTCTGATGTATACAATAAACGGCAAATAGTGTTAGGGAAAGGTGACTTGGGAGATGCTGTCCGTGCTTCTATGAGTTTCCCGTTTGTTTTTAAGCCTATTGAGATAGATAGTGTGCTGGCTTATGATGGTGGTATTTACAATAACTTTCCAACGGATGTAATGCGGGATGATTTTCATCCGGATATTATCATTGGTAGTGTGGTGGCCGCCAATCCATCCAAGCCTAAAGAAAATGACCTTATGAGTCAGATTGAGAACATGGTGATGCAGAAGACGGACTATTCTATTCCGGATTCTGTCGGCATCCTCATGACATTCAAGTATGATGATGTGAACTTACTTGATTTCGACCGTCTTCAGGAACTCCATGATATAGGTTACAATCGCACTCTTAGTCTGATGGATTCTATAAAGGGGCGTATTCATCGTAGGGTGAATGCAGATAATGTGCGTTTACGCCGTCTGGTTTATCGCAGTAATCTGCCGCAGCTCTATTTCCAGAAAATTTATATTGATGGAGCTAACTCCCAGCAACAGGCTTATATTCAGAAGGAATTTCATGATGAAGAAGATGAACCATTCACCTACGAAGATCTGAAGCGTGGATATTTCCGTTTACTTGCGGATAACATGATATCGGAAATCATTCCGAAGGCGGTATTCAATGAGGAAACCGATATGTACGATTTGCATCTGAAAGTAAAGATGGAGGATAATTTCTCTGTCCGCTTGGGGGGTAGTGTGTCTACGACGAGTTCCAATCAGATATATCTGGGACTGGGCTATCAGAACTTAAATTATTATGCCAAAGAGTTTACGTTTGATGGTCAATTGGGTAAAGTTTATAATAATGCCCAACTGATGGCGCGTATAGATTTGCCTACTCATATTCCTACTTCATATCGGCTTATTGCGTCTATCAGTACTTTTGATTATTACAAGAAAGAGAAACTGTTCTCTAAAAACGATAAACCTTCCTTTAATTCAAAGGATGAACGATTTCTAAAGTTGATTATCGCTTTACCGTTCTTAGCGAATAAACGGGCTGAATTTGGCTTTGGTATTGGAAAATTGCAAGATAACTATTTTCAATCTAGTGTGATAAACTTTGAAGAAGACCGTTCGGACAGGAGTTTATACAGGCTTATAGGCGGTTCTATTAGCTTTTATGGAAGTACACTGAATTCCCGTCAATACGCTACAAAAGGGTATAACGAGAAATTGATAGCCCAGATTTTTACGGGAAAAGAAAGATATAAGCCTGGAAATCCGGCAGAACAGCCTGTTACACAGGAACGGCAATCATGGTTACAGATTTCTTATATGAAAGAAGCATATCATAGTATGGCGCCTAAATTTGTTTTGGGATGGATGGCGGAAGCGCTGTATTCATCGAGGAATTTCTCGGAGAATTTTACGGCGACAATGATGCAGGCTGCAGAGTTTTCGCCGACTCCGCATAGTAAGCTGATGTATAATGAGGCTTTCCGCGCTAATCAGTTTCTGGCTGCCGGTATCAAGCCTATGTTTATTTTCAATGATATGTTTCATCTGAGAGGAGAATTTTATGGATTTATGCCTATTTTCCCTATCGAGAAGAATACGCAAAACAAAGCATTTTATGGAAAAGCTTTCTCAAAGGTAGAATATATGGGAGAAGTTTCTGTTATTTGCCAATTACCTTTTGGAGCGATCTCTGCTTATGTAAATCATTATAGCTCACCGAGAAGGGAGTGGAATGTGGGGTTGAGTATCGGCTGGCAACTGTTTAATTACCGTTTCATCGAATAATTTTCTTCAAAAAAAGTTTGTGGAATACTTGCAGTTTCGGAAAAAGTCCGTATCTTTGCACCCGTTAAACAAAAAGGCCGCGTAGCTCAACTGAATAGAGTAGCTGACTACGGATCAGCCGGTTACAGGTTTGAATCCTGTCGCGATCACGAAAAGAGGTTGTGTCAAAACGTTGGCACAACCTTTTTCTATAATTTATAGTCCTGTTATCTTTTCTTTTGTCTGCGCCGCTTTTTTCTCATTCATTTGGTAACAAGTTGCTATCTTCCCGTTGTATCGGGTTATAAATAGTTCAATAAATATAGATTTAGCAAGTGTAATGAGCTCCTTTCCTGCTTTTCTCAGTTTTGCACACATCTTTTTGATATTAAAAGCTATGGCAAAGAAGGCAAAGTCCATTTTCACCTTGTCTTCTCCCACATGCCGGAACCTCCTGTATGCCATGTTGTATTTCATTTGTCCGAAAACAGCTTCCGGTTCTATACACCGCCTGCCCCTATGCCTGACTCCTTCTTCTGAAACTAACCTTTCCCGTGCCTGCCGTTTATATTGGTTTAACCGGTGGTTGACTTCTATAATACGGTTCCCCTGTGCTTTAAAACAACTTCCATGCAAAGGACAACCTTCGCATCTTTGTGTTTTATACCGGGCACTTTCGGTGATGTATCCGCTCGCTGTTTTGTCACGTCTGGTTCCTATGCGGTTCATGTGTTGCCCCATCGGACAAACGTAATAATCCTCCCCCGCATTGTAATGGAGACTTTCCGCATGGAACGGGTTGGGAGTATAACGGGGACGCTGCTCTTTATGGAAGTAGTTGTACTTGACAAAGGCCTCTATCCCATTTTCCTGCATGAACCGGTAATTTTCTTCCGAGCCGTAACCGGAGTCTGCCACACCGATACCCGGTAAGCGGTTATAGCGGTGCTGGAAGGAGTGGAAGAAAGGGATCAGGGTCAGCGTATCGGTGGGGTTGGGAAACAGCCGGAAGTCTATGATGAACTGGTTTTCAGTACCTATTTGTAAATTATACCCGGGCTTGGTCTGCCCGTTCTTCATGGCGTCTTCTTTCATGCGCATGAATGTGGCATCAGGATCGGTCTTGGAATAGGAATTACGTTCTCCAAGGACTTCAAGGTGATTGTCGTATTCCATCAGCTTGTCACGATACCCTTCAAGTTCCCTGACCTGTTTTTTCTTTTCACGCAGAGCTTTCTTTTGTTCCTTGTCCTGTGTTACTTGGTGGTCCAGCACTTCTTTGAGTTCATCCACTATATTAGAGAGCATGGAGGGAGTCAACTCCACGGATGTGTCTTTTACAGAGTTCTCCTGTATAATGGCTTCATCCACCTGCTCCAGAAGGATGCGAATCTTATTCAGCAACCTTGTACGGTTCTTTTCGACTGTCTTGCGCCAGACAAAAGTATATTTGTTGGCCTTGGACTCAATCTTGGTGCCGTCGATATACTCCACGTCAAGACTGATGAAACCCTTGTCGGCAAGGACAAGAACCAGCTGCGTGAAGACGTTGTTTATTTCCTCCTTTACACGGTTACGGAAACGGTTGATGGTTATGAAATCCGGATGCTCATGACCGGCAAGCCAGATATAATGGATATCACGCAAAAGAAGCTTCTCTATTTTACGACAGGAATAGATATTATTCATATAAGCGTAGATAATTACCTTGAGCATCATTTTGGGATGATAAGCTGAGCGCCCCGTTTCTTTATAAAGCTTCTTGAAATTATCAAGATTGAGATTATCAACAACTGCATTGACTATGCGGACAGGATCGTCCGCAGCTATGTTTTCATCAATTCTGTGTGGAAAAAGAACGGTTTGGTTGGGAATGTAAGGACGAAAATGTAACTTTGCCATAACGAAAAAACTGATGCCTAAAGTTACATAAACTTTGGGTAATAACAAAGCCCGGGCTTGGGAAAGTCTGGGCTTTGCGCATAAAAAAAGGTTGTGCCAGCATTTTGACACAACCTCTTTTGTTATACACCGTAGGGGTAACAGTTATATCTGTGTAGACTCATGCAAATATGTGTGTGAGTTGATACAGATATAACTGTGTGCTTGTGCAGATATAAGTATTAATTTCTTTCCTGAGATGAATAAATCCGTCTCATGAGACAGTAAAAATCAGCTTGTGAGACGAAAAAAAACATCCCCTGAGAAAAAAATCATCTCAGGGGACGATACAAAGAAATATCTATTCTTTTTCTTAGCATTTAATATTTAACTCATCCAAAATCTTCCGCATGGCTTCAAAAGTAGTAATCCTGGTAGGCACAAGCGGGAGGCGAAGTTTATTCTCAATCATTCCCATAACGTTCAACATTGCTTTTACGCCTGCCGGATTGCCATCCACAAAAAGAAGCTTGAATAACTCGGCAAATTTATGGTGGATAGTCAATGCATTTGCATAATCTCCTCGCAATGCCAGTCTTACCATGCGGCTAAATTCGCGTGGAAATGCATTTCCGATGACCGATATGATACCAACAGCTCCCAAGGTAATCAAAGGGAAGGTAATACCATCATCTCCCGAAATAACGTCAAAATTGGCCGGTTTATTTTTGATGATATCATCCATTTGGGTGATGTCACCGGAAGCTTCCTTGATAGCAATAACATTTTTGAAGTCACGGGCAATGCGCAGCGTGGTTTCTGCTTTCATATTTACACCGGTACGACCGGGAACATTATAGAGTACAATTGGGAGCTCTGTAGCCTCTGCAATTGCTTTATAATGTTGATAAATACCTTCCTGAGAAGGTTTATTATAATAGGGAACAACAGACAGAATGGCATCTACTCCGGTAAAATCGTCGTTTTGAAGCGTATCCACAATGGCACGCGTATTATTTCCACCAACACCGAGCAGGATAGGTATCCGACCATTTACGCGTTCGATGACCATTTTCTTGATTTTCTTTTTTTCTTCTTCCGTCAGTGTCGGAGTTTCTGCTGTGGTGCCCAGCACACACAAAAAATCAGTATTGTTTTGAAGTTGATAGTCCACCAAACGTATCAATGCATCGTAATCAACGCTTTCATCCTCTTTAAAAGGAGTAATCAGCGCTACCCCCATTCCTTTCAATTTAGTCTGTATCATGAGTGAAATTTAAGTAATCTCTAATTAAATGACTCGCAAAAGTACGAATATTTTCGATTTCTACAGCAAATATAAGCTATAAAAAAGATTTCACTGGAAAAATGTTACGAAATGAGCGCTAAAAACTCATCTTCGCTCATTATCTGTACACCCAGCTTTTGCGCTTTTTCCAATTTGGCAGGTCCCATATTTTCTCCTGCTAGGATAAAACTGGTCTTGGCAGAAATACTACCTACATTTTTTCCTCCATTCTTCTCTATCAAATCTTTATATTCGTCTCTGGAGTGATGGGTGAACACACCGCTGATTACAATAGACTGTCCGGCAAGCTTATCAGTATAGCCGCTCAGATCTTCTTCCTTCCGGCTAAACTGTAATCCGGCAATTTTCAGTCGCTCTATTAATTCTCTATTCAGAGGATTAGCGAAGTAGGAAATGATACTTTGTGCTATTTTCTCACCGATTTCATCGATATTTATCAATCTTTCAAGATCTGCATTTTCCAGTTCTTCTATGTCAGTGAAGGACTTAGCTATTTTCTTTGCTACAGTTTCACCGACAAAGCGGATACCCAGGGCGAACAAAGCTCGCTCAAAAGGCACTTCCTTGCTTTGGGCAATACCCTTGACGATATTTTCCGCCGATTTATCTCCCATACGGTCCAGGTTCTTGATATCGTCTACAGTCAGCTTGTACAGATCTGCCGTATCCTTAATGAGTCCTAACCGATAGAACATATCCACAGTTTCCGGGCCTAATCCGTCAATGTTCATAGCCTTCCGGCTGATGAAATGCTCGATCTTTCCTTTAATCTGGGGTGGACAAGCCGTTTCGTTGGGGCAATAGTGCGCAGCTTCTCCTTCGTAACGGATTAATTTGCTGCCACATTCAGGGCAATGAGTGATGAACTTCACTTTTTCACCTACCATCATACTCCGGGCATCTTTGTCTACTCCGGTAATTTTGGGTATGATTTCGCCACCTTTTTCTACATAAACCATATCGCCGACATGCAAGTCGAGCCCTTCAATGATATCTGCATTATGCAGTGAGGCGCGTTTTACGATTGTACCCGATAATTGTACCGGATCCAGGTTGGCAACAGGGGTTACTGCTCCGGTTCTTCCCACCTGGTAAGTCACCTTGTTTAAGCGGGTCAATGCACGCTCTGCCTGGAACTTGTATGCGATGGCCCAACGAGGAGATTTTGCGGTGAAACCGAGGTTTTTCTGCTGTTTCAGGCTATTAACTTTCAAAACAATGCCATCCGTGGCTACAGGTAAATTCTTCCGTTCTGTATCCCAATAATGGATGTAATCGAACACTTCCTGCAGGCTGTGGCACTTCTTCATATGGTCGGAGATTTTGAATCCCCATTGTGCAGCTTTCTGCAGGTTTTCATAATGTCCGTCGCAAGGTAGTTCTTCGCCTAATAAATAATAAAGGTAGGCATCCAGTTTGCGGGAAGCAACTATAGCAGAGTTTTGTAATTTCAAAGTGCCTGATGCAGCATTACGCGGATTAGCAAAAAGAGGTTCTTCGCGCGCCTCTTTTTCGCGGTTTAGTTCCTCAAAGACTTCCCACGGCATTAGTATTTCCCCTCTGATCTCAAATAATTGGGGATAATCACCATGCAAAACAAGGGGGATAGTACGGATTGTCTTCACATTATCCGTTACATCATCGCCTTTTTCACCGTCGCCACGGGTTACGGCACGTATTAATTTACCGTTTTCGTATGTCAGTGAGATGGAAGTACCGTCATATTTAAGTTCGGCACAAATTTCAAAATCTTCGTTCAGGGCTTTTTGAGTGCGATCATAAAAGTCAGATACCTCACCTTCAGAATAGGTATTACCCAACGAAAGCATTGGATATTTGTGTGTCACTTGCGTGAAATTCTTATTCAAATCACTTCCTACGCGCATAGTTGGCGAAGTTTCATCCTGATATTCAGGGTGTTCTCGCTCCATATCCTGCAATTCCCGCATCATGTCGTCGAACTCTTTGTCGGAGATTTCGGGAGCATTCAATACGTAATAATTGTAGTTGTGCCGATGCAGTTCGGCACGGAGCTGATCTATCTTTTCTTTTGCAGTCATAGCTATTTCAGATTGTTTGAACGCAAAAATACAGGTTTCTCCTCTAATATTTGTACTTTTGCAGAAAATTAAAATTAATATGCGCATTGATATAATAACAGTTCTACCGGAGATGATTGAAGGCTTTTTCAATTGTTCCATTATGAAACGTGCTCAGAATAAAGGGCTTGCAGAAATATATATTCATAATTTACGTGATTATACTGAAGATAAATATCTGTCTCTTATACACATCTCCGAGCCCACGAGACCGTACTAGAT
>ENA-OYWH01000930-OYWH01000930.1-human-gut-metagenome-genome-assembly--contig:-NODE-930-length-15142-cov-4.966262_pt1 | contig 15142 bp, 10 predicted proteins | sample MGYA00244168_ERZ653393 | MGnify/ENA primary metagenome ERZ653393 (study PRJEB26926, sample SAMN06165164) | human gut metagenome | biome: ENVO:00009003; feature: ENVO:2100002; material: ENVO:00002003...
TCGTCGGCAGCGTCAGATGTGTATAAGAGACAGATGTGGTACAGAGATATGACAAAGAGTGGGAATCGGCAGTTCTGACTGCTGAAAATATACTCTGGGTATTTTGTGGGAGAGAGAAAATTGATGCTGCATCAGAAGAGTTTCAGCAGATTCCGTATATTCATATTGCACTTGATAGTCTGGAAGAAATAGCAGAATTTATGAATGATGTGCAGGAGATTTTTGATGCGGCTGATGAATGGGAACGGAAGATTCATGATCTGATGTTAGAACATGCCGGAATGGACAGGCTTTTGCAGGTGACATCGGAATTTCTGCAGAATCCGATGACTGTAACAGGACTGGATTTTACCTTTGTGGCGGAAGCGGGAAGCGAGTATCTGCCGCCGAGGGCGCGGCTGTATACAGATGACGGGTTGAATATGGAATATGTAAATGCACTTTTGCAGAATGAGACTTATCGAGATATGGCAGATACGCATGAATATGTGATGTTTCCGGCTTACATCAGTGGATGTCGTTCGATGAACAGAAATCTGTTTGTGGATGGGAAAGCAACTCACAGGCTGGTTTTGACTGAGTGCAGATCAGAGATTACACTGAGAGTTATCTGTGTACTGGATATTCTGGTGGAGAAATTGGAGTATCTGCTTGCGCATGAAGCGGAGGAAGAAGATCCGGACAGGGATATGGAGCAGATTTTTGTGAGAATTCTGTCGGACAGGACTGCGGATTATATGCAAGTGAGCAGAGAACTGAGTGAACTGGGATGGAGCGGAAATCATGAATATATGTGCCTGATCCTGCAGATTACCTATCTGAATCAGCAGAATCTTTCCACAAAGGCAATCTGCCGATATATTAAGAAGAAATTTGAGGATTCTGTGAGTTTTCTTTATCAGGATGAAATTGTGGCATTTTTTGACCTTACCAGACTTGGAAAAAGCCAGGAGGAAGTAGCCGGAAAACTGGTTTATTTTATCAGGGATACTTATCTGAAAGCCGGATACAGCAGGGTGATGACAGGACATATGAATCTGAGACGGCAGTATGTGCAGGCGAAGACGGCTTTGGATGTAGGAAGCCGTAAGAAGCCTTATCTGTGGATTCATTATTTCGGTCAGGTGGCATTGACTTATATTCTGGAACAGGCAACAAGAAGACTGCCGGGAACAATGATCTGTCATGAAGGGCTGCTGGAATTGAAGAAGCATGATGAGGAGAATCAGACTCAGTACATGGAGACATTGAGAGTGTATCTGGAGCAGCATCTCAGTGCAACCCAGGCGGCAAGGGAATTGTTTATCCACCGCAGTACGTTTCTTTACAGGCTGGACAGGATTAAGGAAATCCTGCAGTCGGAGCTGGATGATCCGGAGGAGATTTTTTATCTGGAATTGTCATTCAGGCTGCTGGAGCAGGAGCAAGAGAAAGAATAGTACGGGAACAGAATAGTGCAGATATCTGGAAAGGTCAATTATTTGTGGAGGGAGATGTTTTGATAAAAAAATTCAGGTACGCTTGAGCGTACCTGAATAAATGTTAAAAGAGATATTATGTTATTTAGCTTCTTCTTCGGCAGCAGCCTCTTCTTCAGCTTCCAGAGCCGGGTCTACGTGAACGGCGGCTACGGATACAACTGCAGCTTCAAGGTCTGTCTTTAAGTCTACATCTTTGTCCTGGGCGATGGCGAGGTCTTTGACTTTGATTACGTCACCGACTTTCATGTCACCAACATCTACCATAATTTTGTCTACCAGTGCTGATGGGAGAGCTCTGAAGGAGATTTCTTCCAGATGCTGCTGTAATACACCGGCTTCCAGTTTGTCGTGGTTTACAAGTACGATCTCTGCTACGGAATGTACTTTCTCGTTGCTTACCAGTGCCTGGAAATCTATTTCATCCACCTGTCCTTTTAACGGATTGAACTGGATCTCTTTAATCAGTACGTCATATGACTGACCATCTACATCCAGCATAATCTGGCTTCCTTTGTTATTTGTCTTGAGAAGTTTCTCGACAGCAGATTTCTCGATTTTAACAGGAAGAGAACCTTCCATCTCTCTGCCAAATACGTTACCTGTAACGTAGCCTTCTCTTCTTAATCTTTTGGCCTTTGTGTCCATTGTTCTTTTTTCAGCTTTTAAAGTATTCATTTGACTTTTCCTCCATTTTACAGCTGAGGTGACACGCTTGACACTATCTTCAATTTATGAGCATCCGAAATGCTCCAGGTGGTGTTAAGTATTTTTGAGTATTCAGTTGTTTGTTCTTTATCTTTGTTACAGCTGTATTATAACACGCTAAAAATGAAATGCAAGAGGAAAATGTGAAGAGTTTGTGAAATTTAAGTAAACACAAACAAAGCCCTCCGGAAGTGACCGCTTCTGGGGGCTTTGCATTTAATCTAATTAATCATTAATTACAGAGTATCATTTCTTCTGATATAACCAGGCTGTTCAGTCGGGGAAACGATTTCTTTTTTATGAACGAGTTTCGCCCATTTGTCGACTACTTCATTCTCTACGTGAACACCCTCACCTACAGTAGCTTCAGCGAGAACAACACTGTTTCTTACAACAGCACCTTTTTTAATGACGCATCCACGACCGATTACGGAATTCTCAACAGTACCTTCAATCTGGCAGCCGTTGGAGATTACGGAATTCTTCACATCTGCAGTATTGAAATACTGAGTCGGGCAGGAATCATTGGTACGTGTATAGATTGGCCAGTTATCATGGAAAAGTTCCTGAGCTGACTTGTAATTAAGGAGAGCCATGTTTGCAGCATAGTAACTTGGGAAGTCTGTAATGCTTGCAAAGAATCCCTTGTGTGCAACGCCGCGGATGTCCAGAGTTTCGCATTTATCATTCAGGATGTCTGCCAGTGTATACATGGAAGAAAGATTCTTGGCTTCTTTGATCAGGCTGATGAAAAGCTCTGTTTTCATAACACAGGTATCCATATAAACATACTGATTCTTCTTATTACCATGATTCGGTTCGATGGATTCCACACCTTTCTGGCGGTTCAGTCCCAGAACATTACAGGTAAGATAAGCCTCTTTTGCATTATCAACAGCGTGATAAAGGAGAGTAACATCTGCACCGGACTCAATGTGTGTATGTAAAAACTGGTCAAAATCAATTGAATAAACCATATAGCTCGGGGCAATGACAACATACGGATGATTCATTCTGCTGAGGGACTCCATGTTGTCCAGATAGCAGGAGATATCGGTGTTATAGATATCATTGTCATTATTGTGCTCTGAGAAGAGAAGCTGAAGTTTGCCGCTCTTGGAGTTGATGTTGTAATGACGTCCTGTTCCAACGTGTTCTACAACAGAACGGGGTTTATTATTGATATAGACCTGAATACGTTCAATGTTGCTGTTGGTCATATTGGAGATAGGGAAGTCAATGACTCTGTATCTGCCAAGGAAGGAAAACGCACCGATCGGGCGATAATCCTGCATACCATCTACATAAATATTTCTCCCGGAAGAGCTTACGATTCCAAATGCCTTATACATATTATTCTGCCCCCTTTACGCGTTTCGCTACAAGCTCAATGTGCTCACTGTCTGCGGCACCGACAACTGCACCTTTACCGATGCGGACACCGTCAGCTACAAGTGCACGCTGAACAACGGCACCTTCTTCTACAACAACACCCGGCATCAGTACACTGTCGATAATTCTGGCACCTGCACCAATCTTAACACCTGTAAAGAGAACGGAATGCTTAACTTCGCCCTGAACAACACAGCCCTGTGTGATATATGCATCTTTAATATCTGCTTCTGCGCTGATGTATTGTGGAAGTGCGGTAACATCTTCTGTATAAATCTTCCAGGACGGATCACCCAGATCCAGTTCATTCTTGGAACTTAACAGATCCATGTTTGCTTCCCAGAGAGAGTCGATGGTACCAACATCTTTCCAGTATCCTTCAAATTTATATGCATAAAGAGTTCTGTTATCGTTAAGCATAGTAGGGATGATATCCTTACCGAAGTCATGGCTGGAATCCGGATTCTTGATATCAGCCATCAGCATCTTGCGGAGGAGTTTCCAGGTGAAGATATAGATACCCATGGATGCAAGGTTGCTCTTCGGATGCTCAGGTTTCTCTTCGAATTCTACGATACGTCCGGATTCATCAGTATTCATGATACCAAAACGGCTTGCCTCTTTCATCGGAACTCCGATAACTGCGATGGTTGCATCTGCCTTTGCTTCTTTGTGGGCTGCAAGCATCTTGTCATAGTTCATTTTATAAATATGGTCACCGGAAAGAACAAGAACGTATTCAGGATCAAATTTATCAATGAAATCAATATTCTGGGAGATTGCATCTGCAGTTCCGCGATATACATTCAGATTCTCATCTGCTTTCTCACGTGGAGGAAGAACGTAAACACCGCTGTTTTTAGCATCAAGACCCCAACGTCCGCCGGCTGCCACATAACTGTTCAGCTGGATTGATTCATACTGTGTAAGTACACCTACAACATCAACGCCACTGTTGGCGCAGTTGCTTAAAGGAAAGTCTACGATACGATATTTACCGCCGTATGAAACGGCCGGCTTTGCCACTTTATTGGTAAGATCATGCAGACGGCTGCCACGACCGCCGGCCAGGATCATGGCCAACATACTATTTTGTTTCATAATAGTGAACCCTCGCTTTCATTTGTTAGGTAATATTATACATTTTTTCCTGACATTTTTCCATAGGTTTCTGAAAAAAATATGTAAAAACTTTGCTACAAACTAAGTAAAATCGACGAAAAATTATACATTATATACAAATATCGAGACGAATCGCATGACAGGGGATTAAAGATATTTGTAAATTATGCTCATAACGTAGCCAAAATTCATTCCAGATTGCCTGCGGCAATGGAATTTTGGCCTGTATGTCTCGGGATTTTGGCATATTCATGCCAAAACACCTCGCGGAATAATGCTGTGTGAACAGTAACATTTGTTCACAAATTTAAGTGAAACGGGTGGACGTATAATAGTTCTTACGCTATAATAGGTAGGAATTTATAGAAGAAACGCGTAACTGTGAAACACTGAACAGTTACAGAGAAACAGAGGTTATCACGTGAGTAAAAGAGAAGATTATAAACGATTTATCGTATTTTGTCTGGCGAGTCTGGTGGTTCTGGCACAGGCGGCGGTCTTTGCATGGGTGTGGTATTCCGTTTACAGAGGACAGATCGACGAGCCTTTCTGGCGCAAAGGTAACTGGGTACTGATCGCAATCTACGGTCTGATGTTTGCCCTGTTTGCCAAATTGTACGGAGGACTTAAGGTTGGATATCTTAAGAGGATTGATGTATTTTATTCGCTGACACTGGCACTTTTGTGTACCAATGTGGTGGAATATCTGGAGATCACCCTGATCAACAGATGGTTCCTGAGCGTATGGCCTATGATCGAGATGACAGGAATACAGCTGGTGCTGATCATTATCTGGATATTTGGTTCAAGGTATATCTATTCCGGACTTTACCGCGCACGCCGGCTTCTGGTCATTTACGGTGACCGGGATCCAGGGGACGACCTGATCCATAAGATGAATTCCCGAAAGGACAAATATGACATCAGCGGCAAGGTACACATCAGTGTGGGAGAAGAAAAAATCCATCAGATGATGCAGGATTATGACGGCGTGATCATCTGGGATCTGCATTCAACAGAGAGAAACCGTTATCTGAAATACTGTTTTGCACATTCTGTCCGATGCTATGTGAGTCCGAAGATTTCGGACATCATTCTTATGGGAAGTGAACGCATCCATCTTTTTGACACACCGCTTCTGGTATCCAGAAATATGGGACTGGCAGTAGACCAGCGTGCTGCAAAGAGAGTTATGGATATTCTGATCTCAGGGATCGGCATTATAATCACTTCACCGATCATGCTGATCATAGCGATTGCGGTAAAAGCATACGACAGAGGTCCGGTGTTTTATTTTCAGGACCGTCTGACATTGGGTGGAAAGCCCTTTAAGATCTGTAAATTCCGCAGTATGTGCGTAGATTCGGAGAAAAACGGTGCAAGACTGGCATCCAAGCATGATTCCCGTATCACACCGGTAGGTCATGTGCTGAGAAATCTTCATCTGGATGAGCTTCCTCAGCTTTTCAATGTATTTAAGGGAGATATGTCTCTGGTAGGTCCGCGTCCGGAACGTGAAAGTATCATGCTTGAGTATGAGAAAGAGCTTCCGGAATTCTATTATCGTCTGAAAGTTAAAGCAGGTCTTACCGGATATGCGCAGGTCTACGGTAAGTATAATACAACTCCTTATGACAAATTAAAGCTGGATCTGTTTTATATTGAGAATTATTCCTTCCTGCTGGATATCAAGCTGATCTTTATGACAGTTAAAATCTTTTTCCAGAAAGAAGTATCTGAGGGAGTAGACGACAGACAGGTAAATGCGTTGAAGGATTCCGGGAAAAACGCCGGAGTGTCAGAGAATAAAACGGAGGAATGACAATGAATAAACCGCTGGTATCTGTGATCATGCCGGTTTACAACGGAGAAAAATATATTAGAAAGGCTGTGGAATCCGTCTATGAACAGGGAGTTTCGCTGGAACTTCTGGTGATCGATGACGGTTCTACAGACCATACAGAGGAAGTCCTGTCTGCCTATGAGGGCAGAGAGGACTTTCGGTATATTAAGAATGAACAGAATATGGGAGCTGCAGGCTCCAGAAACAGAGGAGTCGGGCTGGCACAGGGAACCTACATTGCTTTTCTGGATGCAGATGACTGGTGGGAGCCAGGCAAGCTGAAAGAACAGCTGAAACGTCTGGAAGAGACAGGATACGTGCTGTGTTCTACAGGGCGGGAACTGATGAAAGCGGACGGAAGCAGTACAGGACGGACAATCCCTGTAAAAGAGAAGATCACCTACAGAGAACTTCTGAAACATAACAGCATCAACTGTTCTTCGGTAATACTCAGAAGGGATGTGGCGCGTGAATTTCCCATGGAGCATGACGACAGCCATGAGGATTATATCACCTGGCTGAAAATCCTGCGAAAATACGGCTGTGCTGCCGGAATCAACAAACCCTATCTGAAATATCGTCTCAGCGAAGGCGGCAAATCCAGAAACAAACTGAAATCAGCAGCCATGACTTACAATGTCTACAGATACGCCGGTTACGGCAGGATCAGAAGCTGTATTTTTTTCTGTTCTTATGCTGTACATGGAATATGGAAATATTGTCACTGTTCACAGTAGAGAAATATTTCCATTGACCGAAATGTTAAGTTTCTATTCCATAAATCGTAAAAATATGTTATGCTTGTTGCAGTAAATATGACTTTGCGGTTAATTGCCCGTTACATTGCTGTGCGTTTTTTTGTCTGCCGGTCATCTGAAGAATCTGGCAGAATGGGGTTGTATGTTCACACAGCAGAAGTCAGAAATATGATTAGAGGATAGTACTTAAACATGAAAATAAAAAAAGAGAGAGCGGCGGTGCCGTACTCCTGCCTGATCGATAACATTAAAGTTTTGCTTATCTTTCTGGTAGTATTTAACCATATTATTGCATTTAACCTTGTAAAGGTAGATACTGTAGTGAGATATGTGTGGTATGCGATCACGATTTTTCACATGCCTGCATTTGTTTTTATTTCAGGATATCTGTCAAAGAAACCTCAGAATGTGCTGAAGAATTTTAAGAACCTGCTGATCCCTTATGTTCTGGGATATACCTTAACCTGGTATTCACAGATATGGCTGGGCAGATCTGTAGATTATGAGATACTGCGTCCTACCGGAAGTGTCATGTGGTATATACTGGCACTGTTTATTTACCGCCTTACCATTGAGGCCCTGGGTAAGATCAGATTTATTGTTCCGCTCAGTATCCTGTTCGCATTATGGGCAGGAACCAGACCGGAATTTACCACATTCCTGTCATCATCAAGAATCGTGGTATTTTTCCCGTTCTTTGTTGCGGGGTATCTCTGGAAGAGTGAATATATCACAGCGATCCGTAAATTTAAGGGAAAATGGATCCTGGTGGCAATCTCCGGAGTCCTTTTGTGGGCGATACCGAATTATATGATCCCAAATGAAATGGGAATTGCTATTTTCCGAGGTAATCATGGATATCAGCTCTGTGGCCTGACGGATCCTCAGGGAGTGATCCTCAGACTGCTGATGTATCTGGTATCTTTCGTAGTTGTCTATACGATGCTTGCGTTAGTGCCGGACATCAAACTGCCACTCACCTATGTGGGACGACATACAATGGGAATTTATTTCTTCCATTATCCGATCATGATCATTATGAATGGTTTATACATCCTGATGCTTCCTGCAATGAACAATGTATGGGTGCTTCTGGGAGTATCACTGGTATTTGTACTTGTACTGGGAAGTCTGCCTGTGGATCTGCTCTATACGGGTGTTTTGAATCTGATCGCATTTATTCTGATCAAGAAGGATAAGACAGTCAGAGATGAAGGCCTGGAAGAAGAGTATGACAGCGAATATGATGAATATGAACTTCTCAGAAGAAAGAAAGCCATCGCAGAGCTTGCGGCAACGCTTGATTCAGAGAGTGAGCAGGACGGACATGTGGAGAAAGTAAATATGGACGAGGATACACCGGATCATACTTCTTCCGACAGTCATGAAGGCTTCAGCAATGTGGCCGGCATGGAGCTGGAGATTGAAGAAGATAATCTGGATGATATCCCTGATGAACTGATCAAAGGGGAAGAGGAGCTTTCGCTGGAAGACCTGATCCAGGAACTGGAAGCTACTACCAGAACGATGGACGACAATAAAGAACCATAAACACAAAGGAAGAGTTTTGAGATACAAAAACAGTATTTCAAAACTCTTCTTTTGGTAAAGTTAACGTGAATTTAACATTTTTGTAACGGACAGGTGACGGAAGTTGGGAAGTATGATATAATCAAAGTATCTATCGTATGGAGGTTACTGTGAACGTAGTGAACAGTAACGTATGGAGCAGGAAAACTGTTCGGCAAAATAAGAATATTTTTTTCAGGGGAGTTATGACGAAAGAATGAAGAGAGTAATCACATATGGCACTTTTGATCTTTTTCATAAAGGCCACTACAATATTATCAAAAGAGCAAAAGCACTTGGTGATTATCTGATCGTAGGTGTCACAAGTGAGAGCTTTGATATTGAGCGGGGCAAACTCAATGTGCGGGACAGCCTCATTAAGAGAATCGAGAATGTGCGAAGGACGGGGCTGGCAGATGAGATCATCATTGAGGAATATCAGGGACAGAAGGTCAATGACATCATTAAGTATGATATTGATGTCCTGGTGGTAGGATCTGACTGGAGAGGGAAATTCGATTACCTTAAGAACTACTGTGATGTAGTTTATCTGGAAAGGACCAAGAATATTTCCAGTACAAAGCTTCGCAGTGAAGGTGTTATCTTTAATATGGGAATCGTGACGGATGACATCCGGGATAATGATTTTGTGGAGGAATCCAAATATGTCAGCGGAGTTCATGTGGAACGTGTATTCAGCGAGGATCACGAGACTGCACAGAGATTCTGTGATAAATATGAGTTAGGTTCCTGCTGGAACAGCTATGATGAATTTCTGGCAGATGTAGATATTGTTTATATCAAGACATCGCTGAACCGGAGAGCGGAATATATCGAGCGAGCGCTGAAAAAAGGAAAATATGTGATCAGTGATTCGCCCATGACACTTTCCTCAGAGAAACTGCGCTACCTGTTTCAGGTGGCAAGGGAGAACAATGTGGTTCTCATTGAACGGACCACACTGGTCTACCTGCGGGCGTTTAATCAGCTGGTATGGCTGGTACACAGTAACCTGGTGGGAGATCTGGTAAGTGTCAAATGTGCAATCTCCCAGGATGATTTCGAGGGCGGCAGGACTTTTAATGAGACGGTCTGCACAGCTATCTGCGCAGTACTGAAACTGCTGGGAAAAAAGTGCCAGGATATCAACACCAATGCGGTCCGCAATCAGGAAGGCCGTTTTGTATATGATATGATTTCCATGAAATACGCCGGTGCACTGGCGACTATTGAGATCGGAACAACGGTTGACATTGAGAATGAACTTGTGATCATCGGAAGCAACGGCAGGGTAACTATCCCTAATGACTGGTGGAACACCGGATACTTTGAAGCCAATATTTCAGGAAAAGAATTTCTGAAAAGGTACAGCTTTAACTTCGAGGGAAATGGTTTCCGCTATCTGCTGCAGGAGCTGATGATTATGATCAGAGACAAACGGACAGAATGTACCCGGCTTTTCTATGATGAGTCGGTAAGAATAATAGAAATTTTGGAAACAATCAACAGAAAGGACAATTCATGACGGAGAAACAGAAATACCTCCTGAAGCTTTTCAGGGAGGTTGATGAAATCTGCAGAGAACATAACCTCAGATACGTGCTGGCAGGAGGCTCCCTGATCGGAGCTCTCAGACATGAGGGATTTGTTCCCTGGGATGATGATGTAGACCTTTATATGCCACGTCCGGACTGGGAGAAATTCATAGAGATATGCAAAACAGAACTCCCGCCTGACAGAGAGATACAGTGTTCGGAGGTGGACAGAAACTATACAAATTCATTTCCGCGCTACGCATCCACCAATACCTGTGCCATCCATAAGAGCCAGATTATCGGGAAGGACTGCGGCGGAGAAATCATAGACATTCTTACACTGGATCCTGTTCCGGCTGACGACAAAGAATACGAGAAATATAGAACACACATGATGATCTACTCAGATCTTATCAATATTTCTGTAGGCTACAGCGACCGCTGGGAGATACCTGCATCCATGTATCTGAAGTATCTTCTTTCTTATATTTTTCTTGGCAAAAAAAGAACACTGGCAAAGCTTGAGAAGATCATGTTCTCTTATAAAGAAGAGGAATGTGACCGTTATGCCATGCGCTGGGGCGGCTGCCCGTTTCTTTTTGATAAGGATATGATGTTCCCTGTAAAGGAGGGCATCTTTGAGGGAAAAAAGGCAATGATTCCAAATAAGTGCAGTGACTATCTGATCTGGCATTATGGAGACGAGTGGTCATATATGCCTCCTCATGATAAGAGGGAGGGTCATGTAGCAGTGTGTGTAGATGATCTTCCTTATCAGGAGCTACGTGAAGAATACATGCCGAAGATCAATAAGGAAAGATTGCGCTGGGACAGTGTGTTCCGAAAGTTCTACAATATGCGCATTGCGAAAAAAAGCCATAAGGTCCGCCAGGATGGGCTTGCAATGAAAGCCCGCGCTGTTGCACTGGACCTGCAGAGAGCGATCGATGAATCAGGACTTAAGATCAGTGAGCTGGTGGAAAGCAGATCTTTCCGTAAGCTGAGTGCACTTTTTGGCTCTTATTATAAGAATCAGCTCAGTGCTGACTTTATCGGAAGGGAAGACTATACCAATATTTATGCCTTTTATCATCCGATACTTGTGGAAATACCGGATGATATATTCTATGCAGCAATGCTGACTCTGTTTTATACAGAACGTGTATCAAAGGCATATAGAATGCTGCAGATCCGTAAGCAATGGGATCATCTGAGCTCTGATATGGAGAAACTGAAGGAAGATATTGAGCTTTTCCGGAAAGCAGCGGATCACTATGAGTTTCACAGGATGAAGGAAGCAGAGCAGATCATCAGCGACCTTTTGCAGAAATATCCGGGACATCCGGGATTTATGAAATTTAAGTGCAGGTTCCTGATGGAGGATGCGGGAGAGAACCGGATCGAAGCAGAACGTTTTCTTGATAAGGCTCTTAAGATGTTTCCTGAGGATGGTTATTTCCTGAAATATAAGGCAGATATCCTCTGGATGGATGGCGAGATGCAGAAAGCGGCAGAGCTTTATCTTCAGGTAAAGAATAAGACAACTAACGGAATTGTATGGATGGAGATGGACAGATTCTTCAGAGGATACAAATCTGAAATCCTGAAAAGCTGTGAAGAGCTTATTGCAAACCACAACAAGAAGGAGGCTCTCGCATTGATGGAGCTGTGGAGTCGTCTGATACCTGAGGATGATGATATCCAGGGAGCATTATATCTGGCAAAAACAGTGTGTGCACGTACGCAGAGCGAGATAGAGAAAGAAATCGGTGAAATCCGGGCTGTGATCGGCACACAGATGATCACGCCAGTCAGTGTGGAGAAAAATCCGGGAAAAAGCAGAAAACAGATAAAATCAGATAGAACATCAGATGAAACATCGGCTGATGATGTGAATAAAAAAGTATCAGATCCGTCAGCAGAAACTGAAGAAGTTAAAGCGCCGGCGGATATACAGGTTAAAGTTTCAGAAGAACATAAGATGTACAGGAAAGCTCTTACAAGAGCATGGAAGCGGCTGGGGTATTCCGATGAGCTTGCAGAACTGCGCACCCAGATCATCTGTACAGGTGAGGAGAGCGAACTGGAGTGGCTTGCAGAACAGGTACGAAACCGTCAGTTCCGCAGAGAAGAGAAAGCCTGCGCTTATAAGCTGGTGGGTGATGTCAGGATGAAACAGGGACAGACCAGGGAGGCTTTTGCAAATTATAAGAAAGCACTGGAATATGAGATGCCTTCTTATGTAAGAACAGAGCTGTACCGTATTTTTATCAATGATCTGAACGATGGCAGCAGACAGGCGAAAAGCTTTGGAAAGAAGACGGATATTACAGTTGTGCTTGATAAATGGCTTGATAAATATGAAAGTATTGAAGATATTAAGAAGATCGTGCAGACTGTAACTGTTAAGTGACATCAATAGAAATGGAGTAAAGAGTTGAACAAAAAACAAAAGGTGATTTTATCATTATTACAGGAAATCGATGAAATATGCCGCCGGAATAAAATAGAATATTACCTCTCTCCACGACTGACACTCTGCGCAGTGGAAGGGCATCCTTTCCCACAGAATCCCATGTTTGGAGTTGTGCTGATGAAAACAGCGGATATGGAACGGTTCCGTCTGGCTGTGGATGAAGATCCAAGGGAAAAGAGAGCACTGGAATCCATGAAGAGCCACAAATGGTTCTCAGGATTTTATCTGAGATACACCAATACAGATACTCTGTGCCTGAATCTGGACAACACCAGAGACTACGCATTCCCGGGAATAGGAGTCAGTATTTTTCCGCTCAGAACGCCGGCAGCTTCTGTAAAAGCAGAACGCAGATTATCCAGAGATGAGAATGCATGGACAGAGCTCTGTCATATCAACTATGCAGATAGAAATTTCAGGAGCAGGGTGAACCGTACAATTATGCGGCTGCAGTGCATGATAACCGGGCGCCAGGGACAGGCTGCACATTTGTATGACAGGCTTGTCAGATCCTGCCAGCAGCCCGGAGCAAATAAATATATCCTCAAAAGAAGAAAACAGACTACCGTTTTCCCTGCAGAAATTTTTGCGGAGAGTAAACGTGTCACTCTGGAAGGTGCAGAACTCCAGGTTCCGGCAAAAACCGCAGAGTATCTTACCATAAGCTATGGAAAGAATTATAAAGATGCAAAGGAACCCCGCTATGTGACACCCATTGCGCTGGTGGTCAGTGCGAGGGTAAGCTATACACAGTTCTGGAAAGAATCCGGAAACTTTGAGAAATACTGTAAAGAGCGAATGAAAAATGCCCGCAAACTTGCCAGAAGCAGGCGGCACAAAGACTACTTCAATGAATGCTGGGATTATGTAGAGTTCTGTGGGGAGCGCATGAATCTGAGTGTTTCCTATGAGAAGCAGAAAGACTACATTAAGAACTTGTATAAGAATGAAGATTATATGACACTTGAGAGGGTATTTCGTCCCTATTTCAAGATGATGCAGAAGAGTCTGCAGAAGAATGAACTCTTTGCAGAGGACGAAGAGATTTTTGACATCTATGTAGACGTACTGGAGAAAACAGGAAAGACAGTACAGAGAAGTAAGATCGGCACGCTGATCTGACGGGAGGGAACATGAAACTTTCAGATTATATTGTTACGTTTTTGCAGAAAAAAGGAATCCGCCATTTCTTTGGCTATCAGGGAACCATGATCGCACATCTGGTAGACTCCATTGAGAGAAATCCGGAGACAGAGAATCATTCCGGTTACAATGAACAGGGGGCAGCTTTTGCAGCCTGCGGATACGCACAGGCGAAGGAAGAATGTGCCTGCGCCTATGCTACCAGCGGACCGGGAGCCATCAACCTTCTGAGTGGTGTGGCAGATGCCTATTACGACTCTCTGCCTGTGATCTTTCTGACAGGGCAGCTGAACACGTATGAGTACTCCGGGATTAAAGGACTGCGTCAGCAGGGATTTCAGGAGACAGATATTGTGGCAATGGCGAAACCGATCACCAAATATGCTGTTCAGATACGAAACCCTGAGGACATTGTGGAGGAATTAAATAAAGCATACCATATTGCAACCACAGGACGCAGAGGACCGGTGCTCATCGATCTTCCCATGAATATCCAGAGAAGTGAAGTGGAGAATCCGGTCTATGACATGACTTTTGAGGACAAACATACAGATGCAGCTGCAGCACAGCAGGCGGCAGATACGATTCTGGAAGCACTGGAACAGGCAAAACGTCCGGTGATCATGCTGGGCCATGGTGTGGACAGCAGCTTCAGCCAGCAGAAACTGATCCGCTTTGCACAGAAGAGACAGATTCCGATCATCACCAGCGTTCTGGCGAAATCAGTTCTGGGATACGACCATCCGCTGAATTTCGGGTGCATCGGCGGTGCCTATGGACACCGTTATGCAAATATGATCGCCAATGCAAAAAGCGATCTGCTTCTCTGTTTTGGCATTTCTTTGTGTACCAGACAGATCGGAACCAAAGTACATGAATTTGCCAGAGGTGCAAAGATCATACGTATAGATATTGATCCATACAATCTTCAGAGAAATATCCATGAGAATGGTATCAATGAAGTGAAGCTGCAGGCAGAGACAGGTGCAGTAATCGATTGTCTTGCAAAAGCAGCAGCTCCGGATACAGAGAGGATCAGTGACTGGCTGAATGTCTGCACAGAGATTAAAGACTGTCTCTTATACACATCTGACGCTGCCGACGACTTAATAGGTGTA
>ENA-OYWH01000936-OYWH01000936.1-human-gut-metagenome-genome-assembly--contig:-NODE-936-length-15063-cov-6.465618_pt1 | contig 15063 bp, 11 predicted proteins | sample MGYA00244168_ERZ653393 | MGnify/ENA primary metagenome ERZ653393 (study PRJEB26926, sample SAMN06165164) | human gut metagenome | biome: ENVO:00009003; feature: ENVO:2100002; material: ENVO:00002003...
TGTGTATAAGAGACAGGTATTATTGTCTACATGCTGATTCTTATCTGCAATGGCCATACCGCAAAGGTTGATTTCGGCACCTTCACCTGCCAGCAATACTTCGGTGGTGTTGCGGGAAGTGCCGTTATGCAAGGTCATGCCATTCAGCAATACATTGCTGTTGGCTTCCTGCTTCACATACATATTGCTGATACGTACGGTACTTGTATGCGTTTCTTCCAGTTCGTAAAGGTCAAAGACAGCATTCTCACCGACGAATACTTCTATCACTTGGGTTGCCAGGAAATTCACGGCATCCATGGCATGATCACACACCAGCATACGCGCCTGTGCGCCATCTTCCAATACAATCAATACCCGGCGGTTCACCAGGAAGTTCACGTCACCACGCAGGATGTTTACCAACTGAATGGGACGTTCCAAAGCGACGTTCTTAGGTATATACAACAGCACACCGTCTTGTGCAAAAGCGGTGTTGAATGCTGTCACTCCGTCTTTTGAAGTATCTGCCAGCTTGCCATAGTACTTCTTTACCAATTCCGGATGCTTCGCCGCCATCTCCTTCAAACTACCGAAGATAACTCCTTCGGGCAGATGTGAAGCAGGTAGCGCTTTATTGTAAAAAGCATCGTTCACTACAAAGTACAGAGAAGTGCTCATATTGGGTACGTCACATTTGAATACTTCATAGGGATTTACCGGAATATCCAAGCGGTTCAGGTTCAACCCATAGTCCGGTTCAAAGAACTTGCTGACATCGGTATATTTATATTTCTCCTGTTTACGGGTAGGAAAGCCAAGCCGCTCAAAGTCGGCAAACGCAGTCGCACGAGGGGTATTCATCACCTCGGTGCTGTGCTGGCATATCATCGCTTCCGTCTGGGAGAAAAGATCTATGTATTGTTGTTCTGCATTCATATACGTTTATATTTTATTTCTTAGACACGGATAACGCGGATGACGCGGATTCACTATTATTCTGTAGACGTTCTCTATAGTAATGGGAAAAAACCTTTCTACTAATTTCTGGTTTGGGACCAAAGTTTAATAATAATCCCACTTCTATATCTGTTGCTTTCAAATAATTGACCAATTGCAATTCATGTTCTTTAGATAGTCGGGTGACCGCTTTTAATTCTAAAATAACAGAATTATATACAATTATATCAGCTTCATAATAACCGACTACTTCATCCTTATAATAAACATTTATTTTCGGATGTGCTACACAGGGAATATCACGTCTCAACAGCTCCCTATATAATGCATTCTGATATACATTTTCAATAAACCCATACCCAAGCTCATTATACACATCATAAAATGCATTTATAATAGCATCAGTTTTATCCGCCTGTGTCAAACTCATAATACACTAATAAAAAATCCGTGTCATCCGTGCCATCCGCGTCTAAAAAATGTAATTACTCTCCTAGTTCCTTCTTAATCCAGTCATACCCCTTCTCTTCCAGTTCCAGAGCCAATTCCGGTCCCGCAGTCTTCACGATACGACCTTTGTAAAGCACATGTACAACGTCAGGTTTGATATAATCCAGTAGGCGTTGGTAGTGGGTGATGACAATGGTACTGTTCTCCGGTGTTTTCAACTTGTTCACACCTTCGGCTACGATACGCAAAGCATCGATATCCAGCCCGGAATCCGTTTCATCCAGAATACTTAATTTCGGTTCCAGCATCGCCATCTGGAAGATTTCATTCCGCTTCTTCTCTCCACCGGAGAAACCTTCATTCACCGAACGGTTAGCCAGTTTATTATCCAGTTCCACAATGGCACGCTTTTCACGCATCAACTTCAGGAACTCGCTTGCACTGAGAGCGGGCAGATGATTGTATTTACGTTGCTCATTCACCGCTGCACGCATAAAGTTAACCATACTCACACCCGGAATTTCTACCGGATACTGAAAGCTGAGAAAGATACCCTCGTGACTACGGTCTTCCGGTGAAAAGTCCAACAGGTTCTTACCGCAGAAAGTCACGCTTCCCTTCGTCACCTCAAAGGCAGGATTACCTACCAATACAGCCGAAAGAGTACTCTTTCCGGAACCGTTCGGTCCCATAATAGCATGCACCTCACCTGCTTTTACCGACAGGTTGATGCCTTTCAATATCTCTTTGCCATTTACACTGGCATGCAGGTCTTTTATCTCTAACATCTTTATATTTACTATTAGACTATTTACTATTTACTATTTAATGTCACTTCTCCACTATTCACTATTACTACCGACCTTTTACTTATCTACCATTCATCTGCCGATTGTGCAGCAAAATAGTAAATAGTAAATCGTCTAATAGTAAATCACCCTACGCTGCCTTCCAGCGAAATAGCCAACAACTTCTGAGCCTCTACCGCAAACTCCATAGGCAGCTTATTAAGCACTTCCTTAGCATAACCGTTCACAATCAGCCCTACTGCATCCTCCGTAGAAATTCCACGCTGGTTGCAATAGAAGATCTGGTCTTCATTGATCTTGCTGGTAGTCGCCTCATGCTCCACAACCGCCGTCTCATTATGGATATCCATATACGGGAAGGTATGCGCACCACATTTATCACCCAGCAACAGAGAATCGCACTGACTATAGTTACGCGCATTGTCCGCCTTTTGAGCTACACGCACCAGACCACGGTAAGAGTTCTCACTATGTCCGGCAGAGATACCTTTGCTGACAATGGTACTGCTGGTATTCTTACCCAGATGAATCATCTTCGTACCCGTATCCGCCTGTTGGTAGTTATTCGTCACCGCCACACTGTAGAATTCAGCCGAGGAATTATCTCCAGTCAGAATGCAGGAAGGGTATTTCCACGTAATAGCTGATCCCGTCTCCACTTGTGTCCAGGAAAGTTTACTGTTCGCACCTTTGCAGTTACCACGTTTCGTAACAAAGTTATAAACACCGCCTTTACCTTCGGCATCACCCGGATACCAGTTCTGTACGGTACTGTACTTCACCTCCGCACGCTCGTGCACCACAATCTCCACAATAGCGGCATGCAACTGGTTCTCATCGCGCATCGGAGCCGTACAACCTTCCAGATAGGAAACATACGAATCATCATCCGCCACAATCAGTGTCCGCTCAAACTGACCTGTATTACGCGCATTGATACGGAAATACGTGGACAACTCCATCGGGCAGCGTACTCCTTTCGGGATATATACAAACGAACCGTCGGAGAATACCGCCGAGTTCAGTGCGGCAAAGAAGTTATCACGGTATCCCACTACGGAACCAAGATACTTCTGCACCAAATCCGGATGCTCACGTACGGCTTCACTGATGGAACAGAAAATAATTCCTTTCTCCATCAACGTTTCCTTAAACGTAGTTTTCACAGATACGGAGTCCATCACGGCATCCACTGCCATGCCACTCAACGCCATCTGTTCTTCCAAGGGGATGCCCAGCTTATTGAAGGTTTTTATCAACTCTGGGTCTACTTCATCCATGCTCTTAGGCGCGTCTTTCTTCTTCGCCAACGGATCAGCATAGTAGGAAATAGCCTGATAATCTATCTCAGGAATACGGAGATGTGCCCATGTAGGCATCTCCATCGTCAACCAGTGACGGTATGCTTTCAGACGGAACTCCAACAGCCATTCCGGCTCGTTCTTCTTCGCAGAGATCAGCCGTACAACATCTTCATTCAGCCCACGCTCAATGACTTCCGTATGTACATCGGTGGTGAAGCCGTACTTGTACTTCTCCTGCGTTAGTTCCTTTACATATTTATTGGGTTCTTCGGGTTGCATTATGTATTAAGTATATATTGTTCTGTAACTTCTTTTGCAGCCGGGAAAAACATTCCCGCGAACGACTCTATAGGATAATATAACACGGATTCCTCCTTCATTGTTCTATCAATCATCGTATTATCCGAGTCGATAAACTCGACAACACAGATAAGCAGACTCACCAGCAGCAGAAACTTCAACGCGCCCAGTCCGGCACCCAGCCAGCGATTCAGCCAACCGAGCGAGACTGCTTCCATCGCCTTCGTCAGCAAAGCCGCTACCAGCAGGAACAACAACGGAACCACTATCCAAATAACAACAAACGCCAATATCTGGGCAAACGTCATGGAGTCCGTTATCTTAGAAAAGACTCTCTCCGCTACCGACACATACAGTGCTTTTGCAGCCAGCAATCCGACAATCAATCCGAGGATGGATGCCAGTTGCTTGATGAAGCCTTTTATAAAACCGATGACTGCTCCCGCACCAATCACCACTAATAAGATGATATCTATTATTGTCATAACTATATCTAAAAAAGACACGGATTACACGGATAAGCACGGTTTTTCTTTTAAACCAATCCGTGAAATCCGTGTAATCCGTGTCTAAAAGATTATTTCGCTTACAGAGTCTGTTTTACTTCTATTTCTTCGTAAGATTCGATCATATCGCCTACCTTGATATCGTTGCAGTTCGTCAGGCTGATACCACACTCGAAGTTGGTACCTACTTCCTTCACATCGTCCTTGAAACGTTTCAAAGCATTGATAGAACCGGTAAAGATTACGATACCGTCGCGGATCAAATGGGCCTTGTCGCTGCGTTTCACCTTTCCGGTCTTCACTACCGCACCGGCTACGAGACCTACCTTGGTGATATTGAACACCTCGCGTACCTCGATGGTTGCAGTTACCTGCTCCTTCACCTGCGGTGCCAACATACCTTCCATAGCGGCCTTCACCTCTTCGATAGCATCGTAAATCACTGAGTACTTGCGGATATCCACACCTTCATTCTCTGCCATCTTTGCAGCGGCATTCGACGGACGTACCTGGAAGCCGATGATGATAGCATCCGAAGCGGCAGCCAATGAAACATCAGATTCGGAGATTGCTCCAACGCCTTTGTGGATTACATTTACCTGTACCTGCTCTGTAGACAGTTTGATCAGTGAATCGCTTAACGCCTCAACAGAACCGTCCACGTCACCCTTAACGATAACATTCAGTTCATGGAAGTCACCCAGTGCCAGACGACGGCCAACTTCATCCAAAGTAAGCATCTTCTGAGTACGCAGACCTTGTTCACGTTGCAACTGTTCACGCTTGTTAGCGATTTCACGTGCTTCCTGTTCCGTATCGATTACGTGGAACGTATCACCGGCAGCAGGTGCACCGTTCAATCCCAGAATCAATACCGGCTCAGACGGTCCGGCCTCTTTCAGGCGCTGGTTACGTTCATTGAACATAGCTTTCACCTTACCATACGCTGTACCTGCCAGTACGATGTCTCCCACCTGAAGTGTACCATTTGATACCAGCATGGTAGCTACGTAACCACGTCCTTTGTCCAACGAAGACTCGATGATGGAACCTGTTGCCTTACGGTTCGGGTTTGCTTTCAGATCAAGCATTTCTGCTTCCAGCAATACTTTCTCCAACAGTTCTTTCACACCCAAGCCTTTCTTGGCCGAGATATCTTGCGATTGATATTTGCCACCCCATTCTTCAACGAGATAGTTCATACTTGCCAGCTCTTCCTTAATCTTGTCAGCGTTGGCAGTCGGTTTATCAATCTTGTTAATTGCGAATACGATAGGTACACCGGCAGCCATAGCATGGTTGATAGCTTCCTTCGTTTGCGGCATCACGTTATCATCGGCAGCGACAATAATGATAACCACGTCCGTCACCTTCGCACCACGGGCACGCATAGCGGTAAACGCCTCATGACCCGGAGTATCGAGGAACGTAATCTCACGTCCGTCTTCCAGTTTCACGTTGTAAGCACCGATGTGCTGCGTGATACCACCGGCTTCACCGGCAATAACGTTCGCCTTACGGATATAGTCGAGCAATGATGTCTTACCGTGGTCTACGTGACCCATGACGGTAACAATCGGCGCGCGCGGTTCCAGATCCTCTTCAGAATCCTCCTCCTCTACAATGGCCTGTGCCACTTCCGCACTGACATATTCAGTCTTGTATCCGAACTCTTCCGCCACCAGATTGATGGTTTCAGCATCCAGACGCTGGTTGATAGACACCATGATACCGATACTCATGCAAGTAGCGATGACCTGCGTCACGGAAACATCCATCATGCTTGCCAACTCGTTGGCAGTCACGAATTCCGTTATCTTCAGCACTCTGCTGTCCGCCATTTCGCGGTCTTCCTGCTCCTGCATACGGCTGTTCGCTATATCGCGCTTGTCCTTACGGTATTTGGAAGTCTTGCTCTTACCTTTGGAAGTGAGGCGTGCCAAGGTTTCTTTTACCTGCTTAGCTACGTCTTCCTCGCTAACCTCCTGCTTGATGACCGGTTTCTTGAAACGATCCCTGTTATTGTTGTTACGGTTGTTCTTGTTGCCACCTTGGTGATTATTACCACCACCGGCACCTTGCTGACCGCCGCCGGCATGAGGTCCTTTACCTCCACCACCACGGTTGTCGCCTCCACGCTGGAAGTTGGATGCATTGTTGATATCCACCTTCTCCTTATTATTATTAATGCGGAGACGTTTCTTCTTGTTGGCGTTGGCATCGGCATCTTTCTCCTTGCCATCCTTCGCTTTGGTGTCTTCGCGGCGGATTTCTTTGATGATCGCCTCTTTCATCAGCTTCTTCTGATCCTGACGAATCTTCTCCTTCTCTTCGCGCTCCTTACGTTTCTCCTCTTTGGATTTCTTCTTAGGGCGTGTAGACTGGTTCAATGTCGCCAAATCAATCTGACCGATGATATTGATCTTAGAAACAAACTCCGGCTTGTGAATTGTGAAGATTTCCGCTTCACCACTCTTTGCAGGCGCTTCTTCTGCCACGGCAGGTTTCGCCTCTTCCCGGACAGGTGCCGCGGGAGCAGGTGTTTCTTTTTTCACTACTTCTTTCGCTACTACCGGAGCGGGGTTGGGTGCAGGTTTTTCTGCAACGACTGCTGGCTTCGGTTCTTCTTTCACCACAGGAGCCGGTTCGGGAGCCGGAGTCGGCTTCGGTCTGGGTTCCGGCTTCGGTTCCGGTCTGAACTCAGGCTTCGGTTCCGGTTTGGGCTGCGGTTTAGGTTCTTCCTTTACCACAGGCGCAGATGTTTCCACTTTCTTTTCTTCCACTTTTTCTACTACCGGTTTCCGGTTCAGTTTATCCAAGTCTATTTTTCCGACAGGTTTAAACTTCGGACGTGCATCTTCGGGTACAACAGTCTTTATTTCTTCAACTTTCGGTTTCTCCGTAGTCTCAGCTTCGTAACCATCGATAGATACCGATGCTTTGTTACGGTCTTTATTCTGCCGTTCCTGAATGAAACGTTCCGATTCAAGTCTAAGATTCTTATCTGTACTGAACTCTTTCACGAGCAAGGCATATTGCTCCTCGTTAATTTTTGTGTTGGGGTTTGCCTCAACGGCAAATCCTTTTTTCTGCAAGAACTCAACGACCGTTGAAATTCCTACATTCAAATCTCTTGTTACTTTATTTAACCTTATCGTCATACTAAAAAATTAATGAATAATGTGGAGAAAGAAGTTAGTGCAAACAGAAACAGATGTCGACAGACACTTTATTCTGCCTCGGGCTCTGCCTCAGAGGCAACCTCGGGCTCTGTCTCAGGCACAACCTCAGGTGCCGGTTCCAATTCAGGTTCGCCTTCTTCAAACTCCAAACTTAAAATGCGTAATACCTCGTCCACCGTTTCTTCTTCCAAGTCGGTCTTTTCAATCAACAACTCGCGCGGAGCGTTCAGCACGGCCTTCGCTGTATCGATACCAATCGACTTGATGGCATCAATCACCCAACCGTCGATTTCGTCTCTGAACTCATCCAGATAGATATCTTCATCCTCAACAGCCTGATCCAACTCACGGAATACGTCAATGGTGTACTCGGTCAACATACTGGCAAGTTTGATATTCAAACCGCCTTTACCAATAGCCAGCGAAACCTCTTCAGGCCTCAGAAATACTTCTGCCTTACGTTCTTCTTCATTCAGACGAATAGAAGATATCTTCGCGGGGCTGAGGGCACGCTGAATAAACAACTGGATATTGGACGTATAGTTGATTACGTCAATATTCTCGTTGCGCAACTCACGAACAATGCCATGAATACGGCTACCCTTTACACCTACGCAGGCACCTACCGGGTCGATACGGTCGTCGTACGACTCAACGGCAATCTTGGCACGCTCACCGGGGATACGGGCAATCTTCTTAATGGTAATCAGTCCGTCATTGATTTCGGGCACTTCCATCTCGAACAGACGCTGCAGGAATACAGGCGATGTACGGGAAAGGATAATCTTCGGATTGTTATTCTTGTTGTCCACACGGGCCACCACGGCACGCGCCGTTTCTCCCTTGCGATAGAAATCGCTCGGAATCTGTTCCGTCTTGGGCAGCAGCAATTCGTTTCCTTCATCATCGAGCAGCAGCATTTCCTTCTTCCATATCTGGTATACTTCCGCATTGATGATATTACCCACCTTATCAATATATTTATTATAGATACTGTCTTTTTCCAGTTCCAAAATTTTAGAGGCCAACGTCTGACGCAGGTTCAGGATGGCACGTCGTCCGAAGTTCGCGAAGATTACTTCATCCGTCACTTCCTCGCCCACTTCATAAGAAGCATCTATTTTCTGTGCTTCCGATAATGCAATCTGCAAGTTCGGATTTTCCAGGTCTTCATCCGCCACTACTTCACGGTTGCGCCATATTTCGAAGTCGCCCTTGTCCGGGTTCACAATTACGTCGTAATTCTCATCGGTGCCGAACATCTTCGCGATCACACTACGGAACGACTCTTCGAGCACGCTCACCATGGTGGTTCTATCGATATTTTTCAGTTCCTTAAATTCCGAAAATGTATCTATCAGGCTGATAGTTTCTACTTTCTTGGCCATAGTCTTATTTAAAACTGATTAAGTATTTAGTATATTTTATTTCATCATACGCAAGCATTTCGTCTTCCTGCACCAGCTGGGGACGCTTGGCTCCTTCGGGTTTCACTTTCTTCTCTACAGTTACAGTGAAATGCTGTTCATCGGCTGCCTTCAGCACGCCGCACAACTTGCGTCCATCTTTTCTCAGCACTTCCACTTCTTTTCCGATGTGGTTGGTGTACTGTTGCAACACTTTAAATGGCTGTCCGATACCGGCAGAACCTACCTCCAACTCATAATCCTCATCCTCACGGTTCAACTTGGATTCGATGTATCGGCTCAACTCCACACAATCTTCAATCCAAACCCCTTCTTTGTGGTCAATTTCCACCACAATCTTGTCGTCCGGGCTGATAGCTACTTCCACCAGAAAGTACTCTTTTCCGTCCAGCCACTCGTCAACAATCTGACAAACAGTTTTCTTTTCTACCATTGATTAACTATATAAGAACAAAAAAAGGAGCTTAATTGCCCCTCCACCTTTCATCCATTGCGGTTGCAAAGATATAAATAATCTATTCGACTACAAAATATTAGAGAAAAAAAGAATGATTTAACGCTCCTGAAAGAAGAAAGTAATGCAAATGACTTCTGTAAAACCGCTTCGATATGGCAAGGTCGATTCTGACATTTTGTATTTTATGCATAAGGAGAATGCCGTATATCCGTCCTTCCGCCGGTCTGAATGGAAATACGCAAGTAAAAAAGTGTATCCGGCAGACTGACAGAGGGATACATAAATACGGACAATGCTGAAAAATAAAACAGACGCGGTTTGGCAACCATAAACTGTTGGTTTGCATTGGATATATGGATCGTAGGCGTTCCATATATAGATGGCAAGTATTAGATATATAGATCGTAAGCGTTAGATATATAGATAGCAGACATTAGATATATAGTTTTGAGGCGTAAGATGCATAGTTATCTTGCATAAAGTCTGTATAACGACTGTATATTATTCAATATTCCGTATTTATATTCCTTTGGGAGACAGAACAAGATGCTATTTCCACTCTTTTATAAAAACGGAGCGTAAGTAATACAGGCTTTTTACTATCTTTCTGCATACAAGAAAGCCAATAGTTCGAAATAAGGGAACTATTGGCTCTATCCATAGGAGGTAAAATGTACCTGAACTTTTATATATTTTTATTTATTCGGCGTATCCCATTTCCTGGTATCCGTACAAGTAATATTCAAAGTTTGATTACCCGTCTGTATGCGGAAGTCGCCTTTTTCCAGAATCCATTTGCCATCATAACCCACGAAAGCAAGGTCGGAGCCTTTCACTTTCAGCGTAACGGTTTTCGTTTCTCCCGGTTGCAGTTCTACTTTCTCAAAAGCACGCAGGCGGCGGATATCAGGAGTCAGGGAAGCGATCAGATCGCTACTGAACAGCAGAACGCTTTCCTTGCCGATACGGTTACCGGTATTCTTCACATCAACGGTGAAAGTAAGTACATCGTCAGCCGTAAAGTTGGTTTTATCCGCTTTGAGATTGCTGTAAGCATAGGTAGTGTAGCTCAATCCGTAACCAAATGCCCATTGCACGGACATCACGGCATCGTAATCATAAGCACCCGACATCTTTTCAAGGTCTTCGCACGGCTTGTAGTCGTAAGTGAACAATGAATTGATTTCCTTCGGATAAGTGTAAGGCATCTTACCGCTGAAGTTGGCGTCTCCTGCCACGAGGTTTGCCAAAGCATCGCCTCCATAGTTACCCGGAAGCATGGTGTTGATAACAGCCTTTGCCAACGGTTCTATTTCGTTGACGATGCGCGGACGGCCTTCGTTCAGAACCAAAACAACCGGCTTTCCGGTGGCAGCCAATGCTTTCACCAGATTGAGTTGGCTTTCGGAGAGGAAGAGGTTGTTCAGGTTACCCGGAGTTTCGCAATAGGAGTTCTCACCCACACAAGCGATGATATAATCCGCATTGGCGGCAGCAGCTACGGCTTTATCTATTTCCGGAGCATTTTCTTCCCACCATGCGCCACCTTCCTTATAAGTGACACCCGGCTCATAGATGATATTGGAAGCACCGAACTTCTGAGTGAACGATTCAAGAATGGTGTTATAATCCGCCGCTAATTCATCCGCCCTGTGTCCTTGCCAAGTGTAAGACCAACCACCGTTAAGCGTACGCATGGAGTTGGCATTAGGACCTGTAATCAACAGTTTTTTATCTTTGGGCAACGGCAAGATGTGATCGGTATTCTTCAATAAGACCAGAGACTCTTCGGCAGCCTGCAAAGCAGCCGCGGCATGCTCTTTACCTCCGAACAGGGGGAAATCCTTGTGATTATAAGCAGGTGTTTCGAACAAGCCCAAGCGATACTTCATGCGCAGCACGCGGCGTACAGCATCGTCAATGCGGCTCATCGGCACTTCGCCTTCTTCCACCAATTCTTTCAGGTATGTACAGAAACTCCATTCATAAGGCACCATCGACATATCGATACCGGCATTGATAGCTATCTTGATAGCCTCTTTCTTGCTGCCTGCAATCTTATCGCGGGTGTAGAGGTTATTGATATCCGCCCAGTCGGTCACAATCATGCCATCCCAGTTCAAGTCCTCTTTCAGCCACTCGGTCAGCAGTTCGTAGTTGGCATGGAAAGGAAGCCCGTTGTTCATGGCGGAGTTCACCATAACAGACAAAGCACCTGCCTTGATACCTTCGAGGAACGGAGCGAAATGTTTCTCGCGCATATCCTGCACGGTGATGGACGAAGGGGTACGGTCTTTACCGGAAACAGGCACACCGTAACCCATATAATGCTTGATGCAAGCGGACACTTGTTGCTTTCCTATATGGTTAGGATCACTGCCCTGGAAACCGAATACGGCTTCGCGCCCCATTTCGGCATTCACGTAGCAATCTTCGCCATAGTTCTCCCAATGACGGGGCCAGCGGGCGTCACGTGCCAGGTCGAGCACCGGAGCATAGGTCCAGGGGATACTTCCGGCCTTGGTTTCATAAGCGGAGATGCGGGCACCTTCACGCACCAGTTCGCGGTTGAAGGTAGCTGCCATATTGATGCCCTGAGGGAAGAAAGTTCCACCCAATGTATAAGTTGTTCCATGTATCTGGTCTACACCATAAATACAAGGAATACCCATGACTTTCATCGATTTGTCCTGTATCTTCCGGATGATTTCTTCCCACTTCTCTTTGGATTGGGCAACACCCTGGGGTACATTCAGGATAGAGCCGACTTTGTACTTGCCGATAACGGTATCCAGCAAAGCATCGTCTATCTGAAATTCTTGGGTCGAATTATCACGTTTGGTAATGACGTCAATGGTAAGCTCGGTCATCTGCCCAATCTTCTCTTCAAGGGTCATCTTCTTGAGCAAGGCTTCTACCTTCTTTTCTATTTTCCTGTCTCTTGGGATGGCAGGAGCCACTGTAGTTTGCGCCGTAGCGGTCAACATCAGCCCGGAGAGGGCTGCGGATAAGATTAATTTTCTATTCATGGTATTGTTTTTGGGTTTTCGGAGGCAAAGATATGTCAAAAGTTACCACAGATCACACAGATTCACACAGATTATTTATATATATTGTATTCGATCCGTGTCAATCTGCGTAATCTGTGGTGATAAGTTTCTTACCTGAACAACATCGGAACGAACTCCGTCAGATAAATACGCCAGTTCTTCCAGATATGTCCTTCGTCCGATTCGTAATAGGTATATTTATATCCCTTTTCATCCAGCAGTTTACGGTATTCCTCATTGGCTTTGTAGAGGAAATCCGTCTTACCGATGGCAATCCAGTAAAGGGCGGGATTCTTGTCAAACTGCACTTTCAGCTTTCCTCCCATATTCTCGTATATCGGTGAAGACACCTCTTTGTTAGGCATAATGGCAGCAGAAAACAGTCCGATATAATTAAACATATCAGGATATTGCTTGGAAATATGCAAAGAATGGAAACCACCCATAGACAAACCGGCAATGGCACGACCGGATTTACTCTTTATCGTACGGTAGTTTTTATCGATGAACTTCACGATCTCGGGAAACGCCTGTTCATAAGATCCCTCCATTGTCTTGGGTAACTGCATTGTCGGGGGAACCATTCCACGGGATGACTCTCCAGGAGCAGCCTCCTGTGAAGCATTGCCGTTCGGCATTACTACAATCATAGGCTTTGCTTTCCCTTGTGCAATCAGGTTGTCCAGTATCTGTGCAGTACGGCCCAGGGAAATCCACGCCTCTTCATCACCACCCATTCCATGAAGGAGGTAAAGCACGGGATAGCGCTTGCCGCTGGTTTCATAACCGGCAGGGGTATAGACCGTCATACGACGTTCCAGACCAAGCGCCGGACTATCATACCATATCCGGGAGACGGTTCCGTGAGGCACCGGATTGACTTTATAAAAATCGGCACGATCACCGCCTATGATAAATACGTTGGTTAAGGTGGACACATCACGGATCAGGTAGACATTGGCGGGATCGTTCATCCGCAAGCCATCTACTATGAAAGAGTAGCTGTAAAGCTCCGGTTTCAGAGGTTCGGGAGTAGTATATTCCCATACACCCTCCTGCCCTTCCTTCAGATCCACAATTCCAGGAGCCTCAAACTTAGCATTCTTCTGTACAGGCAGGAAATCTCCTGTAAGCTGTACTCTCACCGCTTTTGGTGCTTTGAAGCGGAAGGTTACGGTATTGTTGTCATGAATCTCGGGAGATACCACGGGAGTAGTTCCCCAAAGGGCTTGTTGTGCAAACATCGTCACACCAATCAGCAAGGCGACGGTTAAAGCTGTTAATCTTTTCATAAATATGTATATATCAATGTTCACGAATATAGTTTATAATCAGGAAACAGGCAGGTTCGAGTACTGTGCCGTGATTGAAGCCTTGCAACTCATACAGAGTCACCTTCTTATTGCCGATATTCTTCGCTACGGAAGCGAATAAAGCGTTCTCTTCCCATCGATCCGCCATTTCCAGATTACGGTCTCCGGTAATCAGTATGACAGGAGGGGTATCTTTACGCACACGGTTCACCGGGGCATATTCATCTATAATAGGAATACCGTTCGGCAACCCGCGTTCTTTACGAATCGTGAAATGAGTCACTGTTTGTCCGCTGACGGGAAGATAAGCCGCCACTTTATCGGCATCCGCACCATAAGCTTCCATGTACTTCTTATCCATAGCCAATATCAGTGCAAGGTAGCCGCCTGCGGAATGTCCGGAAACAAATATCTTGTCTTTACTGCCGCCATATTCCTCTATATGGTTGAATGTCCATGCCACGGCAGCCGCAGCATCTTCAATATAAGCGGGATTCTTGGCCTTGGGACTTAGACGGTAGTTCACCGCCACCACTGCAAAGCCTCTGTTCATCAGTTCCTGGGGGATGTGTTTTCCACCGCCTTCCAGACCACCGCCATGAAACCATACGATAGTGGGAAAATCTTTTTTGTCCACCGGATAGTAGACATCCAGTTTGCAACGTTCCTTCCGGTAAGCGTCAGTCTCGGACTTGGCAATATACGGCAGGTCTTTTACGGTTTTATATACTTCCTGCGCATGCAGGGTTAACATACAGAATAATAGCAACAGAAGTGTCACTTTCCTTTTCATGGCATATTTGTTTAAAGGTTTGTAGCTGCAATATTAGGCAAATAATTTTAAAGAGCGACTTCTTAATTGTTGAAAAGATTGTCTGTACGTTCAATTTTAATCATTACATTTGCGCAAGCATTCAATTTCTTACAATTATGGCACACCACTTGAATACCAACAAACAGTTTATGGTAGGCAACGGCATCCTGGCCTTTGCAGTTATTTTCGTTGTCGTCATCTTCATTTACATGAGCCTGCGCCTGCAGAAGCAGAAAGATGAAGACCGGAACTTTATCGAAACGTACACCATCACCCTGGAAAAAGGATTTATAGGAGATTCCCTGTCACTAATGATTAATGACAGCGTGCTGGTGAATAAGAAAATAACCGAAGAACCATTCAGTATGGATGTGAAACGTTTTGCCGAACAGAGCGCATTGTTGATTGTGGATAAAGCAACAGATCAACTATCCCTGTTTGAACTGAGTGAGAAAGGTGGTAACCTGTCTCTTATACACATCTCCGAGCCCACGAGACCGTACTAGATCTCG
>ENA-OYWH01000939-OYWH01000939.1-human-gut-metagenome-genome-assembly--contig:-NODE-939-length-15008-cov-7.627499_pt1 | contig 15008 bp, 10 predicted proteins | sample MGYA00244168_ERZ653393 | MGnify/ENA primary metagenome ERZ653393 (study PRJEB26926, sample SAMN06165164) | human gut metagenome | biome: ENVO:00009003; feature: ENVO:2100002; material: ENVO:00002003...
GACGACCGCCGCCAGTGGCGGAAACAGGGAGGAGTTGTTGGGGCAGCGGCCAGCAGGACGCAAGTGCAAAATTTTGCACGAAGCGGACGCTGGGAGCCGCAACCCGGACGGTGGCATCCCGCAGGGATGACGGAGAGGTTTAATCCGTTCCCTGTAAATACCTCCGGATCTCCTTCTCTGCCTCCTGCACCTCTTCATGGAACATGCGGGCAGAGACACGAAGGGCACCATGGCCCAGAATGATGACCTGTTCCATGCCATCGGAGGTGGCCACGCGGACGCGGCGGCCCTTGCCGATCTCATGGGTGACACGCTCGATGAACATATCGGCGGTCTCGGCTTCCCGGGTGTAGACCACATGGATATTGTGGTACTGCTCTATGCTGCCGGGGCTGCCCGGCACACGGTAGGCATCAAACACAAGGATGAGCACGCACTTCTTAAAGCCCTGATAGTTGCAGAGGATGTCCATCAGCCTGTGGCGGGCCGCTTCCAGGCTCTCTTTGGAGAGTGCGTTCAGCTCGTCCCATGCAAAGATGATATTATAGCCGTCCACCAGCAGGTATTCGGGCGGGATCTCCCACTGCTCGGCGTTGAAATCGGGGCGTTCCCGCTTCTGGGTGGGGCGGAACGCCGCCAGCGGGTCCCGCTTGATGGGCCCATAGGTCTGTTCAAAGATCTTCAGCAGCTCAGCATCCTCTTCCAAAGTAGCACGATAGGCGGCCATCCGGCGGGGACGGGCCTGCACCGTTTCCTCGGTCTTTGCAGTCTTGCCCCAGCCGCTGTCCACATGCATGTGGCTGCGCACCTGCTCCCAGGGCACCACAAATCCGGCCCCGTGGGCGCAGAACACCGAATCTGCCGGGTTGTCGAGGTCGTGTTCCGGCTCATAGCCCGCGGCCTCGATGACCTCTGCTGCATTGTGGCAGGGACGGTAGCCGTCCAGCGTCAGGGTCAGGTGTCCCCTGCCCCGGGTGTAGCCCACCACCTCCATGGGGTAGCTGCGCATGGTGGAAGCCGGTGCGGTGCCGGTGAGCAGGGTGGTATCCCCGTCGGCTCCGGTCTCGGGCGGGTCAAAGTTGCCGCCCATGTTCTGGATATCGTTCATGGCGCGGCCCACGTTGTCAGAGGGCAGCTCCAGCCGGAAGGCATACCACGGCTCCAGCAGCTGGGTCTTGTGGATCTGGTCTGCCATCATCAGGCCCTGCCGGACGGCGCGGTAGGTCGCCTGCCGGAAGTCGCCGCCCTCGGTGTGCTTGAGGTGGGCGCGGCCCGCAATGAGGGTGATCTTCACATCGGTCAGGGGTGCCCCGATGAGCACGCCCAGATGCTGCTTTTCCTCAAGGTGAGTCAGCACCAGCCGCTGCCAGTTCTTGTCCAGCACCTCTTCCCGGCAGTCGGCGGCAAACTGCATTCCGCTGCCCCGGGGCAGCGGCTCCAGCTTGAGGTGGACTTCCGCATAGTGGCGCAGGGGCTCGTAGTGGCCCACGCCTTCCATGGCTTCGGTGATGGTCTCCTTATACAGGATGCCGCCGGGACCGAAGCTGACCTCCAACCCGTACCGCTCGGCCAGCAGGCTTTTCAGCACCTCCAGCTGGATCTCGCCCATCAGTTGGACATGGATCTCGCCCAGGGTCTCGTTCCAGACCACATGGAGCTGGGGCTCCTCCTCTTCCAGCCGATGGAGCTTTCCCAACGCGGCGTGCACATCCGCGCCCTCGGGCAGCAGCACCTGATAGCTCAGCACCGGCTCCAGCACCGGCAGGTCGCTGTCCCGTTCCGCCCCCAGACCCTCGCCCGGGCGGGCTCTGGTCAGGCCGGTGACAGCGCACACCTGGCCGGGGCCGATGCACTCTGCCAGCGTAAACTTTGCGCCGGAGTAGAGCCGCAGCTGGTTGGCCTTTTCGGCCCATGGCTCCCCGTCGACCTCTCCGGTGAGCTGGGCTTTCACCTTGAGCGCGCCGCCGGTCACCCGCAGCCAGGTCAGGCGGTTTCCCTGCTCATCCTGGCTCACCTTGAACACCTTGGCCCCGAAGGCTTCCAGCGCGGGGGCCGGGCGGGTATAGCGGTCCAAGCCCTCCACCAGCGCATCCACACCCTGCAGCTTCAGGGCTGAGCCAAACCAGCAGGGAAACACATGCCGCCGGGCAATGGCGGGGATGAGGTCGGTATCGGTCAGGCTTCCTCGATCCAGCATCGTCTCCATCAGCCGCTCATCGCAGAGAGCCAGCGCCTCGTCCCGGTCGGCCTGCTCTGCCCCAAAATCCACAAAGCCATCCCCCAGCCGACGGTTCAGCTGGGTCAGAAGCGCTTCCCTGCCCGGGCCGGGCAGGTCCATCTTGTTCACGAACACAAAGGTGGGGATGTGATACCGCCGCAGCAGCCGCCAGAGTGTCTCGGTATGGCTCTGCACGCCGTCGGTACCGCTGATGACCAGCACCGCATAATCCAGCACCTGTAGTGTCCGCTCGGTCTCCGTGGAAAAATCCACATGGCCCGGGGTGTCCAGCAGGGTAAAATCGGTATCGCCCGCCGTGAAGAGGGCCTGTTTGGAGAAAATGGTAATGCCGCGCGCCTTTTCCAGCGCGTCGGTGTCCAGAAAGGCATCCTTATGGTCCACCCGGCCCAGCTTGCGGATGGTGCCGGTGCCGTAGAGCAGGGCCTCGGAAAGGGTGGTCTTGCCGCTGTCCACATGGGCCAGAATGCCGATGACCAGCTGCTTGTGCTCTTGTTCCATGCCGCGGCCCCCTTACAGTGCGCTGGCGATCAGCGCAGCAGCGACCAGCGGCAGGCCCAGCACCAGATTGGAGAGCAGGCTGCAATAGGTGCGCTCCTCGGGCTCCAGCTCCTCAAAGGAGACGATCTTCTCATCCGCATAGTCGATGATGGAGCGGGTGGAGTGGATCTTTTTCTGCCGCTTGCCCATCCCCTTGAATTCCTCCAGCAGATGGTGGATGGTCACGCCATCCAGCCGCAGGTAGTCCACCCAGGCCCAGATGAGCAGCACCACGCCGCACAGAAAGCCCGGGGCCTCCCAGATGGTAAACGTGCCATCGCTGACATAGCGCTGCCACAGCAGCATCAGCACGGCCACAATGGAGGTGCGGGTCACGGTCTTATATAAAATGGGGTGGAACATGTAGCGTTTGTACATCGAGGTCAGTTTCTTCATGGTGCGCTCCTTATTGATACAGATACATTTTATTGTATCATGTTTTTGTGAAAAAAGATAGCTGTTTTGTGCGCACAGTGTGAACAGTTTCTCTCTTTTGCCTGTTCTTCACAGATATACAGTTCTTTCCATTTTATAGTAATTTTTTCCACATTCTTTTCCCATGAAAGTGTTTGTCACCGTTTTGTTTCCAATTCTATGCTATGGTGGATTGACTTCTTTCCAGTAAAGTGCTAAAATATACAGTGGTGCGACTTTTGTCTTTCCTGTGCACTTTTTGGAAAGGCAGACAGCCTCACTGCGTTTAGGAAAAGGAAAAACGCGCGGCTCTGTCCGCGCAAGATCTGGGAGGATCATCCAATGAGCTTCAATTTTGATCGCCGCACCTTCCTGAAGGGTGCAGGTGCTGTGGGTGCCGCCAGCCTGCTGGCAGCCTGCGGCGAAAAGTCCAACAACACCGGCAATGGTGCTGCCGCCAGCGGCGCTGCTGCCCCCAACTCCACCGGCGCTACCCCCCTGAAGGAGTTCATCTCCTTTGAGAGCGGCAACCGTGAGCTGGAAAGCTGGAACATGCTGTACACCCAGAAGGCTGAGGATGCCAACGTGGTCACCAACCTGTGGGATGGCTTGCTGAGCTTTGACTGCTACGGCAAGGTGGTGCCCGCCATCGCTTCCAGCTGGGAGCACAATGAGGATGCCACTGTCTGGACCTTCCACCTGCGGGATGACGTGGACTGGGTGGATTGCAACGGTGAGGTGAAGGCTCACCTGACCAGCAAGGACTTCCTGGTTGGTTTTGAATGGGTGATGAACGCCATCAAGAACGAGGCCAACAACACCTCCATGCCCAACGATACCATTGTGGGTGCTTACGAGTACTACGAGCTGACCAAGGAAGCCGGTGACGCTGCTGCTGACATGACCTACGAGGACATGCTGGCTGCCGGTGTGGGCATCGAAGCTCCGGATGATTACACTCTGGTGTTCACCTGCCCCAGCGCCTGCCCCTACTTTGATACCGTTGCCGCCTACAACAGCTTCTACCCCGTAGCCCCTGCTCTGATCGAGGAGCTGGGTGTCGATGGCTTCCGGAGCTGCGACAACACCACCATGTGGTACAACGGACCCTATGTGGTGGAGGAGTACATCCAGGGCAACACCAAGAGCTACATCCCCAACCCCAACTACTACGATGCTGCCAACGTCAGCCGCTTTGAGCGCTTCACTGTCACCATGATCAGCGACGGTTCCATCAGCCTGCAGCTGTATCAGAGCCGCGAGCTGGACGAGGTGGACCTGGGCGAGAGCAACATCACCACCATTCAGTCCGATCCTTCCAACGAGTACAATCAGCAGCTGTGCGAGAAGCGTGCCAAGAAGTTCAGCTACTGCTTCATCTTCAACTACGACAAGAAGAACACCGATGGCACCCCCGATGAGAACTGGAACAAGGCCATTGCCAACAAGGCTTTCCGTCAGTGCTTCTCCAAGGGCATGGTGCTGAACAAGTTCTTCGCCCGTTACAACCCCATCAATCCCCTGAAGTGCGAAAACGACTTCTTCACCATGAAGGGCCTGTGCTACACCTCTGACGGCACCGACTACACCAACCTGGTGGCCAAGGAGATGGGTCTGGACGGCGAGGCTTACGATGGCAAGACCATGAAGCGCCTGCGCGCCAACAACGGCGACATCACCGAGCTGAAGAAGCAGGCCATGGAAGAGCTGAGCGCCATTGGTGTCACCTTCCCTGTTCACTGCTCCTACTATATTCTGGCTGGCTCCACCTCCGCTCTGGACAGCGCAACCGTGCTGAAGCAGTGCTTCACCGACAGCTTCGGCGATGACTTCATCGTGCTGGATATCAACACCTTCGTGTCCTCCACCATGAAGGAAGTCGTGGCTCCCAAGCTGCAGAGCTTCGTCCACATGGGCTGGGGCGCTGACTTCGGCGATCCCATCAACTTCCTGACCCAGATCATCGTTCACGACGACAATGCTTACTACAGCTGCAACATGACCAACATCGCAGGCATTGTGAACAATGGCCCTGCCAGCTACCAGACCGAGCTGGTTGCCGCCTACGAGAAGTTCACCGATCTGGTGAACGAGGGCCGTGCCATCGTTGACGACACCGATGCGCGCTACGCCGCATTTGCCAAGGCCGAGGCTTACTTCCTGGACGAGAACCTGATCTTCCCCACCGTCTACGATATCACCTGGTGCCTGACCCACGTCAACGAGTACAGCAAGATCAACGCAATGTATGGTCCCTGCAACTACAAGGCTGTGAACTGGGAGACCAGCGAGGAGGCTTACACCACCGAACAGTACGATGAGTTTGCCGCCGCATTCGATGCAGCCACGCAGGCCTGATCAAGTGAACCCATAGCAAAAAGCAGAACCGGACGTTTTTGAAGCGTCCGGTTCTTTTTTTCTCCCTGACAGCACAAAACCCCGCCGCGCGGGAAAGCACCCAGCGCAGCGGGGTCATTGTGTTAAAATACAGGAAAGCGGTTCAGCTTACTGCTGGCTTTCATACTCCTTGCGGTAGCCTTCCAGCTCACGCTGGTTGCCATACACGAAGTGGCCGTTTGCGATCTCTTCCCAGACCGGCTTGTCCACGCTGTAATCGTGGATCGAGGGGTCATAGACCAGCAGCTTCTTATGCTTTTCCAGGCTGGGGTCAGGGATGGGAACCGCGCTCAACAGGGCTTTGGTGTAGGGATGCAGCGGATGGAGGAACAGCTCCTCCGCCTCAGCCAGCTCCACGATGCGGCCCTTGCTGATAACGGCGATACGATCCGAGATGAACCGGACCACCGACAGGTCATGTGCAATGAACAGGTAGGTCAGGCCGCGGCTCTTCTTCATCTCGTTGAGCAGGTTCAGCACCTGTGCACGGATGGAGACATCCAGTGCAGAGATGGGCTCATCGGCCACGATAAACTCCGGCTCCATGACCAGTGCACGGGCAATGCCGATGCGCTGGCGCTGACCGCCCGAGAACTCGTGGGGGAAGCGGGAGGCAAACTCCGGCAGCAGGCCGACCTCATGCAGGGCGTTCATCACCTTTTCATGCAGGTCTTCCTGATCCTTGTAGAGATGATGGTTCAGCAGGCCCTCGGCAATGATATACTCCACCTTGGCGCGCTCGTTCAGCGAAGCCATGGGATCCTGGAAGATCATCTGGATCTTGCGGATGACCTCCTTGTCCAGTTCCTTGGAGATCTTGCCGTTGATCTTCTGGCCCTTGAAGAAGATGTCGCCGCCGGAGGTCGGGTTGATGCGGCAGATGGCACGGCCAATGGTGGTCTTGCCGGAGCCGGACTCGCCGACCAGCGAGAAGGTCTCGCCCTTATAGATGTCAAAGTTGACATGATCGACAGCAACAAATTTCTTCTTACCGGAGCCAAAGGTGATCTGAAGGTCTTTCAGCTCAATCAGCTTTTCGCGTTCAGCCATTTAAGTTGGCGCCTCCCATCTTTCCCATTTTCTCACGCAGGTTCTGGATGGAGTGCGGCCGCTCGATCTTGGGAGCGCGCGGGTCCAGATACCAGGTCTTTGCGGCGTGGGTCTCGGACACCTGGAAGAACGGAGGCTCTTGCACAAAGTCGATTGCCAGCGCATGCTTGTTGCGGGGCGCAAATGCGTCACCCTTGATCTCGTTGAACAGGTTCGGGGGAGTACCATCCACGCTGGGCAGGGCCTCACCCTTGGTGCCCAGCTGCGGCAAAGCCTGCAGCAGAGCCCAGGTGTAGGGGTGCCATGCGTCGTAGAAGATTTCCTCCACAGTGCCGTATTCCACGATCTGGCCGGCATACATCACGGCCACACGGTCTGCCACGTTTGCCACAACGCCCAGGTCATGGGTGATGTAGATAACGGACATGCCCAGCTCCTTCTGCAGGTCGCGGATCAGCTGCAGGATCTGTGCCTGAATGGTCACGTCCAGTGCAGTGGTGGGCTCGTCGCAGATCAGGATCTGCGGGCGGCAGGCCGCTGCAATGGCAATGACGACACGCTGACGCATACCGCCGGAGAACTCGTGGGGGTACTGCTCGTACCGACGCTCGGGGTCGGGGATACCCACCTTGCCCAGCATCTCGATGGCAGCCTTTTTGGCTTCCTCGCCCTTCAGACCCTGGTGATGCTCAATGCTCTCCTGGATCTGCTTGCCGATCTTCTTCAGCGGGTTCAGGCTGGTCATAGGGTCCTGCATGACCATGGCGATCTTCTTGCCGCGGACACCCAGCCAATCCTTCTCGGTGAACTTGGTCATATCGCGGCCTTCAAACATGATGGAGCCGCCGGTGATTTTACCGTTGGCATCCAGCATACCCACAAAGTTCTTGGTGAATACGGACTTGCCCGAGCCGGACTCGCCCACGATGGCAAGGGTCTCGCCTTCGTACAGGTCCAGCGAGCACTTGCGGATGGCGTTCAGCTTGCGGCCGCGCAGGCTGAAAGTGATCTCCACGTCTTTGGCAGAGATAATCGGTTGTCTATCCATTTACGTCTCTCTCTCCAATCTATCAAACGTGGTTGCGCGGATCAGCCGCATCCGACAAAGCGTTGCCCATGATATAGAAAGAAATGGAAATGATGGACACGATGGATGCAGGGAAAACCAGCAGGTACGGATAATCCAGGAAGAAGCCGCGCACCTTGCTCAGGATCAGGCCCAGAGAAGGCGTGTCGATGCCCAGGCCCAGGCCCAGGTAGGACAGCGTGGATTCCAGATTGATGGTGCCCGGGATGGACAGAGCCATACGCAGGATGATAACGGAGACCAGATACGGCAGGATGTTCTTGGTCAGCACGCGCCACAGCGGGGTGCCCAGGCAGCGGGACGCGAGGTTATACTCGCGATCACGGAACATGAACACCATGTTGCGGACACGGCGTGCCATAGAAAGCCAGTTGATGGCGATCATGGAGATGGCCATGATCCAGAAGCTCTGACCCACCATCAGGGCGATCAGGGTCATATAGATGATATAGGGCACGTTGTCGATCAGGTTGTACAGCTCCGTGAAGAAGCGGTCCAGACTGCGCACATAGCCCCAGATCAAGCCGAAGATCACGCCCACGATGCTCTCGCCCACGGCGACCACCAGAGCCAGACGGATGGAAACCTGGGTGGCATACCACACCTGGCACCAGTAGTCACGGCCCAGGTTGTCGGTACCGAACCAGTACTCACTGTTGGGCTTGATGAAAGCCTTGCTGGAATCAGAGATCAGGCTGGTGTAGTGATACTTGCCGATGCTCAGCGCAATGAAGGAGAACACCGTCAGCGCCAGGAACAGGATCAGGCAGAAGACAGCGACCTTCTGCTTGAGGAAGTTCTGGATGACAGAACCCCAATAGGAATAGTTGGAGTAGCCGATGCGTTCAGCTTCTTCCGGGGAATAATCCACAAAGTAGAACAGCTCGTCCTGCTTCTTGCCTTCAAAATCAGATGCCTTAGCCATCAGCGTGCTTCCTCCTTTCCGGTCAGGGTGATACGGGGGTCAACCACCATCATCAGCACATCGCCCAGGAACACGCCCACGATGCCCAGCACAGCGTAGAGGATGACCAGGGTCTGCACAACGTTCAGGTCATAGCGCTGGATGGCATCCGTCAGCAGGGGGCCCATGCCGGGAACGGAGAAGAACCGTTCCATCAGCAGGGAGCCGCCCACCGTCAGCAGGATGGACTGGGGGATATACTGCACCATGGGAACCATGGCGTTGCGCAGAACATGCTTAAACATGATCTCGCGGGAGCTCAGGCCCTTGACACGGGCCAGCTTGATATAGTCGCGGGTCAGCTCATCCACCATGTAGCGGCGGGTCCACAGGGCATAGCCTGCAATGGATGCCAGTGAAAGGCAGGTGATGGGCAGCACGCTGGAAGCACTCACATTGCGGGTGGAGTACAGCGTGGGGAATCCCAGGTACTTGGAACCAAAGACCAGCACCAGAGAATACGACACCAGCGACGGGACCGCGTTGACGAACACGGTGTAGGCCGTGCCGATCCAGTCGAATACCTTGTCCTTGAATGCCGCCTGCAGGATGCCCATCAGCACACCGACCACCAGAGAGATGCCGGACGCCGTGAGGCCCAGACGCATGGAGACACCAAACTTTTTGCCAATGACCTTGACCACCGGGGCACCGTTCTGGATGCGGCGGGAAGTGCCGAAATCCAGATGCAGCAGGCTGTTGTAGAACTTGACCAGCTGGGTGGGGATGGGATCGGTCAGGCCAGCTGCTTCCAGAGCGGCGGTCTTCTGCTGATCGGTAAACTTCATGAGCTGTTCCTCAGTGAAGTAGTAGTCCGTCGGCAGGCAGCGCATCATCAGGAAAACTGCTGTTGCGATCAGAAAGATTGTGACAAGCGACTGGAGCAGCCGCTTAACCGTGTATTTTAACATGTTATCGAACCCTTAACTTTTATTTCTACCCTTTCGGGCGGGGAAACGGGGAACTTAAGCCTTGGTAGCTGCGTCGAATGCAGCGGCGAACTCCTCGTACTGCTCGGTGGTGTAAGCCTCTTCGCTGGTCTCCCAGTTCACAGCCTTGTAGTTGCAGGGACCATACATAGCGTTGATCTTGCTGTACTCGTTGGCGTGGGTCAGAGTCCAGGAAACATCGAAGTAGCAGGGGCAGGCCAGAACGTTGTTCAGCATGCTGGCCTCAGCCTTTGCGAAGGCAGCGTAGCGGGCATCGGTATCATCAACGATGGCCTTTGCGGTGTTGACCAGATCGGTGAACTCCTCGTAGCAGGCCACCAGATCCTTCTGCCAGTCAGCGGGGCCGGCCTCCACGATCTTGGCGATGTTGGAGTAGTACCAGCTGTAGTAGGCGTTGTCGTCGTGCAGGATCTCCTGACCAACGAAGTTGACGGGATCGCCGTAGTCAGCGCCCCAGCCGTTGATGACGAAGCTCTGCAGCTGAGGATTACGGACTTCCTGGGTGATGGAAGAAACGTAGGTCTTGATGTCCAGCACAATGAAGTCATCGCCGAAGCTGTCGGTGAAGCACTGCTTCAGCACGGTTGTATTGTCCAGAGCGGAGGTGGAACCGGCGATGATGTAGTAAGCAGCGTGGACGGGGAAGGTGACACCGATGGCGCTCAGCTCGTCCATGGCCTGCTTCTTCAGGTCAGCAATGTCGCCGTTGTTGGCGCGCAGGCGGATCATGGTCTTGCCGTCGTAAGCCTCGCCGTCGAAACCCATCTCCTTGGCAACCAGGGTGGAGTACTCCTGGCCCTGGGTGTTGTAGCAGACACCGGGCATGGTGTAGCAGTCGTTCTCGCACTTCAGGGGGTTGATCTTGTTGGTACGTGCATACCAGTTGGTCAGATTCAGGCCCTTGTAGAAGCACTGACGGAAAGCGGTGTTGGCGATAGCCTTGTTCCAGTTGTCGTCGGGGGTGCCGTCCTCGTTGTTCTTCTGGTAGTTGAAGTGCATCTGGTAGCTGAACTTCTTGGGACGCTTCTCACACAGCTGAGCATTGTACTCGCTGTTGGGATCAGCCTGGATGGTGGTCAGGGTGCTCTCGCCCACATCCATCTCGTCCAGCTCACGGTTCTGATACAGCTGGAAGGTGACGGTGCCGTCGCTGATCATGGTGACGGTGAAGCGGTCGAAGCGGGACACATCGTTTGCACCAAAGTAGTTGGGGTTGGGGATGTAGCTCTTGGTGTTCTGGCTGATGAACTCCTCCACCACATAGGGACCATTGTACCACATGTTGGTGTAATCGCAGGCACGGAAGCCCTCAACACCCAGCTCGTTGATCAGATCCTCAGAGGCGGGGTAGAAGCTGGTGTAGGCAGCAACGGTATCGAAGTAGGGGCAGGGATCCTTGCAGGTGAAGACCAGGGTGTAGTCGTCCGGAGCCTCAACGCCCACGCCTGCATCCAGCATATCCTGGTAGGTCAGCTCGGCAGCAGCGTCGCCCATGTCACTGGTCTTCTGATAGTAGTCAGCAGCACCGGTCAGGGTCTCGTTGGGCATGGAGGTGTTGTTGGCCTGGTTCTTGGCTGCGTTCAGCACCCACTCCAGACCCACGAGGAAGTCCTTGCTGGTCAGGTGAGCCTTGACCTCGCCGTTCACATCCACCCAGTCCACATCGTCGCGGAGGTTGAAGGTCCAAACGGAAGAGTCCTCATTGTGGCTCCACTCCTTGGCCACGGAAGGCACAGCCTTGCCGTAGCAGTCAAAGCTCAGCAGGCCTTCCCACAGGTTGGTGGTGACATTCATGTCGGAAGCCATCTGGCTGTACAGCATGTTCCAGCTCTCCAGCTCACGGTTGGTGCTCTCCCAGGAGATGAACTCCTTCAGCGGGGTAGCGCCGGTGGTGTTGGGAGCGCTGGTAGCACCAGAGGAAGCGGCGGTGGAGCTGCTGCCAGAGTTGCCGCCGCAGGCGGCCAGAATGCCGGCGGCACCAACGACACCGGAAGCCTTCAGAAAGCTGCGGCGGCTGATTGCATGAGACTCGTAGTTGTTGTTCATTGTGTTTTCCTCCCTATAATAATTCCGTGCTTCAGTGCATGGTGCAGGGCGGGATGTCCTGCTGTTTTCCCACTATTCTGCGGAGGTTTTTTGAATCCTGTATTGCCAGGGAATACAAAAGAGCGCAGAAACAGACCCCTCTGTCTGCACCTGTGCTCCTCCCGCAAAACCTTAACACGTCATATATTGTACCATTGAAATAAAAAGATGTCAATGGAACACACACAGCTTTTTCTTCAAAAAGCAAAGTCTGCCGCGCAAAAACGATGAAATATATTTGCTTTTGCATGGTAAAGCGTGCAGGAAATTTAACAGACCATGCTGCGGACAAAACAACCGGAATTGTTCTTGTCAAAAGACACCGTATTTTCTGCTTTATATTGTAAAAGAGCAGGCGCTCCACGCTTTGCGAAGAGCTCCTGCTTTTGGAAAACCGAATTATTAAAACAAGTCACCGGGCCAGTGCGTTCTGGATCTTTGCAAAATCCTCCAGCGTCAGGGCCTCAGGACGGATGCGGGCATCGAAACCGGCGGCTTCAATGGCAGCGGTCACGGCATCTTTGGGCATCCCCAGGCCGCTGGCAATGGCATTGGCGGCAGTCTTGCGCCGCTGGCCAAAGGCCGCGCGCACAAGGGCAAAGTAGCCCTCCTCGTCCTCCACCTGCACGGCGGGGGTGGGGCGGATCTCCATCCGCACCACAGCGCTGGTCACCTTGGGAGCCGGGTAAAAGCTGCCCGGGGCGGCGGTGAACATCATCTTAGAGGTCGCGTAATAGCTCACCGCACAGCTGATGGCGCTGGAGGCCCGGGTGCCCGGGGCGGCAGCCAGACGATCGGCTGCTTCCTTCTGCACCATCACAGTCAGGCTCTCGATGGGCAGGCGGTCACCCAGCAGCTTCATCACAATGGGGCTTGTAATATAGTAGGGCAGGTTGGCGCAGACTGCCACCGGCATCCCGGGGAACTCCTGCGCGATCAGGGCTTTCAGGTCCACCTTGAGCACATCCTGCAGCACCAGCTTGAAATTGTCCACACCGGCCATGGTCTCGGCCAGCAGGGGCGGCAGGCGCTCATCCACCTCGATGGAGACTACCTTTGCTGCCCGCTTTGCCAGCTCCCGGGTCAGCACGCCGATGCCGGGGCCGATCTCGAGCACGCCGTAGCGCTTGTCCACGCCGCTGGCATCCACGATCTTGGGGGGCAGGCCGGGGTTGACGATAAAGTTCTGGCCAAAGCCCTTGGAAAGGGCAAAATCATATTTTTCGCACAGGGCGCGCACATAAGACAGGTCGGTCAGTTCGGGCATGGCTCTATCCTTTCTTTTCCAAAATAACCCTCTCCGTCTCGCTTCGCTCGCCAGCTCCCCCAAAGGGGGAGCTTTTGACAAAACCGCAAACTTTGCATGAATTGCCAAGACCTCGCCCTTCGGGAGAGGTGGCAGCGCGTCAGCGCTGACGGAGAGGGTTGTTCTCTTATTCTTGACTACTGGATGCAGTGCTCTCCCCTGCCGCTTCACTTTCGGCGGGCGCGGTCTCTGCCGGAGTGCTCTCGGCAGATGCAGTCTCAGCGTCCCCTTCCGCTGCGCTCTCGGCGGCGGCACTGTCGGCAGCTTCACTGGAAGCCGCTTCGTTGACACCGCTCACGGTGGTGGTGCCGCTCATCTGCTGGGCAGTGCTCACGGCACGCTGGATCTGGGGATCGTTCTCCACAGTGTAATCATAGTATGCGGTCTGCTCGTCCGCAGTCAGGGGCCGCTCCACATCCACGGTCAGGCCGGTGCCGTCAAAGCAGCTGCCATCGCCGCAGACCAGCTTTGCCACGGTGACCACCACGGCACTGCCATCGGACAGGCGCTGGGGGCTGCTCTGGATGGTGCCCTTTCCCTGCGTGGTGGTGCCCACCAGACGGGCACCATTCAGGGTGCGCAGGCTGCTGGCAAAGAGCTCCGCAGCGCTGGCAGTGCTTCCGTTGACCAGGCAGACCACGGGCAGGTCGATCCGGGACTCGCCGGTGCTGGTGCCCAGCAGGGTCTGGGTGCCGTTCTTGTCCTCAGCAAAGGCCAGCGTGCCCTCCGGGGCGATCAGGTCGATGCACTGAATGGCATCGTCCAGAAGGCCGCCGCCGTTATCACGCAGGTCAAACACCAGGCTGCCCGCGCCGCTGGCGCTCAGGCTGCGGATGGCGTAATCCAGCTCGCTGGGGGTGGTGGAATCAAACTGGCGGATCCGGATGTAGCCCACATTGCCCTGCACCATCTGGTAATCCACGGTGGTGGAGCTGTAGCCGGAGTGGGTCAGGTCAGCGGTGTGCTCGGCGGCCTCACTGTCCAGCCAGGTCACATTGACGGTGGTGCCGCTCTCGCCGCGCAGGCGGGTCTGGATGGCATCCACGCTGCTCATGCTCTTGACATCGGTGCCGTCCACGGCGGTGATGTAGTTGCCGACCTGAATGCCTGCCTCCTTGGCGGGGGATTCATCGTAGACCTTGATGACCTTGGCATAGCCGGACTGATCCACAGCCAGCTCCACGCCAATGCCGATCAGGGTGCCGTTCTGGGTATTCATCAGCTCCGTATAGGCGGTGGCGCTGAAATAGCGGGCGTACTTATCGCCGGTGCCCAGCAGGTAGCCAGCCGTCAGGCGGTCGTAGAGGGTGGTCTCATCGATGGGATAGTAATCGTTGCTGCGGACATAGCGGTCCACCTCAGCGATCTTGTTGTACATGCTTTCCTTTTCCTTCACGCTGGAAACGGTGCTGTCAAACAGGCGCATCGCCACCAGCATGGTAATGGAAAAGGTAACGGTCATGGCCAGGATGACGATGCTGACCGCCATGCCGACCGATATCTTACGGTTCATCTTCTTCCCTCCTCTGTCAGACCAGTAGCATCATAACCACGCTGCCCAGCATGGAAAGTGCAAAGATCCCTGCCAGGATCAGACAGCCCACGCGCAGGATGCGCTTGCGTTTTTCTTCCTTCATAAGCCCTGACGGCCTCCTTTGATACAATGCAGATTATTTCATGGGGATATAACCACGGGGGTTGACGGCATTGGCCTTGGAGCCGCCCTTCCAGACCTCCAGATGGAGGTGGTTGCCGGTAGAGTTGCCCGTGCTGCCCACATAGCCGATGATCTCACCCTGCTGGACATACTTGCCCGCCGAGGTAGCGACCGACCGCATGTGGCCGTACAGGGTGCTGTACTGGTTGCCATCGGACATTTTGCCGTGGTAGATGATAACATAGTTGCCGTAGCCGCCGCTGGACCAGCCCGCCACCTGCACCTGTCTCTTATACACATCTGACGCTGCCGACGACTTAAT
>ENA-OYWH01000984-OYWH01000984.1-human-gut-metagenome-genome-assembly--contig:-NODE-984-length-14395-cov-5.226220_pt1 | contig 14395 bp, 12 predicted proteins | sample MGYA00244168_ERZ653393 | MGnify/ENA primary metagenome ERZ653393 (study PRJEB26926, sample SAMN06165164) | human gut metagenome | biome: ENVO:00009003; feature: ENVO:2100002; material: ENVO:00002003...
CCCGGAGGTGGAACAGGTCACTGCCTGACCTGTCCCGCCGGGACGGTTCTCTTAACAACACCATATAGATTTTTTGTACGCCGCCGCCCGCCATCGAGCAGAGTTTTTACACCTAATTGGGGATAAAACAGTTGATGGCCGGCGGCGGTGTCGCCCTCATCGGCATTACCCTTGTACCTCTGCTCTCCGGCCTGTTCGGTTGATCGTCCGGCGGTGATCGCTTATGGGCGGCATACTCGACAAACTCGATGAATGGCTCCGAGGGCTGCTCATCGAGGGAATCACGGGAAACCTGTCGGGCATGTTCGATACGGTCAATACCAAAGTAGGCGAGATCGCCGGTGAAGTGGGACAGACGCCGCTGGCATGGAACAGCGGCGTCTTTTCTATGATCCGAAACCTCTCTGAAACGGTGATCGTTCCAATCGCCGGGGTTATCCTGACATTCGTAATGTGTTATGAGCTGATCCAGCTTGTGACAGAGAAAAATAATCTGCACGATGTAGACACCTGGATGTTCTTCAAGTGGATTTTCAAGACCTTCTGTGCCGTTCTCATTGTGACGAACACATGGAATATCGTCATGGGTATCTTCGATGTCGGGCAAAGCGTTGTGAACAGCAGCGCAGGCGTCATCATCGGGAATACCTCCATTGATATCAGCAGCGTCATCACGGATATGGAGGCGCAGCTTGAAGCCCTGGGCACGGGAGAACTGTTCGGGCTGTGGTTCCAGTCCCTTTTTGTGGGACTTACCATGAACGCCCTTTCCATCTGTATCATGCTTGTCATCTACGGCCGCATGATCGAGGTGTACTTGACAACTTCCGTTGGACCGATTCCGCTTGCCACTATGACAAACCGGGATTGGAGCCATACAGGACAGAACTACTTGAAATCCCTGTTTGCATTGGCGTTCCAGGCATTTCTAATCATGGTGTGCGTGGGAATCTACTCTGTTTTGGTACAGAGTATCGCCACGGACGGAAATATCTCAGGCGCGATATGGGCCTGCATGGGCTACACGGTCCTGCTGTGCTTCGCCTTGTTCAAGACCGGCAGCCTCTCTAAGAGCCTGTTCGGAGCGCATTAAGGAGGCTTGATAAATTGGCGTATGTAACCATTCCAAAGGATTTGACGAAAGTAAAATCCAAAGTGCTGTTTGGGCTTACCAAACGGCAGCTTATATGTTTCGGAGCGGCGGCACTCATCGGAGTACCGCTTTTCTTTTTGCTCAGACGCACGGCCAGCAACAGCGCCGCCGCGTTCTGCATGATTATCGTCATGCTCCCGTTCTTTCTGCTCGCCATGTATGAGCGGCACGGCCAACCCCTGGAAGTGGTGGCCGGACAGGTCATCCGCTGTATGTTCCTGCGGACGAAAGAGCGGCCTTACCAGACAAACAATTTCTACGCAGCCCTGGAGCGGCAGGCCCAGGCGGAAAAGGAGGTGAAAGCCATTGTTCAGAAAGCGAAAGCCAGAGCCGCAGGCACGACAAGCGGCAAAACCCGCGGTAAAGCTCACCGCCGCAGAAAAGCGTGAGATCAGCCGTATCCTGGAAACCGCCAGAGGCGATGGCAAGGTACATTCAGCACAGGATACCTTACCGTTCCGCCAGATGTACCCGGACGGACTGTGCAAGCTGGACGACCACACCTGGTCGAAGTGTATCGAGTTCGAGGATGTGAATTATCAGCTTGCGAAACCTGACGACCAGACGGCGATCTTTGAAGCCCTCTGTGATATGTATAACGCCCATGACGCTTCTATCGGGATGCAGCTCTCCCTTGTGAGCCGCCGCATGAACCGGGAGGATTTTGTGAAGCGTATCGAGATCGCGGCGCAGGGAGATCACTTCGACCATATCCGTGAGCTTTACACGCAAATGCTCCGCAAGCAGCTTGAACGGGGCAACAACGGTCTCATCAAAACAAAGTACCTGACCCTCACCATCGAGGCACGGGACAGCAAAACCGCACGGGCACGATTTTCCCGAATCGTCATGGACGCCCTCAACCATTTCAAGGTCATGGGCGCTCTGGCAAAGGAGCTTGGCGGCAAGGAGTGGCTGGAAATGCTCCACGGCATCCTGCACCCGGACGGGGAACGGTTTGCCTTTGAATGGAGCTGGCTTGCCCCTTCCGGCCTGTCGGTCCAGGATTTTATCGCACCTTCTTCTTTCCGCTTCGGTGAAGCAAGGAAGTTCACGATGGCGGATAAATTCTGTGCCGTGTCCTTTCTGCAGATCAGCGCACCGGAAATGGATGACCGTATGCTCACTGAACTGCTGGATACGGACAGCGGGCTGCTTGTCAGCCTCCATATCCGCAGCATGGATCAGAACGAGGCAATCAAAACGGTCAAGCGGAAGATCACCGACATTGACAGTATGAAGATCGACGCGCAGAAAAAGGCGGTGCGGGAAGGTTTCGATATGGATATCATCCCCACCGACCTTGCCACCTACGCAGGCGAGGCAAAGAATATCCTCCGTGATCTGCAAAGCCGGAATGAGCGAATGTTTTTGATGACCTTCCTGGTGGTAAATTTTGCGGACAGCAAGCAAAAGCTGGAGAATGATCTTCTCCGTGCGGCAAGCGTGGCGCAGAAATATAACTGCTCCCTGGTGCGGCTGGACTTTCAGCAGGAGGACGGCTTCGTGTCGGCTCTGCCCCTGGGTGTCAACCGCATTAAGATACAGCGCGGACTTACCACTTCGGCGGTGGCGGTGTTCGTTCCCTTCACCACACAGGAGATTTTCCACGGCGGCGAAGCTCTCTACTACGGGCTCAATGCCACTTCCGGCAATATGATCCTTGCCGACCGCAAAAAGCTGAAAACGCCCAACGGCATGATCTTAGGTACGCCCGGCAGCGGTAAGAGTTTTTCCGCAAAGCGTTCCATCGTGGGTGTGTTCCTGAACACAAAGGACGATATCCTGATCTGCGACCCGGAGGCGGAATATTTTCCGCTGGTGAACCGTCTGGAAGGCCAGGTCATCAAAATCTCACCTACCAGTACACAGTATGTGAACCCTATGGATATCAACCTCAATTACAGCGAGGATGATAACCCGCTGGCGCTGAAATCTGACTTTATCTTGTCGTTCTGCGAACTGGCGGCAGGCGGCCGGAACGGTCTGGAGCCAGTGGAAAAGACGGTCATTGACCGTGCCGTGCGGATCGTGTACCGCCCCTATATCGCAGACCCTCGCCCGGAGAATATGCCGCTGCTGGAAGATTTGTATGACGAGATCAAACGGCAGCCGGAGCCGGAGGCACAGCGGATTGCGGCTGCACTGGAACTGTATGTGCATGGCAGCCTGAATGTTTTTAACCACCGCACCAATGTGGATATCAACAACCGCATTGTCTGCTTCGATATCAAGGAACTGGGAAAGCAGCTCAAAAGCCTGGGTATGCTGGTGATCCAGGACCAGGTGTGGAACCGTGTTTCCCAAAACCGGGATCAGGGCAAATCCACCTGGTACTTCGTAGACGAGTTCCACCTTCTGCTGCGGGGCGAGGTTGGTTCCTGGAGCGTGGAGATTTGGAAACGCTTTCGCAAATGGGGCGGTATCCCCACGGGGATCACGCAGAACATCAAGGACCTGCTTTCCTCCCCGGAGATTGAGAATATCTTTGAAAACAGCGATTTTGTGTACCTTCTGAACCAGGCCAGCGGAGACAGAAAAATCCTCTGTGAGCGTCTGAATATCTCCAACCAGCAGGCGGCACATATCAGCAACGCAGGCCCCGGCGAGGGGCTGATCTTCTTCGGCAATGTGATCCTGCCTTTTGTGGATGACTTCCCGAAGGACAACGAGCTTTACAGCATTATGACAACAAAACTTGGTGAAACCGGGAAAGGAGAAAACGAACATGAATGATCCCCGCTATTTGCATACAGAAGAAAAACAGGAAGGTGAAACCTTCTTTGATGTGATGAACCGGCTGATCGCCAGAAACAAGGCGGTCACGGCGGATATGGAGGCGGTCCTTGCGGAGCTGGAAAGTGAGATCGAACCGTTCCGTGCGCCGAAGAACCATGAATAAACTGACCCATGTGAGCCTGTTTTCCGGCATTGGCGGTCTGGACCTGGCGGCGAAGGCTGCCGGGTTTGAAACCGTTTGCCAGTGTGAGTGGGCGGATTTTCCGCACTCCGTCCTCTCCGCACGATGGCCGGATGTTCCCAGGTTCCGGGATATTACTACTTTCACGAAGGAGGCGTTTTTTGAAAAAACAGGACTTGAAACAGTTACCGTTATCTCAGGCGGCTTTCCCTGTCAGCCCTTCTCCACCGCCGGAAAACGGAAGGGCTTTGCGGATGAACGCTATCTGTGGCCGGAAATGTGCCGCGTTATTACCGAGCTGCGGCCCCGTTGGGTGCTTGGGGAAAATGTTGCTGGCTTCATCAATATGGGGCTCGACAAAACGATCTTTGACCTGGCAAAAGCGGGATACGCTGTTCTCCCATTCGTATTTCCGGCTTGCGGCGTCGGCGCATGGCATGAGCGCCAGCGAACTTTTATCGTCGCGGCTGATGTTTCCCACACCCCTTGCCTCCGACAACAACACCGCCAGGGACGCGGCAAGCCTGGATGTGTTCCTGTCGGACAATGGGATATTCCGCAAGAGGAACCGAAACGGGGCGATCTGGAGCCTCAGCCTGTCGGCGGCGGTATTCTATCTGACCCCGGTGGCGTCGGACGGTTTCCGCTCGACCTTGAAGCCATCGGCCTTCGATCCGACGAAGAAGGACGGGAACCTGTCGGCGCAGATCATCTCCCAGGAGCGGCCGGTGTCCGAAACGGCAGCACTGAACCCGGATTGGGTGGAATGGCTCATGGGCTTCCCGAAAGGATGGACGGACGTATCCTCTGGGCCGCCGAACCGGAAGGAATCCCCCGCATGACCGAGCGCATGGATGACCGGGCGCTGCGGCTGAAAACATTGGGAAATGCGGTCTGCCCGCCCCAGGCCTATCCCATTTTCCGCTATATCGCCATGATCGAGAATGGCACCTGCGGTGACTTCTGCCCCTATGGAAAGGAAGGTGACTGCCTATGAGGGAACTGAAAGCGACCGATAAGATCACGCAGAAAATGACCCGTGACGGTGCGGTATCGGAAAACCTTGCCACGGGAGAGGTGGAACATGTCAGCAGCCGGGAGCCGGAAACGGAACTGTCCGCTTCTTCGGAAGAATCCGCTGGCGCTGCGGCTGACCTTGCCCTGCGTGCGGCGGAACACCATGAGAAGAAAAGCGCACGAAAGGCGGAAAAGGCTGACACCCAGGCGGTGCGGGATGGTTCTGCCGCAAGGCAGCGCCCGTCCTCCCGTCTGCAATTTACCGAGGAAGAACGTGCCGATCCCATACTTGGAAAGTACATCGACCGTTCCGACCGTGCGGCGGACAAATTTGATGCGGCAAAAGCAGCCATCCCCACAAAGCAAGTCCTTCGCACCGAGCGTATTTTTGACGAGACCGCCGGAAAAGGCAAAACGCAGCTTCACTTTGAAGAAGTGGAGAAACGCCCCAACGGACGCCTGCGGCACAATCCGCTTTCTCGGCCGGTCCATGAGATCGTCCACGCTGCCCATGCGAAGGTGCATGAGGTGGAACAGGAAAATGTGGGTGTTGAGGCCGGACACCAGGGTGAGGTGCTGACGGAGCGTGGGCTTGCCTACGGAAAAGGCAAAGTCCGTGCCGCCGTCCACCATCACCGCACAAAGCCCTGGCGTGACGCGGCGAAGGCAGAGCAGGCTTCTTTTAAGGCAAACGCCGATTTCCTTTACCAAAAGGCACTGCATGATGATCCTGCATTGGCGGCTTCTAACCCGGTATCCCGCTTTCTGCAGAAACAGCGGATCAAGCGGAACTATGCAAAGGAGCTGCGACAAGCAGAGAAAACCGCAAAGAACACAGCGGCCTCGGCGAAAAGTGCGGCACAGAAAGTAAAGGACGCATTCAAGGAAACCTTTCTCTACATCAAGCATCATAGCCGGGCGGTTCTGTTGGTGATCGGCATTGGCGCCTGTGTTGCTCTGCTGTTTGGCGGGGTATCTTCCTGTTCCATGATGGCGGGCTCCGGCGTGGGCGGTGTATTCACTTCCTCTTATCTCTCCGAGGATGCGGATATGCTGGCTGCGGAGGCGGCCTACTGCGAACTGGAGCAGGAGCTTCAATATGAGCTGGACCACTATGAGGCTCTGCACCCCGGATATGACGAATACCGTTTTGATCTGGACGAGATCGAGCATGACCCTTATGTGCTGATCTCCATTCTCACGGCGTTCCATGAAGGGGTGTTTACCATCGACGAGGTTCAGGCGGAGCTGCAAATGCTCTTTGAAAAGCAGTACATTCTGACGCAGACCGTGGAAGTGGAGGTGCGCTATCGGACGGAGACACGGACAGACAGCGAGGGAAATGACTATGACGTGGAAGTACCGTATAACTACTATATCTGCAATGTGAAGCTGGAAAACTTCGATCTTTCCCATGTGCCGGTCTACATCATGGACGAAGAAACGCTTTCCCTGTATGCGGTCTATATGGCAACGCTGGGGAACCGGGAAGATTTGTTCCCAGGCTCCGGCTATGTAGACAAGTACACCAAACCACCCACCACCTATGATATCCCGCCTTCCGCACTGGAAGATGAAACCTTTGCGGCGCTCATTACCGAGGCGGAGAAGTACATCGGCTATCCCTATGTCTGGGGCGGCAGCAATCCGAACACTTCTTTTGATTGCTCCGGCTTCGTATCCTGGGTGCTGACGCAAAGCGGCGTCTGCAATACGGGCAGGCTGGGAGCCCAGGGACTCTACAATATTTCCACTCCGGTATCCTCTGCCAGCGCAAGACCTGGCGACTTGATCTTTTTCGTCGGCACTTACGATACACCGGGCGTTTCCCATGTGGGTATCTATGTGGGCGGTGGAAAAATGCTGCACTGCGGCGACCCCATTCAGTATGCAGATATCAACACAAGCTACTGGCAATCCCACTTTTACGCTTTCGGGCGACCGCCCTACAACTAAAAAACGATATGGAGGTAATTTGATTTATGGCAACGACACAGAAAATCCGCAATGACATTGCGAAAACCAAAGAAAAGATCGCGGAACAGCAGAAACGCCTTCGTGCGCTGGAGGCCCAGCTTGCGGAGGAAGAAAATCTGGAAATCGTCCGCATGGTGAAAGCCGTGAAGATGGACAACAAGGAACTGACCGCCTTCCTGAAAGCCTATGCCAGCGGTATGATCTCCCTGCCGGAAGGTATGCTGCAGGAGGGAGACACCGAGAATGAGGAAACGGAGGGATACGAGGATGAAGCATAACTTTATGACAAAAATGGCATCGGCTCTTTTGGCGGTAGTGCTCAGCACTGCCGCTTTTTCTGTCACCGCCTTTGCCAGCGGCGGCGAGGAAAGCACGGAGTCCGTGGCTAAACAGGAAACGGCCGGTGATGTTTCTGATCTGCTTTCCGCTCTGGCCGGCAGCCAGGTCACGGTATCCGTCACCGAGGATGGTATCCAGTTCAGTTCCGGCGAAAATGACTCCGGGCAGACCGGCACCGTCACCACGGGCGGCGGCAATTTGAATGTCCGCACGGGTGCGGGAATGGACTACACCGCCTTCACCCAGCTTCCCAACGGAACGACCGTGAAGGTGATCGGCACGGACGGCGACTGGCTGAAGGTCATCCTGCCGGAAAAGGTCGGCTATGTCTATTCCGGCTACATGACGGTAAGTGACGGCGAGGCTGGTTCCGGGGAAGGCTCTTTCTCCCTGGACGCTGAAATGCTGGAAAATCTGCTGGGGATGCTGGGCGGCGGTTTGAATGGCGGTGCCGCTTTGACGCCGGATGGGAACCTGTCACTGATTGACGATATCGGCAGCCCTGCCACCAGTGGCAAGCAGTTTATTACAGTAGAAACGAAGGACGGCAATGTGTTCTATCTCATTATCGACCGTGACGATGAGGGCGAGGAAACCGTGCATTTTCTGAACCAGGTGGATGAAGCAGACCTCATGGCGCTTACGGAAGATGGAGAAAAGGCGGAAACACCTATTGTCTGCACCTGTACGGAGAAGTGCCAGACCGGAGCGGTCAATACCGCTTGCCCGGTCTGCGTAAAAAACCTTAGTGAATGTGTTGGCACAGAACAGAAAGCTGCGGAGCCCACCGAACCGGAGAATCCGGAACCCGAAAAGAAAAGCAATACCGGGGCTATCCTGGCGGTGCTGCTGATCCTTGCAGCCGGAGGCGGCGCGGCGGTCTATTTCCTGGTGCTGAAACCGAAGCAGGGCAAGAAAGTTCCCGCTGATCTGGATGATTTCGACCTGGAGGATGAAGAAGAATACCTGACCGAGGACGAGGAAACGGAGGAAAAGAATGAGTAAACTGATTATTGCGGAAAAACCGAGTGTGGCAAAATCTATCGCGTCGGCCCTGGGTGCTTCATCCAGGGCCGATGGCTTTTATGAGGGCAGTGGCCTTCTCGTATCCTGGTGCGTGGGGCACCTGGTATCCCCGATGGATGCGGGCGGCTATGATGAGCGTTTCAAGAAATGGCGCTATGATGATCTTCCCATTCTGCCGGAGCCGTTCCGCTATGTGCTGGCACCGGGCAAGGAGGACGCCTTTGAAAATCTCCGTGCCCTGATGGACCGCCCCGACGTGGATACCATTGTCAATGCCTGTGACGCCGGGCGGGAAGGTGAGCTGATCTTCCGGCTGGTGTATGAAATGGCCGGCTGCCGCAAGCCGGTTCTTCGGCTCTGGATTTCCTCGATGGAGGACAGCGCTATCCGGGAGGGTTTTTCTGATCTGCGCCCCGGCACCGATTATGAAGCCCTGTATCAATCTGCCCTCTGCCGCCAGAAAGCGGATTGGCTGGTGGGGATCAATGCCACACGCCTTTTCTCCGTTCTCTATCACCGCACCCTGAATGTTGGCCGTGTGCAGACACCTACGCTGGCAATGCTGGCAGAGCGTGACGCAAAGATCACGCTGTTTCACAAGGAAAAATATCATCTGCTGCGCCTGACGCTGGTTGGAGCCGAAGCAGTGTCGGAGAAATTCACCGATCCGGCAGAGGCGGAACAGGCAGCGGCCATGTGCAAGGGTGCGGCCGTCACCTGTACCTCTGTCACGAAAGAGCAGAAGAAGGAACAGCCTCCGAAGCTCTATGATCTTACCACCTTGCAGCGGGAGGCAAACCGCCTGTTCGGATACACGGCGAAGCAGACCCTTGACTACGCCCAGAGCCTCTACGAAAAGAAGCTGCTGACCTATCCCCGCACGGACAGCCGCTATCTGACCTCCGACATGGCGGAAACGGTCTCCTGTGTGATCCACCTGGCGGTAAAGCTGCCGCCTTTTGATGGCTGCGGCAACTTCTTTCCGCTGGTGGAGGCCATGATCTCCGACAAGGACGTATCCGACCACCACGCCATTATCCCTACAATGGAGGTTGAGAAAGCGGATATCAAGGCTCTGCCCCTGGGCGAGCGCAATTTGTTCCTGCTGGTCTGCTGCAAGCTGCTGTGTGCATCGGCGGAGCCGTATGTGTATGAGGCGGTCGCGGCCACCTTTGACTGCGGCGGCCATTCCTTCACCGCAAAGGGCAGGCGCGTCCTCTCCGAAGGCTGGCGGGAGATCGACCACATTTTTCGTACCTCCCTGAAAGAAAAGCCTGTTGATGGGGACAGCGGCACGCTCCCGGACTTCACCGAAGGGCAGACTTTTGACGGTGCGGAGGTTTCCGTTACCGAGCATTTCACCCAGCCGCCGAAGCCCTACACCGAAGATACCCTTCTGTCCGCTATGGAGAACGCGGGCAAGGACGATATCCCCGACGAGGCAGAGCGAAAAGGTCTTGGCACGCCTGCGACCAGGGCGGCAATCATCGAAAAGCTGGTGGCAGCCGGATTTGTGGAGCGCAAGGGCAAGAGCCTGATCCCCACAAAAGCCGGTATCAACCTTGTCACGGTCCTGCCGGAGCCGCTGACCTCTCCCATGCTGACAGCGGAATGGGAACAGAAATTGACGGAGATCGCAAAGGGCGGCGCTGACCCGGATACCTTCATGGATGGTATCCGCACGATGGTTCAAGAGATCGTGTCCACCTATTCCTGCATTTCCGAGGATGGCAAAAAGCTGTTTGCCCCGGAGAAGGAAGTGATCGGTACCTGCCTTCGCTGCGGCCAGCCGGTTTATGAGGGCAAGAAGAACTTTGCGTGTTCGGATCGGTCCTGCGGTTTCGTCCTCTGGAAAAATGACCGCTTCTGGACGAGCCGCAAGAAGGAACTGACAAAGAAGATGGCAACGGACCTTCTGAAAAAGGGACGTACCAATGTCAAAGGAATGTGGTCTGAAAAGAAACAGGCCACTTATGACGCTGCGGTGATCCTGAACGACACGGGCGGCAAGTACATCAATTTCAAGCTGGAATTTCCAAAAAGAAAGGTTGGTGCTGATGACAGAAAATAAGACTTTGGAACATTTACCCGAAGTGAGGGCGGCGGTGGCTGCCCTCTCCCCGGAGGACCGGGAGGTGCTGGTGGCGGTGCAGGCCTCGCCCTTCAAGCTGACAGCGCCGGAGCAGTTCAAGGAGTTTGCGGCCAACATCGACTATTTCGTATTTGAGCCCAATATCCACGATCTGAATGATCTGGGGTGGCGGTATCTGGCACAGCACATGGATATGCTGCTGCCCCCGGAACTTCTGAAAGCAATCGACCCTGTTCCGTTTGGCAAGTACGCCATGCAGGAGGAACAGGGGCATTTTACGGAACACGGATATATTTCTCTTTCCGGCGACGAGTGGGTGCATGAACGCCCTGCGGAGCCGGAGAAAAAGCCCTCCATCCGGGAACGGCTGGAACAGGGCAAGAAGGAATGTGCAGAGAAAAGCAAGGCGCAGCCCCATAAAGAAAAGTCTGCGCCGGAACTGTAAGGAGGTGCTGATATGCCATATTACGATCACGACAAGGATTATCCCTTTGCCGCCTTTATCACCAATCTTGGGAAGTACAATGAGGGCGAGCTTGTGGGCGAGTGGGTGAAGTTTCCCACCACCGCCGAGGAATTGAAAGAAGTGTTTAAGCGGATCGGGATCGGTCAGAAGGATGACTTCGGCCAGCCCTATGAGGAATGGTTCATCACGGACTATGACTGCTATGTGGACGGTCTTTACAGTAAGCTGGGTGAATATGAAAATCTGGACGAGCTGAATTATCTGGCATCGAAGCTGGATGAAATGAGCGAAAGCGAATACGCACAGTTTCAGGCCGGTATGGAAATGGGCGACCATTGCGGCAGCCTGCAGGAGATCATCAACCTCACCGAGAATCTGGATTGCTATGAGGTTTACCCCGATATCCATGACTATGACGATCTGGGCCGCTATTACATCGAAGAACTGGACGTTATGCAGGTGCCAGAGCATTTGCAGAATTACATCGACTATGAGGCCTACGGCCGGGACGTTGCGTTGGAGGAAAACGGCACCTTCACGGATCAGGGCTATGTGCGTGATACGGGTGACAGTTTCCATGAGTATTACGACGGTGAGCGCGGCAGTATCCCCGACGAGTACCGGGTGATGACTTTCCAGGATGATCTTCCCGAAGAAGAAAAATCCGAGTGGGCTATGGATATCGCCTTTGACATGGACGAGTTTTTCCGTCAGAACGATCCGCAGTATGCGGCGGAGCACCCGGAGGCACACGCCGCAAAGGAAGAAATTTACGAAAGCCTGATGGCCGGGCGCATTTCTGCTTTGGATGAAAAGCTGGCGGCGTTAGGGCAGACGCAGGAGGACTATCTTCCTTCGGAGATTGAAAAATTCAAGGATGCTACGGGCTATGAGGAATTTCTTGATTTTGACCCGGCGGAGGTCAAGGCAGCTTTGGAGGACCCGGAGAAGTCCCATGCGGATGAAATGCTGTCCGCTGCGGAGAAGGTTGCCTCGGAAAAGATGACTGTGCTTGTAGTGGAACCCATGAAGGAACCCTATGTGAAGGAGATCGACCCCGACCTTCATTCCCTGCAGGCAGAGGTTGGCGGTGATATTGGGGCAACCTATCCCTATTCTGACCCGGTGGCGCTGGTCTGCAATGATGAAGGAAAGCTCATCGGGCTTGATCTGAACCGTGGGCTGCGGGATGAAAATGGAGAAATTTATGATATCGTAGCAGGGACTTTTTTGGTGGTTGGACTTGGTGAGGAAGATTTTGCCTCCCTGTCCCCGGAACTGATTCAGAAATACACGGAACAGTTTAAAACGCCGGAACGATTTATGCAGATCAATGGCAATATCGTTGTTCTTCCTGTCCCAGCAGAGAAGCAAGACCTCGCTTATCTGCCAGACCGTTTTGAAACTGGCGAGCGTGTGCAGACACCGAGGGGCAGCTTTCAGGTGACGGCTATGAGCCGGGAGCAGATGGAGGCAGCCGGTTACGGTGTCCACCATATTTCCGATGATAGAAAGTACCTTATCATGGGAAACGGCACACGGGCCTTTGCCGTGGCAGCGGAACAGCCGGAAAAGGACAATCCTCTCCGCACCGCTGAAATGACGCTGGAGGATGACTACGGCATGATCGACGGCGTTATCAACAACGGCAGACGCGGCGAAGAATTGGAAAAAGCCCAGGAGTATGCAGAGCGGACAACGCCAGAGAAGTCTTCCATCCGTGAGCGGTTGGAGGACGCCAAACGGGAATGTGCCGAGCATAAGCCCCAGGAGGGCAAGAAGCCCGGCCGTGATGTGCCGGAGCACGACTGCCTATGAGCCGAAGCAAGAAGTGGAGGCTGGAATGGGCGTTCTTCCTGGGTGAGAACGGCAGGCGGCAGTATAACCATATCTGTAAAAAATGTGTTCACGGCTGCAAGCAGAGTTTCCGGGCGTGTCTGGTCGCTTGTCCGCATTACAGTTCCAAACGGTCTAAAATATGTGAAGATAGGGGTGGAAAAACCGCAAAATAATTCCCTGTATCCGTATTTTCAAAGGGAGCCTTTATGATTTCTCATGTGTTGGTCTGCTTGCTGGCACATGAAGAAAAAGGCTTGATTTCAAACACTTTCTGTCACGCAAAACGGGAGTACAGCTTTTCGGTTCGTCCGATCGGCTGTACTCCCGTTTTTTTATTTGTTTTCGTCATTATCAGGTTTTTCCGTTTCCGCTACACTTTCTATCATGTCAACGACTACGGCATTAAGCTGTGCGGCGTTCTGCGATGTGATGACTGGACGCCCGGTATCCTTTTCGATATCCTGTCGAACCTGACCGGCATAGCTGCCGCCGCGGTGGGCGATCTTCTGACTTTCAGAAAACCCTTCCGGCTGGTGCGCCTTTGACAACTCTGTGGTTGTCGCCTCTGCCAACATATTCAGCACAATTTCCATCGTACTCATATTATCACGGAGGTTTTCCTTTTTCAGACCTTTTAATTTCTTATATTGCCGAGTAGTCATGCCGGACCATGCTTTCGTGATCTCATCGGTGAGAATGGCATACTCTTTGCCCTGCTGCACACCGCGCTCCTGCCATTCAGCGGTAAGCTCGTTACGGACACGGATGGAAAGGAGCCGCTGATGAATCCAGTCTGTATCATAGCCTTTTTTCTGATAGGTTTCCAATGCACGGTCGATTGCCTGTTCCGGGTCAATCGTTTCTTCAATGCGCTCACGGCCGACCTGAGCAAGCCAGAGTTTGAACGGTTCGGCTTTAGGTGAAGGAATAGACTGAATGATGCGTAAAAGCTGTTCGGCCGTTGCCGCCAACACTTTGCGCTTTTTGCCTGTTGCGCCCATCATTGTTACCTGGGGACAATTTGTCCCCAGGTAGCTTGCAAGCTGTTCATCACGCTTACGCATTTTTTTGAGGTAGTCTGTTGGATTGGAGCTATCTGTCAGGACAGCGATAACATCCACAACGGAGAAATACCATTCTTCCTGTTCTTCGTCCCATGCGGTGCGTATTTTTCTATCTTCAAAAAGCTGGATGGAATTATTTTCGTCCATGAGCTTCAACCTCCTTAGAATATGTAATTTAATTTTAACATGAAAGGGGTTCTATTTCTATAAGAGATGCAAATTTCGCCGTAGTAGGCGTTGTGGGAATGTGCGTAAACTGCCAGGATTGTGAGGCTGTGGGAAAGCTGTTTGCAGACCTGTGGGAAAAGGCTTGTCTTTTTCCATCAGGTTGTGAATGGCTTTTCCATCGGCACGAGCGGCAGTTTTCCATATTTCCATGACGCAAGAAAATCATCCAACGATCAGCCGGTACACCGTCAGCGGCACATACCACACCGCCACGATCAACCGCCATGCCAGAATGAAACCACCGATCACACCACCGATAATAAAGTTCAATGCA